>Ga0180431_10000625_pt1 | contig 50449 bp, 52 predicted proteins | sample SS_ome_11_FD_132459 | JGI IMG/M metagenome (GOLD analysis project Ga0180431, IMG submission 132459) | Hypersaline lake sediment archaeal communities from the Salton Sea, California, USA - SS_1_MS_1 metaG | ecosystem: Environmental > Aquatic > Non-marine Saline and Alkaline > Hypersaline >... | reverse complement strand
ATGGCCTCAAAGCCGCCGTCAAACCCGGAAGCAGCGGTCATGGTCACGGAACCCCTCTCGTCCACCAGGGCGATCCAGGCGTTGTGGTAGCCCAGGGTCCCGGTCAGGTTCTCACAGGCCTGCCGGACCAGCCGTGCCGGGTCGCTTTCCTTTACAATGAGCTTGCTCACATTGCGGATGGCCAGCAAGACTTGCTTGATATGGGCCTCCCGCTTTTCCGCCTCGGCGAGCCACACCACCAGGGGTTCATGCTCGCCCATGATGGTGTCGATCTCGCCGTGACGGATGGCCCGGAGGGTGGATTCCGCCCTATCCAGGCGACGTTTTAATTCCTCATAGGTGGGGTCTCGGTTTTCCGTCATGGGATCTCCTAATGTATCATTTTAGCTCTATGAAAACAGATCATGATCCTCACAAGCACTGGAATAACCTAAAGTTTTACCTCCAGATTAAAAAAACTATTCGGGGAAGGGATGTGCGAACACTCCCATCCAGCCCAAATGGAGCGCTTGAGTCAGGCGTCCGGAAATAACCCGGCCTTGCACATTGGACAGCGGGATAAAGAGAAGGGAGGGCAGGTTGCGGTTTGATAAGGTTGAAACCGTAACAAAAACAGGCTGAACCGTTTCTTCATGACTGAGACAGAGAATTCCTGGATCACCATGGGCTTCTCAGCGATATGTGGGCGGCAAAGGCAGTTTCCGACCAGTCCGGTCGGTGCCTGAAAAATGTCCTGGCTTCAGTGCCCGGATTTCCACCCCAGGGAATGGACATGTATTCACAATAAATCAAGGGGGTTAGGTCCGGCCAGACATCAAGCTTGGTTACAAAAATGACGACAAAGGCCCTAATACCGAGAAAAAACTTACTGAATTCCTTGGGGGCTGTCAATGCTCAAGGCATATTTCACCCTGTTTGGGAGGCGGCCTTGTCTTTTCCATTTCAATATCATAGTCTATTGCGTGCCCATCCATAAATCGGTTCCGGGCACGGGTGCGGTTCCCATCCAGGAACCAGATATCTTTTGCGATAGGCCGTTCGGGATCCCAGTCCATTGGGCTCTAAGTATTAGGAGAGGGTATGAGAGAAATTGAGGAAAACTATCAGCGTATAGTGGATGATAGGCGTTCATTCGACATTCGCTTCTGGCAATCCCAAGGGGACCTTGCCATATTTGAGGCAGTATGGGAAATGGTCAGGGATTATTTTTTAGTTCGAGGTAAAAATGCTAACGAGCCCAGACTTCAGAGAACTGTTGAGAATTTTCGAAAGCTATAAAATCCGCTATCTTGTTGTGGGTGCAGTTAAAGGAGATTTGTGATGCCCGGTTACACCACCCTACGCATTGACAAGGACCCAGCCAACCCCCGCATTGCCCGGCTTTTGCTCAACCGGCCTGAGAGGCTGAATGCCATCAACGAAGACACCCCCCGGGAGATTCGCGCCGCCGTGGAGTGGGCCAATGCCGAAGACGAGGTCCATGTGATTGTCGTGGAGGGCGCGGGCAAGGGTTTTTGCGGCGGATACGATTTAACCATTTTCGGCCAAGGCAGGACAGACCACCCCTGCCAGCAGGAGGGAACGCCCTGGGACCCCATGGTGGACTATGCCTACATGAAACGCAACACCGAGGACTTCATGAGCCTGTGGAAGAGCCCCAAACCCACCATGGCCAAGGTACACGGCCACGCCGTGGCCGGGGGGAGCGATATCGCCCTGAGCTGTGACCTCCTGGTGATGGCCGAGGATGCACGTATCGGGTATATGCCCACCCGCGTGTGGGGATGCCCCACCCCCGCCATGTGGACCTACCGCCTGGGCCCTACCCGCGCCAAGCAGCTTATGTTCACCGGGGATACCATTGACGGCAAGACAGCCGCTGAATGGGGCCTGGCCAATATGGCGGTGCCCGTGGACGAACTGGAACCGGCCGCCATGAGACTGGCAAGCCGGATCGCCGGCGTCCCGCGCAGCCACCTGGCCATGCACAAGATGGTGGTCAACCAGGTGATGCTGACCATGGGTCTGGAGCAAAGCCAGATGATGGCCACCGTCTTTGACGGCATTACCCGCCACAACCCTGAGGGCCTGTGGTTTCGCCGTTATGCCCAGGCCGAAGGCTTCAAGGCCGCCGTAAAATGGCGGGACAGCGGCAAGCCCATTCCCGAGGGCGATGAGGCCCGCACGCTGATCCGCCGTATGGAGGCCCGTGATGATCAAACCGACTGACACACGCGTCTCCTCTTGGTCCCTGGGTTGTGCACCATGGGGAGGCAACTTTATGAACTGATCTACTCAATCACGCAAAACAAGCCCTCAGAAAAGGAGTCAATCATATGGACCCAAGATACAAGGAATTGGCCGCCCGGATCGGGATGGGATATTCTGACCGCATTGCCCGGCTTTTTTCCATGATCGCCGACCATACGGAAGCAGACCTGCTCCTGAGTCTGCCCGCCGATGCACCGACCCTGTCCGAAAAACTGGGTCTTTCCAGGGAGAAAGTTGAGGACATGATCCAGACCCTCTTCGTCAAGGGGTTGGTCTTTCCCTCCTTCAAGCACGATCCACCCCAATACCGGATGGGCCGGGACATGGTCCAATTTCACGATGCCACCATCCTCTGGCCCGATGCGCCCCGGGAGTTCCTGGACCTGTGGCAGGAGTGGACCGAGGAGGAATGGCCGGACATGGCCAGGGCGTTTGAGAAGAGTGGCTCCCCGCCCGCCATGCGCATTATCCCTGTGGGCATCACCCTCCAGGCCCAGGGCCAGATCCTGGCCTTCGAGGATGTGGCCGACCTGATCAACAACGCCAGGGAACTGGCGGTTACCAAATGCACCTGCCGCCTGGCCGCCCATAAGTGCGACAAGACCCTGGAGGCCTGCATCCAGGTCAACAACGCCGCCTCATACGCCATGGCCCGCGGTACGGGCAGGCGATTGACCAAGGAAGAGGCCCTGGATCTCTGCCGCAGAGTCGAAGAAGAGGGCCTGATTCACACCACATTCAATTCGAGAAGCGTGGACCACGTGATCTGTAACTGCTGCGGGTGTTGCTGTCAATTTCTCCCGGAACACATCAAGCACGGCATCCGGGTCGTGGCCCCCAGCCGTTTTCGTGCTGAAATCGACGCAGATGAGTGCACCGGCTGTGAGACCTGCGTGGACCGGTGTTATTTTGAGGCCATCTCCATGGGCGATGACACGGCTTATGTGGACCTGGAAGCGTGTATGGGCTGCGGGGTGTGCGCGGTCACCTGCCCTGAAGAGGCCATCGCCATGATCGAAGTCCGCGAGCCGGGGCATGTGCCGGAAAAGGTGACCTTGCCCGCCTAGCTTGCCCGGCTCACACTGATTGGAGAATCACCTTATGTGGTGTATTGCCTGGAGGGTGAAGGGGAATACGCCCACAGGAAAAGGTTTATGGAGGAGGTATCGTGGAAAGGGAGCAAATGATCAGGATCATTCAGAAGAGACTTGGCCTTGAGGATTCCGAGTTCCAGGCCATCGAGAAGAACCCCAGATTCCAGAGGGTCTTCGACAATGCCTTGGCGGCCTCCCAGTACCGGCTTGTGGCCGAGGTGATCGAATCCAAGGGGTGCCATTCCGGCCATACCCCGGGACAGAAGATCTTTTTTGATTCCACGGGCAATCTCCTTACCCGGGAATCCCCCGAGCGGATCTGTTCCTTTCTGCTGCCCAATCTGGCCCTTGTGGTCAATGCCTTTTTTGAAAATCTCATGAACGGCAGAGACCCGAACGAAGTGATCTTCAACCGAACGGGCTGTTTTGACGTGGGGCCCGCCTGCGGGGGCTGGGGCAAAGTGGTCGTGGAGGTAAAGGCCGTGAAGAAAGGGGCTTAAAGGGGCGGGGCATAGGGATAGAGGACATCCTGGATGGTCTCACCCAATATTTCCATATCCTCCAAAATGTGGCTTCCCAGGCCATATTCCGACGCCAGGCGGAGATGGTTCAGGGCGTTGACAAAGGGGGAGTTCGGATAGGTTGCGCCGGGATCAAACCCCATGACTGAGGCCCCCACACTGTCGACGGCAACCGGGTTCAGGCCTGCGATGAGCACGCCGGGGGTGGTAAAAGACGGCCCCTCCACCCAAGGGCCTTCCCCCCTGTCCATGGCGGTGATCCCGTCGATCATGGAAAAATCTGAAGGAAAGATGGAAGCCACGTCAATAATATTATGGGGGACCTTTACGGATGGGTCAGATCCATGAACAAATTCGATGCGGGCACCGGTGCCCTTTGCGCCATAGACTTGGACGGGCAAAAGACCGATCAGGTTCTTCATTGAAAGGGTGACCCCTGCTGTGCTGTGGCATTTCAATTTAGAGACGGAAACCAGGCAGTCTGTTTCAAGGAGCCTTCGGTTGACCTTGATGGAACGGTAGACAAGACCGCCTTGTACCTGGATTTCACCAAAATCCTTGTAGGGATCAGGGGAATTCAAATCAATCAAGGTACCGCCCCCCAGCAAGGGAAAAAGATCACCATATCCCAGGAAGGCAAAAACCGCCTTTGTATTTGAAGGGAAGGTGGCGCCTTCCACAATATCCACAGCGCCGGCGCCCAGATCCCCGAAAACCTCCACCAGGGCCATGACCACCAGGGGATGGGTGGTATAGGTTTCGGTGGCCGGTCTTTGCAGGGCATCCAGGGAAGACACCAGGTTGACCTTCATGGCAATGCGATCACCACGGCTGAAAAAGGGCCTTCTTTCATATGTGGCTTCAACCATTTCACCAACCGTCCTCTTCAGCGCCTGGTACCCGGCCGGATCATAATCCCGAAACCGGGAGATGACCACAAGATTCTCATGGCCCCTGGATACGGAGAGACCTTGTTCCCCGCCCTTGCAGGCCCCCAAAAGAGGGGGAAGGCAAACACAGAGTGCAGCCTTGCCCGCCTTCTTTAGGAAGCCTCTGCGCGTTATCCCTTCTGTGTGGAAGGTCCTTTTTTGTAACATCTCTATTCTAATGAAAGGATCGGGGGCTAGGATGAATAGGTTATCCGTTCCGTACCTGTGTAGATCTTCATCACCGGGTCCTTGATGACCCGCACCTCCATGTCCGTGTGGATGACGGTGCCCGTATCCCGGACAAAGCCGATAAGGGTCATGCCACAGGCAAGGGCCGTCTCCCTGCCCCTGTCCGTTACGGCCGCCTTGGTAGCGGCCACCGGGAATCCCGCCCGGCACAATTTCGACACCATTTCGGAGGCCATGCGACCGGTGGAGACCACCAAGTGGCGGCTGCAATCAATGTGATGGAGGAGGGCGTAGCCGATGGCCTTGTCCAGGCAGTTATGCCGTCCAATATCCTCAACAATAAAAACGGGTTCGGCCGCCGGTGTGAATATACCGCCTCCATGGGCCCCCTCTGTGTCCTTGTAAACGCAGGCAATATCAAAGAGCCGGTTCATGGCCTCAAATACCACCTCCTTTTTCAATAGAAGGTCTGAACGGACTTCCGAAAGGTGATCATCCGTGAAGGCGCTGCGCCCTCCCCCGGATACGATGCGGTAGGTGGTTGTCAGGGGAGGACGGGGCGTACGGGAGAGTATCACATCGGCCGTCACCCCCTCTAGGTTTAGAGATACAATCTCCTCGGGGGCCCTGATGAATCCCTGGCTGAAGAGATAGCCGGTCACGAATTCCTTTTCCATCCCCGGCATGAGGGATGCCGTGGCGAGGGGTCGGCCGTTTAAAATGATGCGCAGCTCTTGCTCCACGACCACGGCCGGTTTTGCCTCCGAGAACCGTCCGTTCTGGAGCCGCCGGCCGGGTATTTTAAGGGATGACCCTTGAGGATTCATTGGATCCGCTCCGGGTGTGAATAGACGTACATGGACTTCCCCCGGACCAGCCCGGCGATGGTGATGCCGTTTTGCTTCGCCAGCACCACCGCCAGCGAGGTGGGCACACCTTTGGTGGCGATGATGGGGATGCCGGCGTTGCGGCACCTGTAAATCATCTCGGCGGGCTGGCGGCCGGTGGATGCAGCCATGGCCCTGGTTAAATCGCTCCCTTGAAACAGGGCCGCACCAATGGCCTTATCCAGGGCGTGGTGGCGACCCAGGTCCTCGGTAATGGCAAGGGCCTTTGTCCCTTCCATAAAAATGCCGGCCGAATGCACCGCCTCCGTCTCTGCGAAAATCTCAGATTTGAGGATAGCCTTGACACAGGTAAAAACGTCATTCCTGTTGACCACCAGGTCTGAACGCACCGGTCCCACAGCCCTGCGGGGTTTATCCGCTCCGGCCAGGGCCACCTCAATCTTTGGACCGGTCACGGTGATGGACAAAATATCGGCCGTCCCGGATATTATCCCCTGGCCGTACAGGTGCCCCACGGCAAATTCCCGTTCCATGCCGGCCAGCACCATGGCGGTGGCGTAAGGATTGCCGTTAATGTAAAGATTCAGGGCGGACTCCCGGATGATGCGTTCAGTGATCCCCTCACACCCCCCGTTCATCCGGATCAGTTCAACCGGCTGTAATATTTTGGTATCCATCATGGTCCGGTGGACATTTAGAAGGCATTACAAAGAAATCCCCTGAGGGTGGACGGGAAGTTCTACATTAGAGGCTTCGTTCCAGGTTGATGGTCTTGGACGGCATAAAATGGTTTGCACTAAAGAAATGAATCAGCCTGGAATCATTCCAGTCCACCAGGGTGTTTATTTTTTGAACGCCCACACTCTTCATGTGATCCATGAATTCATTGATCAACCGCCCGCCAATACCCTTATGCTGGTGGTCAGGATCAACGCCGATGGTATCCAGCCTGGCTTCTTCCTGGAAAATACCATATTCCCCCATATAGATTTCTCCCATGACAAAGCCCGCCACGGTTCCCTCCTCTGTCTCCGCCACAAGGGAGGCGGGCAGATAATCTCTTGACCTAAAAAGCTTCTCAAATTTTACTTCATAGTATTCCGGTCGCGAAGCCTTCAGGATCTTCTTATCAATGGCAACCACCGCGTCAAAATCGTCCGCCTTCATGACTCTGATCTTAATGGTGCTCTGGTTCATGGGGCATCCTTTCTCTTTCGGACCGCACAAGGGCCTGTCTTCACCCTCTTTTGCTCTCTCTGGCTATGGTTCTTTCCTCGTCGGGAATGGGAGGCGGGGCGGGCTCCCCGGTGATCTTCTGGACCGCACCGAAACGAGGCGGGCAAGCTTCATAACAGGTTCCGCATTTTATACATTTATCCTGGTCAATGACATGGATGCGGTTCTTGCCCCCTTCAATGGCCTCTACAGGGCATCTCCTGCGGCAAATCATACAGGCCTGGCACTTATCCGGATCGATATAATAAGAAACCACCTCACTGAACAGCCTCTCTACCTCATCACTGGTAAAGAGGCCCTCATATTGTTCTGTGTTCTCAAGACGTGTCTCCAGTTTCTCCCGGGTCACGATCTTGATATAGGGGATCAGTTTTCTCACTTCTTCCAGTTTGGACTTGAGCTCATCCCCGCCGATTTCTTCCCCGTTGCCCAGGGGGCCAAGGTCTTCCACCCCTTTGCCGAAATCATTAAGGACTTCGGCAAGGATCTGACCCTCACCCGAAGACATGAATTCGATTCTCAGCCTCTCCGGATTCAGGCCTATATGCTGTAGGATTTTTTTACACAAAAGCACCATATTGAGGGCATGGTAATTTCCATGGGTAATATAATTACACTCGCCCAGACGGCAGCCGCCGATAAAAACCCCGTCCACTCCGTTCAGGAACGCCCTCAATACGAATTCCAGGTCCACCCGACCGGAACACATGACACGAATAAGTCTGCTTTCAGTTCTATATTGCAGTCTGGAAACTCCAGCCATGTCAGCTGCGCCGTATGCTCACCAGTGGCATACAAAACCCAGTATTTTCGGCCTGAACTTATGCCCTGTGCTCATTCCTTTTGAACTCCTTATGGGTAATGTGGCCCACCCTACGGGTTTTTCCAGCCTTCTCGCCCCTACGCGTCTCCCACGGCTGCATCCATGCCTTGAATGACCTCTTCCTCGAAAACGGCTGCATCGATCTGGCTCAAGAGCTCTTCATCGGTAAAGTGTTTCAGGGAGATAGCCCCTGTAGGGCACTTGGCGTTACACAAGCCGTCTCCTTTACAGATCACAGGATTCACCACCGCCTTTTTTCCCTGCCGGGTCTCACGAAACTCTACAGCCCCATAGGTGCAGGCCGAGACACACGCCCCGCAGCCGATACACTTCTTCTCGTCCACCTCGCAAACAGAGCCTGAAACCGTCACGATATCATGGGAGAGGAGGGTTAAGGCCCGACCCGCGGCTCCATAAGACTGGTTTATCACCTCCGATATGTGCTTGGGGTAATGGGCCATCCCACACAGGTAAACCCCTTCCGCACTAAACTCCACAGGCCTTAGCTTCACGTGGGCTTCCTTGAAAAAATCATCCGGCCCCAAGGTAACCTTGAAAAGCTGCGCTGTTTCCTCGTTTGCAGCAGGGGGAATCACGGCGGCGGAGAGCACAAGGTAATCGGCGTCTATAGCCAGCTTCTGGTCCAAAATGGGATCGTTTACACTGACCCTTAAGACGGGCCGGCCCCCTTCTTCAACCGCCTCCGCCTCGGGCTTATCCTCCGGCTCGTAACGGATGAACTTTACCTCTCTCTCCGACGCCTCCCGGTAATAGTCCTCCAAAAACCCGTAGGTTCTCATATCCCGAAAGAGGATATAGATATCCACCTCGGGATTTATCTCTTTGAGCTTCAAGGCGTTCTTTATGGCGTGGCTGCAACACACCCGGGCACAGTACTCTCTGTCTTCGTTTCGGCAGCCCACACATTGTATCATGACCAGGTTCCGGCAGTTCATGAGCTTCTCGTCCGACCGGGCTATCTTTTCCTCCAACTCCAGCTGGGTCGCGACCCTATCGTCTTGGCCATAGAGGTATTCCGTGGGTTTGTATTCATCAGCCCCTATAGCGATCACGGCCGCCCCGTGTTTTATTTCCGCCGGCCCCCTCTCTGAACTTACCTTGGTGACGAAATTTCCCACATACCCGGTGGCCTCTTTGATGGTGGCATCCGTATAGACATGGATTAAGGGGTGCTCATAAACCTTTCGCATAAGATCACGTAAATAGGCCTGCACATCCAGCCCTTCCAGGGTGTAATGGATTCTCCGCGCTATTCCTCCCAGGTCTTTATCCTTTTCAACCAGGTAGACCTCATGGCCCTGTTTTGCAATGGACAGAGCGCACGTCATGCCTGCAATACCGCCACCCACCACCAGACCCGCCTTGTTGACGGGCAGGTCAATTTCCTGTAACGGCTCCAGATGGCAGGCCCGCGCCACAGACATCCGGATGATGTCCTTGGCCTTCTTGGTGGCGTCTTCCGGCTCCTTGGAGTGCACCCAGGAGTTATGCTCCCTGATATTGGCCATGTCAAAGAAATACTGATTCAGCCCCGCCTCCCGGAGGGTATCCCAGAACAGGGGCTCGAGGGTCCTGGGTGAGCACGCGGCGACGACCACACGATTAAGGCCCTTTTCCTTGATCATGTCTGTTATTTCCTGGGCGGAGTTGGTGGCGCATGAAAAGAGCTGTTCCTGCGCGTAGACCACATTGGGTAAGGTCTGGGCATATTCAACCGTAGAAGGGACATCGACCACCCTCCCGATATTGGCGCCGCAATGACACACAAAGACGCCGATCCGTGGCTCCTCTGTGGAGACATCCTTTTCCGGTGGATATACCCTTGCTTTGGTCAGCTTATCTCGCCTGTATTGGAGGAGCTCACCACACTGGGATCCGGCCCCGCTGGCCCCAAAAACAGACTCGGGGATATCTACAGGGCCCTGGAAGGCCCCACTTACGAAGATCCCCTCTCTGGTCGTCTCCATAAGATTGGTGGGGGTGGCTTTACAAAATCCGTGGGCATTGAGCTCGATTCCGAATTTCTTCGCCAGATCCTCATAATCGGCAGGGGGGTTCAAGCCAACGGAGAGGACAACCATTTCGAATTCTTCTTCTTTTACCCCTTCATCCGGTGTGGCATATCGGACAACGACATTCTTGGTTTCCGGGATCTCTCCGACCACTGATACATAGCTCCTTATAAACCGAATCCCGGGAAGCTCCGTAGTTCTTTTGTAGTAAAGCTCAAAATCCTTGCCGTAGGAACGGATGTCATTATGGAATATGGTACACTGCGCCTCCGGGTCATGATCCTTTGTCAAGATCACCTGTTTCTGGGTATAGGTACAGCATACGGCTGAACAATAGCTGTTGTCGCCCGGGGTCACACGCCGGGAACCCACGCATTGGATCCACGCCAATTTGTGGGGGTGTTGCTTGTCGGAAGCCCGAAGGATCTCACCCTCATAGGGGCCGGTGGCACACAGAAGCCGTTCAAAGTCCAGGCTGGTCACCACGTTCTCAAATTGTCCATACCCATAGTCTCCCTTGACCTTGGGGTCGAATATGTCATAGCCCGGAGACAAAATGACGGCGCCCACCTTGACTTTCAGCTTCTCCGGCCTCTGATGGAGGTCTATGGCATCATTCTCACAGACGCCCTCGCAAATCCGGCATTTTTCTTCTTTAAGGAAAAGGCAGTTTTCGTCTATATAGGTGATCAGAGGTACGGCTTGAGAGAAGTAGATGTGAATGGCCTTATTTGACGATAAGTCTTGATTATACGCATCAGGGACCATGACCGGGCAGTATTCTACGCAGGTGGTACAACCCGTGCATTTATCTTCTATGATGTACCTGGGTTTCTTGGTCAGGGTTACCTGAAAGTCCCCTCCTTCCCCTTCAACATGCTCAACCTCGGTATACGTCAACACCTCTATGTTGGGATGCCGGCCGACCTCGACCAGTTTGGGAGCGAGAATTCACATGGAGCAGTCATTGGTGGGATAGGTCTTGTCAAGCTGCGCCATATGGCCGCCGATGGCAGGGGCCTTTTCAACAAGGTAGACCTTAAAGCCCGCGGTGGCAAGATCAAGAGAGGCTTGAATACCGCTGATCCCTCCGCCAACCACCATGACGTCCCCAAACTCATTCTCATCGAGACTCTTGGAAAGTTGTCGAAGTTTTTCTCTTACCGATAGTTGCCTTTCCACTTTCCAGCACCTCGTCCTCTTTTTTCAATTCCTGGGAGGCAGATGAAAAATACGGCCCTCAAACCTCTTGATCAGGGTGTATCCGGCCGCAGCCCATCCTGCTAAAGCACCTCTTGGATGATCTCTGTAATGTCTTTAATTTGAGGGATTTCCTTACCCTTGATGTCTTCACGATCCTCCAAGGTCAGCCGGCTGTCCTCGAACATGGTAATGCAGTACGGGCAGGAAGTCACCAGCACCTCGGCCCCCACCTCCATGGCTTGTTCAATCCTGAGATCGGAGAACCGCTCCCCCTTTGGTGTTTCCATCCACACCCTTCCCCCTCCCCCTCCGCAGCAGAGGCTGTCCTGGAAACAGTCGGGCATCTCAATCAAGGCCAAAGAGGGCACCCTTTTTAGGACTTGCCGCGGTTCGTTAAAGATGCCGTTATGCCGGCCCAGGTAGCACGGGTCATGATAGGTCACCTTTTTCTCATAGTCCTTGGTGATTTCAAGCCTTCCCGCATCCAAGAGTTCCCACAAATATTGGGTGATGTGAATCACCTCGAAGTTCACCATGAATTCAGGATACTCGTTTTTGAAGGTATGGTAGCAATGAGGGGATGAAACAAGGATTTTCTTGACCCCATGATCGACAAAGGTCTTGATGTTTTCCCTGGCCAGGCGTTTGAATACTTCTTCATCTCCTGTCTTGCGGATGCTTTCCCCGCAACAATTCTCCTTGCTGCCCAGGATCCCGAAATCCACCCCCGCCGTCTTGAGGATGGTGGCTGTGGCCACGGCCACCTTTTTTAGTCTTGGATCATAGCTGGGATAGCAGCCCGGAAAATATAATATATCCATTCCCTCGGCATAGGTGTTTACAGAAAGATCTCTGGCCCAATCGCCCCTCTTGGCCCGGTCTTCACTCAGGGTGTTGCCCTCACCCACAAGGCTCCCTCTTACGGTCCGGATTGGTGCGACCGGTTTTGGAAATACGCCGTATTCCGTGGCAATCCTGCGCAAGGCCACCCCGGATTCGATCTGGCCCACATCCCTGGGACAGTGCTGAGGGCACCTGCCGCAGGTGGTGCAAAGCCATATATCTTCGCTTTCAATATCCGTCATGCCAAGGGCGGCCTGCCGGACGATCTTGCGCATGCTGAAGGTCCTCACCCGATTCCATGGACAAACAACATCGCATAAACCGCACTGGAAACATCTCTTGAATGCCTCTCCACCGCTCGCCTTGATGACGTCTACGATCTCTTTATAGTCGGCTAGATTCTCCACCGTATTATGAACCTCAATAGAAAGGGTTCAAGGATCCCAGGAACTCAGTCCTTTGCTGACATTCGGGCCAGGGTGTCGATGATCTTGTCCATTCCGAATTTGTTTGCCAGTGCCCCCAGGCCTATCTCCAGTTCGTCCTGCTCCACCTCTTCTTCCACTTCCTCCTCCCTCTCTTCATAGACCAAGGCATCATTCAAACACCACTGGACACACCAAGGCTCGGATAAGGTCGGATCGCTTTCGCACACATCACATTTCAAGGGAAGCCCGGAATCGGGTTCTTTGAAAAGGTCTCTGGACGGGCAGGAAGCCCTGCAGAAGGCACACTCATCGTATTCCTTGCCGTCGATGATATACTTGTCCCTGCCCATACACTCAGCCGGGGTATACTCACCTGCATAAACGGGAACATAGATATCCCTTAGGGGATCGCGAATCACCCGGATGCGGGATCTGGCCGGATTGTTGCTGCTATATTGAGGCAGGGAGTGAAAGGCGGAGCAGATGACCTCGCAGGCACGGCAGCCGTTGCATTTGTCGGCATCAACTTTTATTGTTTTAACGATTTTTTTCTTTTTCTCACCCACGGCTCACCTCCTTATCCTTTTCTGCCGGGGTCTCTTTGGAAAGGGCATCCCCGTTATCTGAATAAGCACCCCTTTTTTCAAAGTCCTCGTATACGTAATCCAAACCCAATTCATGCAAAGCTTCTTTGGTGGGAATACCCTCCTTGTTCCATCCCTTGAATTTGTAATACGTATCCAGGAGTTCCGCTTCCAGTTCCGGGAATCTCTTCTTCCAATGGTCGTCTGGGGGCCGCTCGTCCTTTCTCCGCATGCCCCTTCTTATATTATTGGCTCTCACCAGGGTCCGGTAACGCTTGATGGCCTTTGTCAGTTTTTCTTCGTCCATTTCCATACCGGAGCCCGCTGAGATGAACTTCGGGTAATTGTGCATATGATAGGGCGGCTTGAGGGGGAAAGATGACAAACCGGCGCACATGCCCAGGGCGTCGTCGATGTAGTGCATCCTCTCTTGCCAGTCCACAATGTCACAACACATCTGAGGCGTTGGGTAATAGGGCATGGAATTCTCTCCACGCGGCTCCCAGTCCAAGAAATACTGCTTGAACTTCTCGTCAGGGACCTGGAACCAATCCTTCACAAAGGCTTCCCTGTGCTCCCTCTTGGGATAAGGGGCCTGGGGGAACTGCCCTTCGATCTGGGTGATGTTTATTTTCTCGCCGGTACAATACATGAGGAAATAAATGGGATTGAGCATGGACAGCTTGAGGGGGAGTTGCTCGTGCTTCTTAATGTTATTATGGGCATATTCTTCCGCCCCTTTACCAATCTGTTTGGCCGCCCAATAGGTGCCGTTGGCCAGGACATCGCCGATTCCCTCCCGGCGGACAATCCTGTCAAGGAGCCAGTAGAATCTCCCCTCGTTGTCCGAGGGCATTCCGGGGAAATCATCATCCGTTAAGATGCCGTTCTCGTAAAGCTCAAGGGCGAAGGCCATCACTTGGGGCGTTGAGAAGGCGTCCACCCCATACTCGGTAGCGCTTTGGGCGATACCCAAACCGAATTCCAGATCTGAGTATGCGGCCATGGTATAAGTGAGTTTTGAAAAACATTTCATCATGTAGGTGGGGCGTCCCGGGGGGGAAATGGTCGCCCCGCATTTCATGGGACAGTTAAAACAACTGATCAACCGGGTCCGCATACTTTGCATGGCCTCCATCCAATCCTTGGCGATTTCTTCGTTCCAAAAGTCTTTTCTGCGGACACGGGAGTTTCCCCACATAAAATTTTCGGTGTGCCACTTCTCATCATGGACCTTCATCTCTTGGGGTGACCCGAGTCCCGCCAAGATGGGCATGACTCCCGGAATGGGGTTTTCATTACGCCATTTGATATATTCCAGGACTTCATTACAGAGGTTTATAAATTCAGCCGGCCGGGCTACATTGATGTCCTTTGTCCCACGGACGGCAATCGCCTTTAAGCCTTTATCCCCCATCACAGCGCCTATGCCCAATCGGCTGGCACTGGACCTGCCCTGCTCGATAGAAGCAAAATAGACCCTGTTTTCACCGGCCAGGCCGATGGCCGCCACCTGGGCTCTCGGCTCATTCAACTCCTTTTGGATAAGTTCAGCCGTTTCAATCGCGCCTTTGCCCTGCAGATGGGATGCATCCCGTATTTCCACTTTGTCATTGTTGATCCACACATAGACCAGATCAGGGGATTTGCCACGAAAGATCACTTTGTCATAGCCGGCATATTTCAATTCCGGGGCCCAAAAGCCACCCATCATTGAAAAAGCCATGAACAAGGTCTGCGGAGAAAAGGTGGAGACGATGGTGCGGTTACACCCGATAGCAGGGGTCCCGCATAAAAGCCCGGCGCTGAAAATGAGCAGGTTGTCCGGAGAAAAGGGCTCAACTTCCGGAGGCACCCTGTCCCACAATATCTTGGCGTTCGTGCCCAGCCCGCCGAGATAAAGTTCGGTCAACAGGGGGTCAGTTTCAACCCTTTCAATACTCCCCCTGGATAGATCAATTTCTAGATTATACCCTGTCTCTGCATACCTCATTTTCTTCCCCTTCCAAATATCCTGAACTCACGAGCACCACAAAAGCTCACCGGCGTCGGCGGGTTAAAACGGCCTTAATGACCGGAGCCAGGGGGCCTTTAAGAATGAAATCAAACAGATCACCCCTGGTTATGGGAAAAAGGGCGCGCCGCCTGTCCATTTCGACCGTATTCATCCGGACACCAGATACATGAACCCGGGAGATGAAAATTCACCGTAATCTTGGCAAAATGTAATTACAATTTAGCTATATCATAGCTAAGTGTCAAGGAAAATGTGGGTTCCCTTCAGGGCACTTCAGGAGAGGAGCAGAGGGGGCTCGGGGAGGGGATGGCATTTGAGGAATCCGGGGAAGGGTTCGGGAGTACCCCGCCACGTCAGAGCGCCTTAGTGGTCCAGGTCCTTCATGAGATTGATAAAATTACTTCGATCAAAACCCAGGGTCTTGAAGAACGACAAGAGATCCACCGAGTCCCAGGACACGGAAGTGAAGATATGTTGAATGCCCCTTTCCCGGTAAAATCGAAATATCTCTTCTGCCAGTCTTTTTCCTATACCTTGGCCCATGAATTTGGGATCTACGCCCAGGGTCACGATCCACGCACTCTTCTCCAGGCCGAAGCTGCCATAGATGATATAACTGATCATGTACCCTGCCACTTCACCGTCGATCTCGGCCACAAAACTGGCATTTTCGTTTTTTCGGACCTGTTCTTCTATGATCTGCTCAAAGTCGATCTTGGCGGGCGACTTGGTAATAGCGGATTGAATACGTCTTAATGCCCCACTGTCTTCAGGTTTAATCCTTCGAATCGTCAAATTTTCACCAAAGTTATTCATCTTACTCAAAAAGGATTGCTAATCGATCCTGATGATCTTGACCAGACATCCGACCCAGTCCGGAGGAAGATAGACCCGCCCGCTGTTGCCGCTCAGCTTCACGACCTTTTCAACCATCTCCTCTCCATAAACCTCGAATTTGACCTTTCCCCGCTCATTTCCGTCGGTCTGGAGCTGCCCATTTTTTGATTTTTTTTCCCCGGCCATTTTGATAAGCTTCCAGCTTGAAAGGGGATTGATGGTAAGATTAACTCATTGATTCTAAAATATATTAAGGAATCAACAACTGGGCTTTAAGACACATATTTTAACTACATTTTAGCTACAAAGTAACTACATGTCAAGAAAAAAGCTCGGTCACACCCCGGCGGTCTGGACCGGGTTTTCCCTGTCTTTCCAACCGCCTAAGGGTTATTTATCTCCGGGAGGCCTTCAGTGGACAGCAACTACCTCTCCCCCACCGCCATCATCGATAGCGACCAAAAGGATGTCATGGAATTCGCCGCCACCACCGTAGGGGATAGAAAGGACCCCGAAGTGCGGGCAGTCAGCCTCTATTACGCGGTGCGGGACGGCATATGGTACGACCCATACTATCCCTTTTACCTTCCTGAACATTACCGGGCCAGTAATATCTTGAAGAGCGGTCGCGGCTACTGCGTCTGCAAGGCCTCACTGCTTTGCGCCCTGGGCAGGGCGTGCGGGATTCCTTCCCGGGTGGGCTTCGCCCATGTACGCAATCACCTGGCCACGAGACAGCTTATTGAGTTTTTGGGGACAGACATCTTCGCCTTTCACGGATTTACCGAATTCCATATCCAGGGTCGGTGGGTCAAGGCCACACCGGCCTTCAACCGGGAGCTCTGCGAAAGGCACCGCGTTGCCCCTCTTGAATTCAACGGCCGTGAGGACTCCCTGTTCCAGCCCTACAACCTGGAAAAGCGACAATTCATGGAATACATTGAATATCTCGGCACATACTCGGATATCCCCGTGGAAACCATCCTGAAGGGATGGAAGGACATTTACGGTGAGAAAAGGGTCCAAGATTGGATCGCCATGCACGAAAAAGGGGGAGAGAAGATGGCCCGTGACTTGAACACGGAGGATGTATGGAAGTGACGAAGTTTGTGGTCCGTCCGCTCAGGCCTGGTCCACCCTGCTTCTGACACAGGCAACCAGGGTAGCCAGATCCTTGTCGTTTAATTGAAGCAAGAAATCGAGTTCCGTATCCGTTTCCAGGACCTTTTTGAGGATGTCAAGGAGTTCTTTCTTATTCATGGCCAAAACTCTAAAACTTCTCCTTCTACTGAGGGGCCCGGGGCAAAAAACCTGGGTCTCCCACATGTAGAATCGGCCCGATTCAGAGGCCGCGGGTTCGGGAAAGGTCGAGAAATTCTGAAATGTGCCGGTTCAAAAAGGGGCTAGCCGGATCCCCGGCTAACCCCTTTCAATCCTTGTGGTGCCGAAGGCGGGACTCGAACCCGCACAGGCCTACGCCTACTAGACCCTGAACCTAGCGCGTCTACCAATTCCGCCACTTCGGCACGGAAATGGGGTTGATATATTTATCCCGAAAGATTATATTCCTCCACAAGTCTTGTCAATAATTTTGTCAAAATTCCCGGCCCTGGAAGGTGTTCCGGCCTTAGAAAAGGGGCTTGAACCTCCGGGCTTTGTATTAATTTGAAAACACATGAATGGGCCATGTTCATCATGTTTCATCCCGGGCCAAGGCGTTGATTCACTTATGACCGTTATACAGGACCTAGACACACTTGAGAAACCATTAGGCAATGCCGTTCTAACCATCGGCAACTTCGACGGCGTCCACAGGGGCCACCTGGCCCTTTTTGATAGACTGAAGGAAAGGGCCGGGGCCATCAAAGGTTACTCGGTGGTCATGACCTTTGAACCTCACCCCACAAAGGTGATGATGCCCGGTAACGGCCCTCCTCTCATCACCCCTACCGAGCAGAAATTGGCACTCATAAAAGGGGCGGGGATTGATATTATTTTCTGCATTCCCTTTACCAGGGAATTCGCTGCCATCTCGGCCCAGGACTTTGTCCAGGATATCCTGGTTGGGAAAATCGGGATCAAGGAGATCGTCGTGGGCTATGATTATAGCTTTGGGAATAAACGGGAGGGAGATATCGCCCTCCTCAAAGAGATGGGGGAGAGGCTGGGCTACAAAGTCCATGTGGTCCCGCCCGTCCATTATGAAGACATGCTCGTCTCCAGCACCTCTATCCGGCACCTGGTCCAGCAGGGGAATCTCTCCAAGGCCAAAAAACTTCTGGGAAGAGACTACCAAATAGCCGGAACCGTGGTGAAAGGGAAAAACAGGGGGGGGAGATTACTCGGTTTTGCCACAGCCAACCTGGAAGTCATTGATGAACTGGTGCCTAAAGAGGGTGTCTATGCGGTGAAGGCCATTGTAAACGAGCAGACCTATAATGCACTGACCAATATCGGACACAACCCCACCTTCGGGGAAGGCCCCTTATCCGTGGAAACCCATTTTTTGGATTTTTCCGGAGATCTTCTTGGGAAAACCCTTCGGCTCAATTTCATCAAGAGGATCAGAGACGAGAAGACTTTCAAGTCTGCCAAGGCGTTGTCAGACCAGATTTCCAAGGACGTTCTTCAGGCCCGAGAGATTCTCGGGGAGCATCAAAACGCCCGCCCAGGATCAGAATTTCAAGGCTGAAAAGCCCCCTTTTCAACGTTTCTGCTCAACAACCCGCTAGTATTCAGGGGGCATCTCTTTGAGCTGGGCCAGGGAGAAGACCGGTCCGTCTTTGCAGACATATTTTTCCCCAATGTTACAACGGCCGCAAATTCCGATACCGCATTTCATCCGCATCTCCAGGCTGAGGATAATCCTCTCGGGAGGGAAACCAATCTTTTCCAAGACAGGTTGGGTGAACCTGATCATGACCGGAGGGCCGCACACAATCGCTACCGCGTCATCATAACTGGTGATCTTCTCTTCGGTAATGGTGGGGACAAAGCCGACATTGTATTTCCAGCTCGGGTCCTCGGTGCCGTCCACTGTAATGTGCATTTCAATGTCGTCCCGTTGCTCCCATGCAGCCAACTCATCCCGGTAGAGAAGCATTCCCGGAGTCCTGGCGCCGTAAACGACGGTGATGTGTTTAAACTTGTTCCGCTTCTCAGGGTCGAGCATGTACACGATACTTGAACGCAGGGTGGTAAAAGCAAAACCTCCGCCAATGATGACCACATTCCTCCCCTCCATCTCCTCCCAGGGATACCAGTTCCCCAAGGGCCCCCGGATTCCCATGACTTCCCCCTCTTTCATGTTGTGGAGATGGGTGGTCACAAGCCCTACTTTGTTCACGGTGAAGCTCACAAATCCCTTTTCCGTGGGAGAGGAAGCAATCCCGATAGGGATCTCCCCCTTTCCCGGAACCGAAAGTTCTGCGAACTGGCCGGGAATGTAAGCGAATTTATTCTCATTCTCAGGATCTAAGAACACAAATTTGAAGGTCTTCAGATTCCTGTCGTCCGTTTCTGTAATGATCTCTTCTATGCGAACCGGATAGGGTAAATACGGATTTTCCAATGAAACACCCCCCTACATCAGGCAAGGCGCAAAGACCTGCAAGATCCTCGCCCCGCCCCATGCGTGATTAATAGTCATTCATCATCCTTGCCACATCTCGGATATCGATATTGACCGGGCAGAAGCGTACACATCGGCCACAGCCTGAACACTGGACACCATCCTGGTACCTGTCCACATAGTATTTGAGCTTGTGCATAAAACGCTGGCGGACCCGTGCCACCTTGTCTTCCCTTGGATTATGCCCTGAGCCGTGAAGCGTGAAGAGGGGAAACATGCAGGCGTCCCAGTTACGTATCCGATCCCCCTCTTTACCCAGGACTTCATCCTGGATATCAAAGCACCAGCAGGTCGGACAGAGGTAGGTACAGGTCCCGCAGTTGATACACCCAAAGGCCACATCCTCCCAAAAAGGCGCCTCAAAAAGGGTATTGATCTCCTTGCCCTTGAGCTTCTCTGTGGGAACGTTTCCGTTTACACGGCCTTGGGCCTCTTCGGCCAGGGACTCCGCCTCTTTCAAGGCGGCTTGGTCGGCCTCTTTGCCCCCTTCCGCCTTTTCCAGAAAAAGCTCCCCCTTTTCTGTGAGGGCCCTGGCAAGAAAACCCTCTCCCAGATCATAGAGGAGGACATCCAACCCCTTTTCACTAAAAGGCCCTCCCCCCACAGAGCTGCAAAAACAGGTGTTTCGAGGAGAATTGCACCCAAGCCCCACCAGGGTGGTGGATTCAAACCGCCGGACCCACCACGGGTCCCTGTATTCAGGGTTGTCAAAATTGACCTTTACAATCTGAAAGGCGTGGGCGTCGCAGGGTCGGAGCCCCACAATGGCCTGCGGAGTATAGTCCTTGGAAGACTCCTTCAAGATATTACAGTCTGGATCTTCCTCCTTGAGGTTATATTCAAACATCCGCTCAGATTGGGGATACACAAGGCCTTTGGGGGAAAGGCGGGTATTGGAATAGGCAAAGTCAGGCCTTTTCCCCTCATCCAGGGCCTTAAAGGCATAAAAATCCCCATCCTTTACGGGCACAAAGATCTTGTAAGCGTCCTGAAGTCCCTCCAAGGCCTTTCCCCACTCTTCTTTTTTAAATAGCTTCTGTGTCATGGAATCTACCCTTATAAAACCGCTGATCCGTCGCTCCGGGGTCTGGAAGCAACGGCCGTCATTAAAAAGACCGTCATCTGAGCCCCCTGCCATAGGAGCCCACAAGTGGGATTACTTAATGAAATCATTGTAATCATCGGGCCGGTATACATCCAGGGGCGGCCTTTGATCCAGGCTCAGGCCGGCCTCCCATGAAAACAGGGCCTCCGCGTCCTTGTTCAGCTTTTTGGTGAACTGCCTTACCGGAATACCCACGGGGCAGGCCCTCTCACAGGCCCCGCAGTCCGTGCACCGTCCCGCACAATGATAGGCCCTCAAGATGTGAAAGGTCATGGTATCGGTCGGATCGATACTCTTACCCACCCACTGGGGGTTGGACTCATCCACAAAACAGGTGGGGCAATAGCATAAAGGGCAGGCGTTGCGGCATGCATAGCAGCGGATGCACCGCGAAATGGTACGGGTAAAAAAGCCCCACCTTTTTTCCGGATCCATGCCCTCAATCTTTTCAACATCTTTGTATTTTTGAACCCCCTCCGGTTCCGGCACCGGCTCCCCAAGCAGTTCATCATAGATCACGGGGTTCGGATGAATGCACACGCTGCAGTTGGATTGCAGAAAATCCCTTTTCTCAAAGCGCTCCTCAAAACCGTCTCCCCTTACCGTAAATCGCTCCCCCTCTTCTTCAAACTCCAGTATTTCCCTGTGCCCCACCGCGCGCTGTACAGCCCGGTGGTCGATCATGCCCGTGCAGGGGATCCCCACCAGGTAAAGCTGGTCTCGTGTCACCTGGTTTTCTATGATATGGGTCACCACGTTACGGGAATTGCATCCGTTGACCACAACACCCAGCTTTTCCTTCCTTTTGGTCAAGTAGTTACACAGGTTGAGCGCGCAGTTGCTGTCCCAGTGAAGGATCTCCGCCTGGGCCGGTTCAGATATCAACACAGGGGCGTTCATCATGGGAACCGACCCCTTCCTGTATCCCACAAAAGCGTCCACCTTACCCTCTTCCAGGAGGCTTCTCGCCCTCTCCCGGAGTTTCTCCGTGTACTCCTGCATTACACCACCTCAGCCCTCGCTTTGATCAAGTATTTGGCAGGCCCCAGGGCCTTGACCTCCTTGGACACTTCCCTGGCCACCTCCACAAATTTGGTCGCCTCGGCCGAAGAAATCCATGAGAAATGGAGCCTCCCAGGCTCGATTCCAATGTGTTCCAAAAGCCCTTTCAAGAAAGCGAATTTTCTCCTTGCATAGAAATTACCTTCCAGGTAATGGCAGTCCCCGGGGTGTCACCCGGATACCCATACGCCGTCCGACCCATGCCTGAAGGCGGCCAGGATAAACTTGGGGCTTACCCTGGCAGAGCAAGGAACACGAATGATCCTAAAATGGCTGGGATACTGAAATCGGCTTACACCGGCCAAGTCAGCCGCCCCGTAACTGCACCAGTTGCATAAAAAACTCGTAATCTTCGGCTGCCAATCTTCCATCCTCAAGCTCCTATGATCCTTTCATAATCCCTAAATGATTCCCGCGCCTTTACATTTCATTAATCATGGCCATAATCTGCTCCTCGCCAAAGCCTTTCAGATTCAGGGCCCCAGAGCGACAAGACGCGACGCATAAGCCGCAGCCTTTGCACAGTACAGGATTGATTTGGGCCTTACCTGAAAAGTGCCCCTCTTGGGCAAATGAGGGGGCACCGAAAGGGCATATTTCGATACACACCCCACAACTGCTACAGAAGGAAGGGTTCACCTCTGCAACGGTCCCGCTTGCAAGGACTTTTCCCGTGGCGATCAGCCCCGTCGCTCGAGACGCCGCCGCTAAGGCCTGGGCAATGCTTTCATCCAAAGACTTGGGATAGTGGCTTAAACCGCAAAGGAAAACACCCTCCGTGGCAAAGTCCACGGGCCTCAATTTGGCGTGGGCCTCAATAAAGAACCCCTCCGCATTTACGGGAACTTTGAAAAAAGTAGCCAGCCTGTCATCCTTGGGCGGAACAATGGCCGTTGCCAAAGTGAGCAGATCTGCTCGAATCGTTATGGGTCTGTCTAGTATTTTATCTGTCACCGTGATCTCCAAGGCGTCCTCTGCCGCCTTGACCTTGGGCTTGTTCTCGAACTCATATCGGAAAAATATAACCCCCTGTCTCCGCGCCCTGGTAAAAAGCTCTTCCCTTTCCCCGTAGGTCCGCATATCCCGATACAGGACGTATACACTCATATCTGGATTACGCCTCTTGAGTTCAAGGGCGCTCTCAACGGTATGGGTGCAACACACGCGGCTGCAATAGGGCCGATCCGGCTCCCTGGACCCCACGCATTGGATAAAGGCCGCGGAAGCAAACTCCTTCAAGGAGGCATCATCCCGCATGAAGCGCGCATCAAGTTCCAGGTGAGTAAGCACGCGGGCGTCTTCTCCATAAAGGTATTCGGTCGGCTTAAATTCATCCGCTCCCGTGGCGATAACGGCAATGCCATGTTCCACGGACTTCATATCTCCGTCCTTTGACTTGAGCACCGACTTGAAATTACCCACAAAACCTTCCACCTCATCTACTTCCGTAGAGAGATACGTCTGAATTCGCGGATCCTTCTCCACATCTTTGATCAATCCGCTCACATACGTTTGGATGTCTTCCCCTTTCCATGTCTTGTAAAGATAGCGGGCCTGCCCGCCCAGGCTTTGGGAGCGCTCGACCAGATGCACATCATATCCTTGATCCGCCAGATTCTTCGCACAGACCATGCCGGCCACGCCTCCGCCTACAACCAGTGTAGCAGGGTTGAGTTCCAGCTCTGTATCCAGCAAAGGCTCCAGCAGGCCAGCTTTGGCCACAGCCATACGAACAAGGTCTTTGGCCTTTTCCGTGGCTGTTTCAGGCTCACCTGGATGGACCCACGAATCCTGGTTCCGGATATTGGTCATTTCAAAAAGGTATTTGTTGATGCCGGCGTTTTCCAGGGTTTCCTGGAAAAGAGGTTCATGTGTCTTGGGAGTACACGCCGCCACCACCACCCGGTTGATTCCCTGTTCCTTGATCACTTCGGCCATCTTGACCTGGGTGTCCTGGGAACAGGTATACATGTTATCCTCCACATACGTCACATAGGGAAGGGTCTTTGCATAGTCCCTAACCTCGGGAACATTTACTACCCCGGAGATATTAATTCCGCATTGGCAAACAAAAACGCCGATCCTTGGCGGTTCTCCCACCACATTTTTCTGTTCCGGCAATTCCTTGGTTTTAGTACGCGTCCACCGGCTCTCGGATAAAAGCACGCTTGAGGCCGCAGCCGCTGCAGAGGATTCCACCACCGACTGGGGGATATCTTTTGGACCTTGGATGGCACCACAGACAAAAACGCCCGGCCTGCTGGCGGCCACAGGCATAAAACTTCCGGTCTTGGCAAAATCATATTGGTTCAGCTCGATACCCAGACGCTTGCCCAGCTCTATGGTATCCTGCCCTACTTGAAATCCCACTGACAGGACAACAAGATTGAAAAACTCCTCTTTGAGTTCCCCCTTCTCATCCGTATAACGGATCCGGAGATCCCCATTTTCCACGGGATCCACGGTATGAACCCGGGACCTGATGAACCGCACGCCATGCTCATCTCTGGCCCTGTTGTAATAATCCTCGAAATCCTTTCCATAGGTTCGCATATCCATATAGAAGACAGAGGCCTCAACTTCGCCGTGGGCATGCTCCATGGCGATAACGGCCTCCTTGATGGCATACATGCAGCAAACCGCAGAACAGTAAGGGTGGCTGTTCTTCTGGGTATCCCGAGAACCCACACACTGAAGCCATGCAATTTTCTTGGGTTCCTCCCGGTCATAGGGCCTCATCAAATGCCCCATATAGGGCCCGGAGGCACTTAGGATTCGCTCAAACTCCATACTGGTGACCACATTGGGCGATTGCCCGTAACCCAAGGTGTCCAAATGACTCGGATCGAAGACCTCGTTGCCTACCGCCAAAATGACGGTCCCGATTTCGATCTCCTCTGTCTTGGGCTGGTCGTCATACCTCACAGCTTCTGCGAGACAGACCTTTTCACACAGACCACACCCTATACACAGATCCCTGTCAATGGTGTAAGCAAGCGGTATTGCTTGCGCATATTGTATGGATGTAGCGGCCTTTAAATCCAGCCCGCAGTCGTATTCGTTAATCCCATTTACCGGGCAAGCCTGTCCACACTGTCCACATCCTGTACATCTTTCCGGATCAATGTAACGGGGTTCACTCTTCAGGGTGGCGCGAAAATTACCGGGCTCCCCTTCCAGAGATTCCACTTCAGAGTTGGTAATGATGTTGATATTGAGATGCCGGCCGACCTCGACCAGTTTAGGGGAAAGAATTCACATGGCACAGTCATTGGTGGGAAAGGTCTTATCCAACTGGGCCATAATGCCCCCAATACTTGGAGAGCGATCAACAAGGTGCACAAAATACCCTGCATTTGCCAGGTCCAGGGCCGCCTGCATGCCGGCAATACCGGCCCCAACCACCATGACGCTCCCAACCTTCTCCTTTGCTTTCTTCTTTGGCATGGTAAACCCTCGCGTCCTTTCGCCCAAACAGGGGCTCGACCAAAAAACTAGGCGCCTACACCGATGAACTTGGGCGTACTTCCTTCATAATCGCTCAATTCCGCTTGCCCGTGCCTTTCCAGTTCATTCAAACGTAACGACACGGTGTATATGGGTAATTCAGTTTTTTCTGAAATTTCCTTGACCGATTTGGGCCCTGGCTTTATGGCTTGGGCAATGATCGCTTTCTCAAACTCCTCCACGCCGGCCCTGTGGAGTAGCGTCCTGTAGTCCTCCTCCCCTATCTTTTCATTATACACGTTTCCCTTCTCAATAAGCTCCTTGGCACAGCCGGTCAGCCAACGCATCCTCGGTGAGCCGAGGGCCAGTTCAATGGCCTCCAGGGCTCCCCGGTGCCTTTCAAGGTCAAAAGGGCCTAGATCCCGGGTCAGTTCCGTTATTTGGCTCACGTATTCTGCAAACAGCTGACCTTCGGCAGCACTCACCCAGCGCAGCTGCATGCGGTCCCTTCCGATACCGGCGATCTCCAGCAGGTCTTCCACCACCTGCATTCTCTTCTCTGCGTAAACATTACCGTCCAGGTAATGGCATTCTCCATAATGTCACCCCGACACAAAGACGCTGTCGAAGCCGCTCTTTAATCCCTTAACCACGTAAAGGGGATCGACCCGGCCGGAACACATCACCCGAATGGCCCGGATGGTCGGAGGGTACTGGAACCGGGACACTCCAGCCAGATCAGCACCGGCATAGGCGCACCAGTTACAGAGAAACGCCAGGATTTTCGGTTCAAAAACGTCGCTCATGCCCCAATCTCCTCATTCACATAAAGGTTTTTCAGCCCTTTAGCCCGCCTGCTTCAATGGCTGCCACTATCTGACGATCTCTAAAATGTTTCATGTCTATAGCCTTTTGGGGACATGCGGCGGCACAAATCCCACACCCTTTACACAGGGCCGATATATTCTCTGCCTTGTACCCCTGGCCTGTTACTTTCACCAGCCTGATGGCGCCAAAGGGGCAGGAGCTCTCACACAGGCCGCAGCCGATGCATTTCTCCTGGTTCACCTCCGAGACGATGGGTTCGACCTCTACGCTCTCTTTGACCAGCACGCTCGCAGCCCGGGCCGCTGCAGCCTGGGCCTGCGCTATGGACTCCTCAATGGGCTTGGGATAATGGGCCAATCCGCAGACAAAAACCCCATCGGTGGCAAAATCCACAGGCCTCAACTTTGCGTGAGCCTCGATGAAGAACCCGTCCTCACTCAAAGGCGCCTTCAACATCTTTGCCAACTCTTTCTGGACGCGGGGAACGATGGCTGTAGCAAGATTCAAATAATCTACGGTGAGGACCACCGGGAGTTTAAGAATATGGTCTTTAACGCTTATTTTGAGCTTTTCTTCTCCTTCCACTTCCACTTGCTCCACCACTGGTTTTTCATCCAGACTATAGCGAATAAAAATAATCCCCAGCTCTCTGGCCTTTCTATAAAGTTCTTCCCTTTGGCCATAGGTCCGGATATCCCTGTAGAGGATATACACATTGAGATCCGGCTTCTTTAACTTGAGATCAATGGCCTGCTGGATTGAGGTGGTACAGCAAACTTTTGAACAGTAGGGCCGTTGTGGTTCACGGGATCCCACGCATTGGATAAAGGCGATCCCTTCTGATGCCTCGAGCCTTTGGGGGTGTCCTTCAAAGAATGTTTCCAGGTCATGCCACCGCATGACCCGGTCCGTTTTGCCATATAGGTATTCATCAGGCTCAAAGGGTTCTCCCCCTGTAGCCAGAATGATCACACCGTGCTCGAGTTCAGTCTCTGTTGACCCCGTCCTGACGGTGGTCTTAAAGTTTCCAATAAAACCGGCTATTTCGCTTATCTCCGCGCCCAAGAAGAGTTCAATCAGGGGGTGATTCTGAATCTTATCCTTGAGTTCTTGGAGGTAGGCCCTAACATCTTCTCCTTTCCAGGTCTTTCTCGCTCCGTTTTGCTGCCCTCCCAGGACATCGGAACGCTCCACCAAATAGGTCTCAAATCCCTGGTCCGCCACATTCATGGCGGCATTCATGCCGGCGATCCCCCCTCCGATAACCAAGGCCCTCTGAGTTATCTCAAGGCTCAAACGCCCAATGGGTTCCAGAAAGGCGGCCTTGGAGACAGCCATACGGACCAGGTCCTTGGCCTTTTCAGTAGCCTCTTCAGGCGATTTTTGATGGACCCATGCATCCTGGTCCCTGATGTTGGCGAATTCAAACAGATATGGATTCAGACCGGCTTCCCTGATGGTTTCCTGAAAAAGGGGTTCATGGGTGCGAGGGGTGCAGGCCGCCACGACCACACGGTTAAGCCCGTTCTCTTTAATGGCATCTCGGATAATCCCCTGTGTATCCTCACTGCAGGTAAACAGATTATCAGATACATAGGCCACATGGGGAAGCCTCTCCGCATAATCCCTAACGGCCGGCACATCTACGACACCACCGATATTGATGCCACAATGACAGACAAAAACCCCGATCTTCGGTTCCTCTTGTTCAACAGGCTCTTCAGGGGGATAGGTCTTCACCCGGGTCATGGTATTACGTGAGGGTGCCAGTAAGGCCTCCGAGGCCGAGGATGCAGCCGATGCCTCCATGACCGATTGGGGAATATCCTTCGGGCTTCCAAAGGCCCCGCACACAAAGATACCCGGGCGTGATGAGGCCACCGGGGAAAAGCAGCTTGTCTGTGCAAATCCATCGCTGTCCAGTTCAATTCCCAGTTTTTCTGCTGTTTCCCGAACCTCTTGGGATACCTCCAGCCCTGTAGAGAGGACGATCAGGTTGAAAACCTCGTTGTGCATCTCCCCGTCATCATCTATATAGCTTACTCTCATGTCCCCTGATCCCGGCTCAGGATCAACGGTATGGACCCGGGACCTGATGAAACGGACACCGTATTCATCTTTTGCGCGCTCATAATAGCGATCAAAGTCCTTCCCATGGGTCCTCATGTCCATGTAAAAGATAGCCGTATCAAGATCTTCCCCGCCATGTTCTTTGGCGATAAGCGCCTCTTTGATCGCATACATGCAACAGACACCGGAACAATAGCCGTGGGAACCGGGGTGGGAGTCGCGGGAGCCTACACATTGAAGCCATCCTATCTTTTTGGGGGTCTCTCCGTCAGAGGGGCGTACCAAGTGCCCCTGAAAGGGTCCGGAAGCGCTCAAAATCCTCTCGAGCTCCATACTGGTCACCACATTGGGAAGCGTTCCATATCCGTACACATCATAGATTTGTGGATCAAAGGATTGGAAGCCCGGAGAAAAAATAACCGAACCCACTTCAATCTTGTGAATCTTCTCCTTTTGATTAAAATCAACGGCGCCGGCGGGACAAAACTTTTCACAGGCCCGACATTTGCCCTTTTCAAAATAGATACAGTTGTCCGCATCGATCACATATTTGAGGGGTACGGCCTGGGCATACTGCACATAAGCGGCCTTGCGCTTAGACAGACCTTCGTTGTAAAGGTCATCTACCTTGCGAGGGCATTTGGATGCACATACACCGCAGGCAATACATTTGTCCATGTCCACATAACGGGGTCTTTCACGGACCGTAACCTCAAAATGCCCTGCCTCCCCTTCAATAGACTCCACATCAGCCAAGGTAATGAGGTTGATGTTGAGATGCCGGCCGACCTCGACCAGTTTGGGCGAGAGGATTCACATGGCGCAGTCATTGGTGGGGAAGGTCTTGTCCAGTGCGCTCATGACACCGCCAATGGCGGAAGATTTCTCCACCATGTGCACGAGGAAGCCTGAGTCCGCCAAATCCAGTGCCGCCTGGATTCCAGCGATCCCTCCGCCGATGACCATCACGGCACCGTGAACGCTTTTGGCTTTTTCCGCTTTCATGATAGACTCCTTAATGGGTGCGAGATCCCCTTTCTTTTTTAATGTCAAGCCAGTGGGTTAGATTTGCACTCCGGGACCGGCATAGCCTCTTGAAAAAATACCGCCTCCAGGGGGGCCTTGAGGAAAGGGGAGATTACCTCCCCCACTATTTGTGGGAATGCTCCCTGCTGGGACTTTGTAGGAAGCATAGTTCGGTTTTCTACGTGAAAAAAATCACAATGGACTTATAAAGCGAACCCCTTCCCTTGTCAAGAATTATTTGTCCCGACCCCTGGCGTCAAACCACGCTCTTCCCTCTGCCCCACACAATGAAGACCCATTAAAAGCCTACACCGGGCTTTATGTCTTCTGTTGGTGGGAGCTTTCAGTAGAAAAGCTCCCTTTTGTTGCATATTAACCCCGTTGTTGCAAACGCATCAAGCTCCTAGACATATAACTGCAGTAAAAACAGAAAGTTATGTCATTTTATATCCAGGCTCTGGATATCACTATCGGTGAATTCCAGATTTAAAGCGTTAAAAGCGGCATTTGAAGTCATAGAAGGCGAAATGCCGAATCCCTAAGCGCCTTTTATGCAACAACGGGGTTAACTTATGGATTTAATTAACAAAGCAACAAAGAGATTGGCTTATATGCATAACACGAATTGCACAAAATTCAAAGGAGAAATCGATATATATTAAAAAACCCTTAATAGGGATTGCTATTCCTTGTTGGCGTCTTTAAGGGGTTGGGCCGCTCAGTAAAAAAATCTTGACAAATTTTTTTGGGCTTTTGATACTAACAATTTTACAATATCTCGGCCAAAAGGAAGCCATGTCTGAAGGATTACTCACATTCTTAAAGGGGGGCATTCATCCTGATGCGTGTAAGGAACACACCCAACACTTACAGATTGACGAAATGCCTCTTCCTAATGAAGTGGAGATCTTGATGAGCCAGCACTTTGGTGCGCCCTGTGAGCCTGTGGTAAAAAAGAAAGCCCAGGTGCTCGAAGGGGACGTGATCGGTGTGGTGGAAGCCGGTCTTGGTGCGAGCGTGCACGCCAGTGTCAGCGGCACGGTGAAGAGTATTGGGAAGTCGGCCCATCCCGTGCTGGTGAGTGCGCCCTCTGTATTGATTGAGCGGGATCCTGAAGCAAAAGCCCGGGTCTATAATCCTGCTGACTGGAAGGAACTCTCCAGGGATGAGTTGCTCGGGAGGATCAAAACGGCCGGCATTGTAGGCATTGGGGGGGCCGGTTTCCCGACCCATGTTAAGCTTTCCCCTCCTCCCGAAGCCAATGTAGACACCCTAATTATTAATGGCGCCGAGTGTGAGCCTTACCTGACCACGGATCACCGCCTCATGGTGGAGCACGGTGAGGATGTTATTGAGGGGGCCAAGATTATATTACGCATCCTCGGCATTGAGGAGTGCCACATCGGCATTGAAGCGAATAAACCCGATGCCATTGAAACCCTCAAGAAGATCTCGCAGCAAAACACCTCCAATGGCTTTCGAATCTTTATCGATCCCCTGAAGATCAAATATCCCCAGGGCTCTGAAAAGCAGCTCATAGAAAGTATAACAGGCCGGAAGGTACCCGGCTTTGGCCTCCCCTTTGATGTGGGCGTCATTGTCCAGAATGTAGGGACCACCCGGGCGATTTATGAGGCCGTGGTCTCAGAAAAGCCCCTCTATGAGAAGGTGATCACCGTATCCGGTCAGGGCATTAATCGGCCCGCCAATTTACAGGTAAGGATCGGGACCCGGTTAAGGGATATTGTTTCCTTTCTCGGAGGGACCCACCCTGATTTGGAAAAGGTGGTGATTGGAGGCCCCATGATGGGTTTTGCCGTTCCTACCATGGATATGCCTGTCACCAAGATCACGTCGGGGGTGCTTTTTCTGACCGGGAGAGAAACAGATACGCGGCCTTATGGCCAGTGTATTCGATGTGGATGGTGTTTGGATGCCTGCCCCATGGGTCTGTCTCCGAACGAGATCGGGATCTATGTAGAAGCGGGGCGCGGTGAGGAAACCTCCCAGTTTGGTGTATTCGAGTGCTTTGAATGCGGCTGTTGTGCCTTTGTTTGTCCGGCCAAGCGGCCCTTGGTCCAGTTTATTCGTCTCGCCAAGATGAAGGCCAGAAAGTAAAAGGAGGGCTTGTCATCGAAGATCGCGTGCAGGATAGCCCGGAATTTTTAAGGAGTTCTTCTTTGTGGACGGTTTCCGTTTCCCCCCATGTCAAGAGTGGGGAATCGGTGGAGAGAATTATGTGGACGGTGGTGGCCTGTCTGGTGCCACCCCTTATTTTGTCCATCTTCATTTTCGGCTTTCAAACCCTGATCATCACCCTGATCAGTGTGGGCAGCTGTGTGGCCGCCGAGGCCGTTTCCCAGAAACTCCTCCGCCGCCCCGTGACCATCAAAGACGGCAGTGCCGTGATTACAGGCATGTTGCTGGCCTACATTATCCCCCCCGGGATCCCGTACTGGATGCCCATATTGGGCGCCGTCATGTCCATTTATGTGGCCAAGCATCTCTTGGGAGGCATTGGTTTCAACATATTCAATCCCGCCTTGATCGGTCGGGCCTTTATGGTGGCGACCTTTCCGGTGGCCATGACCTCGACGTGGCTCACTCCCCTTCGCGAGGTTTCCCTGTTTCGTTATATGGGCAGCGGCGTGGATGCGGTCTCCACGGCCACGCCCCTTTACGTATTGAAACATTACGGGATCGGGGCCGTTATTGAAAAGTTTGGATCCCTCTCCGTGATCTACCGTGATTTCTTTATCGGCTGGAGGCCCGGGTGTATTGGTGAAACCTCTGCACTCCTGCTCCTGATTGGCGGGGTCTATCTCCTTTATAAAAGATATATTACCTGGCACATCCCTGTTTCGGTGATCGTTTCCGTGGCCTTTTTTACATGGGTTTTCGGCGGGGAGGAATGGTTCTCAGGCAATCCGCTCTTGGCGGTCCTTTCCGGCGGTGTCATTCTCGGGGCCTTCTTTATGGCCACGGATTATGTAACCTCTCCCAGCCAGGTACCGGGAAAGTTGATCTTTGGGGCGGGCATCGGGGCTCTTACCGTGCTGATTCGTTTGAAAGGAGGCTATCCCGAGGGGGTCTGTTACGCCATCCTGTTGATGAACCCCCTTACACCTGCTCTGGAGGGTTTGTTTAAGCCGAAGCGTTTTGCTCCACCAAAAGGTGTCGAAAAATGAAGGAGATCATCCGGATCACGCTTGGCCTGACCATTTCCTGTTTAATCGCGGCCTTTGTCATGGGCACCGTATTTGCGATTACGGACAAGGCCAAGAAGCAAAACGAGCGTATGGAAGTGGAGGATACCATGCTGGATGTGCTCGGGTACGGAACCGCCCACAAGCCAGCGCCTTCAGACCTGAAGTTCTACAGGGTTTACCGTTATATTCTTGAGGAGGGAGACCGCAAGAATATGGCCTATATGGTCCCCGTGCGCCAGGACAATGAGCTGAGATATGAACTGGTGGTGATTGACCTGAAAGGCAATTTTGTAAAGACGGTTCACCTAGACATATCTCCTCAAGAGGCCCTGGAGGCCCCGGAGAGGAAAAAGGCCTTGCAGGCGGCGCTTGAGTCCCAGGTGGATTTCAGCTATGCGGATTCCACGATCATTGCCAAGCGGGGGGACAGGCGCATCGCCTATCTCCTTCCCGAGGAATTTCCGGGGTTTAAAACATTCATTGAGGTAATGTTGGCCCTGGATCCCTCGTTCGAGATCCTTGGGCTGGAGATTATGGAGCATGAGGAGGACCCGGGACTCGGCGGTGAGATTGAACAACCCTATTTCAAGAACCAATTCAAGGGCAAATCTTTTGAAAAGGTCAAGGAACTCGAGGTGGTCAAGGAGCCCTTGCCCGAAGAATACCGGCGCTCCCTTGAAAAGAAGGGCGGGATTTCAGAGGAAGCGGTCAGGGAAATCAGGAGTAAATACAAGGACCATGACATCTATGCCCTCACAGGGGCAACCATCTCCAGCCGGGCGGTGACTGGAGGGGTAAAAAACGCCGTGAAAAAGTTCGCTTATCGCCTAAAGATATTGGATGGCGTCATTTCAGATGAGAACATTCCTTCGGTCATTTAGCGCAGGAGGGAGAGATTGCCAGCCACCACAAAAACCAATTCTCAGCTGTTTGTTAACGGCATATTAAATGAAAACCCCATTTTTCGTTTGGCCCTTTCCATGTGTCCTGCGGTGGGGATCAGCACGACTGTAATGAACGGCCTTCTCCTGGGGATTGCAGTTCTTTTTGTACAAGTGTTTTCGAGCTGTACTATAGCGGCTATCAAGAATTACATTCATCCCCGCATCCGGATTCCCACGTACACACTGACCATCGCCACCTGGGTGACCGTGATTGACTTGGTTTTGGCGGCTTATGTGCCTGCGGCCTACAATGAAATGGGGATATTTGTAAAACTGATTGTGGCCTTTGCCATTATCACCATGCGCCTGGAAACCTTTGCGTGCAAGAATACGGTCACCGCCTCCTTTTGGGACGGCATAGGCATGGGACTGGGTTTTATGTTCGGGATGATGAGCCTGGGCTTTGTCAGGGAGTTACTGGGAATGGGGACCCTTTTTGGTTATGATATTCTGGGGTTTCGCCCCCTTCTTTTCTTTGTTCTCCCTGCGGCGGGGTTCTTTTGTGTGGGTATTATGATGGCTCTGTTCAATTATTTGGAGCTGGTCTACAATAGAAAGAAAAGGGGCTGAGGGAGATGACGGTTTCTAAAGGCGGACATATTTTCTGGGCGGCCCTTTTTGTAATACACCTTTTCCTTTTCTCAGGCTGCGACACGGGTCACCGTTTTGTAACGAAAACCACCTTTAAGGATGCCCAGAGTATCGAGATCACCTTTGCCGGCCCCGTGGATGAGGCTTGGGCCAAGGATGTGGGCAACTACGAGGTTTACGAGAAACCCGACCCCGATATTCTCTTGAATATCAAAGGTGTAACCCTGAGCCCCGACCGCAAGACGGTGGTCTTGACCTTTGACGAGGGGCTGAACCAGGACCAACCCCATATCGTGACCATGAAGGGCATCGTGTCTCAAGGGAAGTCCCTGGGGACAGCCTTGGTGAAAGTAAAAAAGCTCTATGTGGGCTATCTCTTCTCCATTCTCATCGGGGCCATGATTATCAGCAATTTCGTCTTTACCAAATATTTGGGACTCTGTGTCTTTTTTGGAACTTCCCAGAGGAAGACCACCGCCGTAGGCATGGGCATTACCTTCACCATTGTGATCGTTGTCAGCGCCATGATGGCGTGGTTTCTTTATCAATTTGTGCTTAAGCCTTACCGCCTTGATTTCTTGCAGATCGTGGTCTTCATCGGCCTGGTTTCTCTCTCGGTACAGGCGGTGGACACGATTTTACGAAAGGTCAACCCCGCCCTTTTTAAGGCCTTCGGGGTGTACCTTGTGCTGGTTATAGCCAATTGTATCATTATCGCCGTACCCTTGATTCTGGCCGACAATGAATACAATGGCTGGGAAAGCCTGATGCTTGCCTTTGGGGCGGGTACGGGTTTTCTGATCGCCCTCTTTTTGATGTCTTCCGTTCGGGAGAGATTGGAACTGGCCAACGTGCCCCCCACCTATCGGGGGCTGCCCATCGCCTTTGTAGTGGCCGGCCTCTTTGCTCTGGCCTTTATGGGCTTTTCCGGCATGTCCATTTTTTAGACGGGGGCAGGTGTGGATTACCTAAAGGCAACAAGGCGTGCCTTGGACTTTTGAGGGGAATGGATGGATCCAATACTGATCAAATTGGCCCTTGGGGGCCTGGCTGTTTTGGGCTGTATCGGGCTGTTTTTCGGCCTGGGGCTGGCCCTAGCGGCCCACAAGTTTGCAGTAAAAGCCAATCCCAAGGTTGAAGAAGTGCTGGAGGTATTGGCAGGGGCCCAATGAGGGGGCTGCGGCTACGCCGGGTGCGAAGCCTATGCGGAAGCGGTGGTGAATGATCCCGAGGTCCCGCCCAATCTCTGCTTTCCCGGAAAGGCGGAAGTGGCCGAGATGGTGGCAGAGATCACGGGCAAAAAAATGGCCGCCGTGGAGGATATGCTGGCGGCGGTGCGTTGCTCCAGAGATGAAGGCCAGGTCCAGAGAAAGGAAAACTATTTGGGCTATGTCTCGTGTGCTGCGGCCGATTTGGCCTTCGGAGGTCCCATGGCCTGCCAGTACGCCTGCATCGGGCTGGGGGACTGTGCCAAGGCATGCCCTTTTGATGCCATCACCATGGTGGATGGTTTTCCCGTGGTAGACCCCGCCCTTTGCGTGGGCTGTGGAACCTGTGTGCGTATCTGCCCCAAGGGGATCATCGAACTCATCCCTCAAAAGGCCAGGGTCTGGGTCCCATGCAGCACCAGGGATCCGGGCAAGGCGGTAAAACAGGTGTGCCAGGTGGGCTGCATCGCCTGTAAAATGTGCGTGAAGTCTTGCCCTGCCGAGGCGGTCACCCTGAAGGATAATCTCGTGGAGATCGACCATCAAAAGTGTGTGGAATACGGGCCGGAATGCGGAGAGGTTTGCGTGGAAAAGTGTCCCCGGAATATATTCCGCCTCTTCCGGCCCAAGGACCTCGCAGAAAAGGTTCAAGAAACCGAGGCGGCCTGAGAAACACACAGGGCCTCCCCCCAGCCATGGGAGAAGGAACCCATGGGCAAACCCCATGGCCTAAGGACATAATGACATAGAACAAAAGGGAGAAAGAGAATGGAAAAAGCAAGCCCCCTGTCCCAGACATACAAGACCATGGACCGACGCTCTTTCATAAGGCTCTCCGGCCTCCTTGGCCTGGGTCTGGCCTCCGCCGCAGTGGTGCCGACAGGGGCCGAGGCCGTCAGGTTTAATGCCAAGACCTATAAGATTTCCAAGACCCGTCTGGCCATGGGGACCTTCGTTTCCATGACCTTGATCCATCCATCCAAAGATAAGGCCCAAGAAGCCATGGGTCTGGCCTTTGAGGAAATAGACCGGCTGACACATTCCATGAGCCGCTTCGATACAGCCACGGCCCTGGCCCAGCTCAACAAGGAAGGCACCCTCAACGATCTTCCCCCTGAATTGGCCCAGGTGATTGAAAGGGCACTCCGGTACTACCGATTGAGCAACGGTACTTTTGACATCTCCGTCAAACCCGTTGTAGACCTCTTCAGGGACGGCTTTCTCCAGGGAAACCGTGAAGCCCCCCCCGACGAGAAGGCCCTGAAAGAGGCCCTCCACTTGGTGGGGGCCCATAACATTGAGCTCAGGGGGCGCACCGTCCGGTTTAAGCGGCCCGGTATGGGCATCACCTTGGACGGCATTGCAAAGGGCTATATCGTGGACCGGGCCTCAAAGATCCTCACCCGGCATGGTATTGAAAACCACCTCATTAACGCCGGCGGGGATATCAAGGCCACAGGAGGCAAGGGAGGCAAAAAATCCTGGACCGTGGCCATACAAGATCCCAAAAAACAAAAACACTACCCGGATATCATCCATATCAGGGATGGGGCCATCGCCACCTCAGGGAACTATGAAATCTATTTTGACAAGGAAAAGATGTTTCACCATATTGTGAATCCCAAAACAGGGCTTTCCCCAAGATTGACCACCAGCGTCTCGGTTCTTGCCGAAACCGCCATGGATGCGGACGCCCTCTCAACAGCCCTTTTCGTCATGGAACCTGAGACGGCCATCCGATTTATCAACGGCCGAACCCGTTCCGAAGCCCTTATCATCACTGAAGAAGAAACCATCCTTAAGTCGCGTCACTGGAAAGGGCGGGCCACATAAGGGATTCAATCCTGTCTGTCAGCTTTCTCAAGGAGGGAGGGTGAATTGCCGAGACGGCAACCCCTCCCATTCTTTTGCTCAAGGCCCTGACCTCACCAGGGGGAAGTAAATCCGTCTTATTGAGCACCAAAAGGGAGGAGATCCCTTCAAGCTCCAAGTTCTTAAGGATTGTCTCGACCGTCCTGACCTGCTCTTCCAAGCGGGGGCTGGTGGCATCCACCACGTGAAGAAGGAGGTCTGCATCATGGAGTTCTTCCAGGGTGGCGGCAAAGGCGTCCATGAGACTCTCCGGAAGATCCCTGATAAACCCCACCGTGTCTGTGACAATGGCTTCCCGTTCCCGCGGAAACCTGAGCCGTCTGCTACTCGGGTCCAAGGTCTCAAAGAGGCGATTTCCAACCCCTACATGGCTTTGGGTCAGAGAGTTCAACAGGGTGGATTTGCCCGCATTGGTGTAGCCCACAATGGAAATGACCGGGACCCTCCTGGTGCGTCTCAATCTCCGTCTTTCCCCCCGCTGGCGCTTGATCTCCTTTAACTCGCTGCTCAGTCTTGCAATCCGTTCCCTCACTCGGCGCCGGTTGATTTCAAGCTTCGTCTCTCCCGGCCCCCTTCCCCCGATACCACCGGTGAGTCTGGACATGGCCGTGTTCTTGGTAGCCAGCCTGGGCAGCAGATATTGCAACTGGGCGAGTTCCACTTGGATCTTGCCCTCACGGGTTATGGCTCGTCTTGAAAAGATGTCCAGGATGAGCTGGCTTCTATCAATGATCTTCAATTCCGTGGCGTCGGTAAGACTCTTTACCTGAGCGGATGTGAGTTCGCTGTTGAAGATGAGAAGGCTGGCCCCCGTCTGGAAACAGCGCAAAACCAACTCGCTAAGCTTGCCCTTTCTTATGAGAAAGCGAGGATCAGCCCTTTTAATCCGCTGGACCACCCTCTCCACCACCTCAATATTGTCTGAGACCGCCAGGTCCTCCAGTTCATCCAACAGGGTCTCCTCCTTCCACCCGGGGCCGGTGGTGACTCCGACCAGGAGGGCCCTCTCCTTCTTTTCCAGCGAACGCCCCGCCGGGGTCCTCGCCAGCTCATCTTCCAGGGACTGGATCATGTCTAGAAAATCCACGTTCAGTTGTCCCACATCAGGTACCTTATGCACAGACCATCCCTTCCCACCCCGGTTATTGGGCAGGATACTCGCGTACGAAACCGCTCCGGGGGTACCTTCCTCGTCGGCCTGGATACACACCATAAGATCGAGCCCCAGCAACACCAAATCCGTTATATCCTCACGGGAAAGAGGCTCTCCGTCCAGATGGGTGTGAATACACCGAAGCCCCTTAAGGCGGCCCGGCCCCAACCTGTACTTACTCAAATCAGGAATCCAGATGTGCCTGCTGTCACCCACCATCACATAGGCCACCTCTCCCTTCCTGGTTATGAGCAGGGCCACTTGCCTCTTTATCTCCCGTGACAAAGATGAAATACGGCGGGTCAATTCATGGGAAACAATTTCTTGGGCGGGGATTTTCCTGCGATATAGGTTCTGAAGACGTTTGTGTTGGCTCGCCTTGAGGCCGCCTATTTTACCGTATACCTTCTCGATAGCTTAGGCCCCCCAAATCAGAATAGAAAAAGTCATGGCTTGGGCAGAGGCCATCGCCCCTTAAAGGGGCGGGTCCTCTCTGGTATAATCCCCAAAGGCCGTAAGCTCCTTCCGGAAAGTGAGCCTGAAAAATCCAGTCGGACCATTCCTTTGTTTTGCAAGGATAATCTCTGCGATATTGCGATTTTCCTCCGTGCCCGGATGGTACACCTCATCCCTGTAAATAAAAGCGATCACATCCGCATCCTGCTCGATGGCGCCGCTTTCTCTCAAATCGGCAAGCTGCGGTCTTTTGTTGGGCCGGTCCTCCACTTTTCTGTTCAACTGGGACAAGGCCAGAACAGGCACATTCAGATCTTTTGCCAATGCCTTGAGCATCCTGGAGATCTCAGAAATCTCGATCTGTCGTGACTCGGCGGACCTTCGGCCCTGAATCAACTGCAGGTAATCGACGACAACCAGGGTCAAATCACTCTTCTTCTTCAATCTCCGGCACTTGGCCTTCATCTCAAGCACGCTGATACCCGAGCTGTCATCTATAAAGATGGGCAAGTCAGCAAGGCGATTTGCAGACTCCGTCAATCGCTCCCACTCCCTGTCCCTCAAAAACCCTGTTCTCAGCTTGGTGGCATCTATACCGGCGTCAAAACCCAATAACCGGATACCCAGTTGTTGTTTGGACATCTCCAGAGAAAAAATGGCCACGCCTTTCCCCGTCCTTCGGGCTGCGTTATAGCCCACATTCAGGGCCAAGGCCGTCTTTCCCATGCTGGGCCTGCCGGCAATAATGATCAGGTCCGAGGGCTGAAGCCCCGCCGTATAGCGGTCAAAATCCGTAAAGCCGGTGGGAACACCTGTCACGAAACCTTCGCATTCCGCTACATTCTCGAGCCTTTCGAAACTGGCCTTGATCACATTATCGAGGCTCTCGAATCCTTCTTTCACTTGTTTTTCGGCAATGTCAAAAATGGACTGCTCCGCCAGCTCCAGCAGGTCTTCCGTGGCTTCCCATTCCTGAAAGCAGGACTCTGAAATGGAAGAACACTGGCCTATGAGGGTCCTCCTCACTGAGAGGTCCTTTACGATTCTGGCGTGGTGGGCAATGCCTGCGGAGGTGGAAACCGCCTCAACCAGAGAGGCCAGGTAATCCATACCCCCGATTTTTTCCAAGAGGTTCTTCTGGGTAAGAAGCTGGGACAAGGTGATGATATCAATGGGCTCTCCCTGGTCATAGAGGGCCGTCATGGACTCAAACAGGACTGTGTGGGCCTCCCGGTAGAAATCAGCGGCGTCCAGAACATCCATGACTTGATTCATGGCTTCATTATTCATGAGGACGCCGCCCAATATGGCCTGTTCCGCCTCAATATTATGAGGGGGGACCTTTAGATAGGAAAAAGACTCTTTTTTGGCTTTAGCCCGGGCCATCTGCTGGTTATCCCTATTCTTCTCCCTGCCTGGTCACCACCACTTTCACCGTAGCGGTTACTCCGGGATGGATTTTGATGGGGATATCGAAATCACCCAGTGCTTTTATGGGCTTTTCCAGCACCACCTTTCTGCGGTCAATCACAATACCCTCTTTTTCCAAACGGGAGGCGATGTCCATGCTGGTAACGGAACCATACAATTTGCCTTCCTCACCCGCCTTCTGGGAAAAGTTAATCACCGTGCCTTCAAGCCGTTGTGCAACCTTTTGGGCTTCCTCCTGGGCCTTCAGTCTCCTGACCTCGATCTTCTTGCGCTGCATTTCAAAGGCCTTCAGGTTTTCGGGAGTCACCTCAAGGCCGATACCTTTGGGGATCAAATAGTTGCGGGCATGGCCTTTGGCCACGTCCACCACGTCTCCAGCCATTCCCAGGTCTTCCAAATCTTCACACAAAATGACTTTCATAGCTCATCTCCTTAAAAAAATAATATCACCTGTCCGCCCTCTTGTAAATTCTCCTGAAATCAATCCATTGATCAAAAAGCCCTGCCAGGCTCAAGAGGATGAGAAAAAGCTGCTGAATGGCAATCAAGAAATAAATGCCGACCCTGACCCAGATGGGGACACGGTATTTATTCAAGAAAAACAAAAGGATGGACAAACCATGAAAAACATATATGGCCATCATGATAATTAATGCGTTGACGGCCAAAAATCTTATACTCCCTTCGGTCAAAAATAAAGCAAAACCTGAGGCGATCACCACCCACACCAGGGGGTCGGGTGTTTTCCAGCGATCCGCTGAAACAAATGGGGGGTACTCAATCCGGCCCACACGAAAAAGGGGTCTGGCCGTAACCACATTAATCCACACCGCAAAACCAGTTCCGATGATCATAATCGAAGGATAAATCTTTCGAACAGTCTCCAAAAAGAGTTTTGCATAGGACTCAAGTTCCGCGGATCCCTCCTGGGGAACGCCCATATGCTCATAGCTTTTAATGGTCAGTTTAATGTGCTCCTCCAGATACTTAAACACCATGTCCAGAGGACCTATGTCTCTTGAAAGGGACAGAAAAAACAGGATGCCCAAGCTCACCAGCAGGATAAAGGCCGTGGCAAAAAACACGGTCTGCCCCAGAGAGAACCCCCTTCTGAACAGTTCTGATAAAACAAGCCCCAGAAGACTGAATTCCAGACAAAATAGAGTGACTTGAGGAATGCCCCCCACCTTGGCCGCCAGGCCTATACTCAAGGTGGTCAAGAGGGCGAGCACCGCACCCTGTCGGAGTCCCAGCTTTGTGGCGTAATAAAGGAAGGGCAGCGGGGTTAGGAGGCTGAAGAAGGGGCCCACGAAGGGAATCCACGCAGAGGCTAGAAGAAAAAAGGCGGCCCAGCCCACACACCCAAGCACATCTTTTGTTTTCATGTAATCTCGGAAATGCTAAGCCCCAAAAACCTTGACAACTGCGCCCCAGCCCCTGAAACGGGGCTGAGTGCATCCCGGATCAGACAAAAGGGGGAGGGGACCTTACCTCAGTACTGAGGTGGTATAAGGCAAGAGGGCCATATGTCTCGCCCTCTTGATGGCCCTGGTTAACATCCTTTGATGCTTGGCACAGTTCCCTGAAATCCTGCGGGGAGTTATCTTGCCCCGCTCCGTGGTGAAGTATCGCAGGATCTTGGGTTCCTTATAGTCAATAACAAGGCTGCTGTCCGCACAGAACTTACACACCTTTCTTCGATGATAAGTCCTTCTAAATTTACCCCTGGCTCCACCGCTCTCGCTTCTTGGATTACGCGCCATTCTTATCCTCTTCCTCTTCAGTTTGATCCTCTTTCTCCGGGCTCGCCTCTTCCGAGGGTACGCCCTCTTCCTCCTTTGAACGGAGTGCCTCCGCCTTGGCCTTCAAGGCCTCTGGATCTGCCTTGTCACTCAGTTTTACGGTCTGGTACTTGAGTATCCTGTCATCCAGCCTGAGATCCCTTTCAAGCTCGGCGTTAATCCCGGTCTCGCCGCAATATTCCATCAGGATGTAATAGCCCTTGTCATGCCTTCTCACCGTATAGGCCAGGGGCTTCTTGCCCCATTCATCCACCTTGATCACCGTACCGTTGTTTTTCTCGACAAGGTTGCTGAATTTGGTGATCACCTCTTTGTAATCCTCATCCCCTAAATCAGGGTTGATCAGACAGAGGGTTTCATAGTATCTCATGTAAGTATTCTCCTTCCGGCCTTTCCTCGTGACGAGGAATGAATTTAGGTCCCCCAAAAGGGTTGTGGGGTGCCCCTTCGAGGAACAAGGAGTTGCAGAAATTTAGAATCTAATTTTTTAACTTTTACCGTCTACTTTGTCAAGAACTTATTACCAGGAAAAGATTATGTGGAAAAGGGAACTTGCAGTGGCCCAAGAAGCGGCATTTGCGGCGGGAAAGCGCCTCAAGTCCACCTTGGGCCATGTGAATCATATTTCAAAAAAGGGCGACATTGATCTGGTCACAGAGGCGGATTTGGAGGCTGAGACCTTGATCTTAGGGATCATTCGCAGACACTTCCCTGAGGACGGCCTCCTTTCAGAGGAGGCCGGAGGGCGAAAAGAGGATTCCCGCAGAGTTTGGCTCATCGACCCTCTGGACGGGACCACCAACTTCGCCCATGGATTCCCCTTGTTCGCCGTGTCCATCGCCCTGGAAACAGATGGAGAAGTGGTTCTCGGGGTGGTGTATAACCCTTATATGGAAGAATGCTTTCAGGCCGTGAAGGGCTCGGGGGCCTACCTGAATCAAGAACGCATCCAGGTCTCCCACACCCGGGGCCTGCAAGGGGCCCTCTTAGGGACCGGTTTCCCTTATGATATTCAAGAAAGGCCCCAAAGGGTGCTGGAACTCTTTCGGCGCATGATCCTTGTCGCTCAGGGCGTGCGAAGGCCTGGATCGGCCGCCATTGACCTATGCTACCTGGCGGCAGGAAGGCTGGACGGATTCTGGGAAGAGGGCCTCAATCCGTGGGATACGGCGGCCGGGATGGTTATCGTAAAAGAGGCCGGCGGGCGGGTGACGACCTATGAAGATCGGCCCTTTTCCCCCTATGAAAAAAGTATTGTGGCCGCCAATCCCTTTATCCACGAGAAAATGATAAAAATCATCAATGACAAAGCTTTTGAGACCTAGAGGATTCCCTCGCCCGGCAGGCCTGTTTCTTCTCGCACCGGGGCTTTAGGATCCTTTTCTCACATCCTGCTGGAGATCCTGCTCCAATACCCGGTAGATCTCCTGTGAAGCAAGGCCGGAGATGCAAATCGCCTTCATCCTGGAATGCTCACCGGAGACAACCTCCACGTGGCCCTTGGGGAGGCCCAGTTTTTTGGCAAGAAATGCCTTAAGGGCCTTGTTGGCACGTCCCTCTACGGGTGGGGCCGTGAGCTTTATCCTGAAAACCCCGTTTTCCTGCCCCATAATAACATCTTGGGCCGACCTGGGGACGACCTTGACCTGAATTATTGTCTTATGGGAATCCCGTCGGCGCATAGTCTGCTTACCCCTGGAGGCGGACCTTTGGCGTACTTCTTTGGCCCCTGACAAGAATTTGAAGATGGGAGGAGCCCTCTCTTATCAACTCATTCGGGCGGCCAGCTGCACCAGACTCTGCACAATAAAGGACTGGACAAAGATAATCGCCAGGATGACGATGATGGGAGAAAAATCGATTCCTCCCAAGGACATGGGCAGCCTCCTCCTGATGGGATAAAGAACCGGTTCGGTTACCGCATTAAGGAACCGGACGATGGGATTGTAGGGATCCGGGTTTACCCAAGAGATGACGGCCCGCCCGATAATAATCCACATATAAAGGGTCAATGCAATATCCAGTATCTTTGCCACGGCCATTAATAGGTTTCCAAAAACAAACATGGGATCAACCTTACCTCCCTCCGTCGGTGTATCTTAGTCAGCACGCTTCTGCCTCAAAGGGCCCTTTCCCCAAAGGGGGGAAGTTCTTGAGGCCCTAGGTGTATTCCACGGGCCTCACCTCCATGGCCGTCAGAACGCCATGGCACCTGCACGCACTTCCCAGGAGCCACTTTCCCGCTCCCCCCTGGGCAACCCGGGCCGCTGCGTCGGTCAAATCGGCCACTTTGTACCCCCCCAGTCCGGGGGCAAGCTGATGACTCCGAATCACAAGGGTCCGAAAACCCGGCAGGGTCAGGTTCCTTAAAAGCTGGAACAGGGGCCTATCCCGTCTCTCCCCGGTGACCGTACAGTATTCGGGTTCCGGGCAATTATCCGGGCAAACAAAGTCCGCGTAGCTGACCAGAAGGGACCCTTCTGACCCCTCCCAGGTATGAGGCAAGGGCCCTCTGGCCTCAGGGGGAACACTGATCTTCTCCACCTTATATTTCTCGCCAAGATATCTCTTAAGCCATTCAAAGGCGAGGTGCAAGGGAATTGCGGGGACAATGATATTTCCAGGGTTCAAGAGGTGGTGATTATTCACCAGAAATCGGATTCCGTCACAGGGAATCCACCTCAAACCGGGGCCGCCCGCCCCGGCCAGGCAAGCTTCATTGACATCCACCACCAGGAGTGGCCGGGATTCCTCACTCAGCAGCTTTATCGCCCTGTGTCCAAAATGCCCGGCCCCGATAATAAGACAGGCATCTCTTGGCAGGGGCTCGCTCAAATGGCTTGACCCAGATCCCGCCATAATGCTCCCCTCCGGTTCACGGCCCCTTTACCTGTCTGTGTGCACGAAAATCCGTCCATGGGCGGGAATGCGGGGTCTAAGGGGTAAACCGGAGCAGCCCATAAGCCGGGTTCTGTTCCCCGAAGGGGTCACCCCCCTCGGGACAATGACCATTCATCTAGTCCTGTCGTTACCGGCAGGATCAAGCGACCTACCCGGGAACTCGGGCGGACCACCCTCAAGCGTTCCCCTATTTGGTCTTGCTCCGGATGGGGTTTACCTAGCTCCCGCCGTCACCGGCGGGACTGGTGAGCTCTTACCTCACCCTTTCACCCTTACCCCGCCGGATGATCGGACATCCGCCGGGGCGGTTTCCTTTCTGTGGCACTTTCCTTCCCGTCGCCGGGACTGGGTGTTACCCAGCATCCTGTCCTGTGGAGCCCGGACTTTCCTCCCCCTTGCCATGGGCAAGGCGGCGGCCATTTGTTCTACTCCGGCATCCCCCTTGGCCCTTTCCCAGACCAGGTTATAACTTTCCCCTTAAAAGGGGCCAAAAACGGAAATCTCCAGTACAAAGTCTCAGGCCGAATCTCCCATTTGCGGGGCCTCTACATAACGTTCGTCCTCACCCCAATAGATAATACGGCCGCAATTGGGGCAAACCATAAGCGTATCGCCTCGGATCAACTCGTTGAATTTCTGCGGGGGAATGCCCATGTGACAGGTCTGGCATACCCCCTTGATCACCGGGCTCACGGCAATCCCCTGTTTGTGCTTAACGAGGGATTGATACTTAATCAACAGCTCCTCATCAATGGTCCGGTGGAAACGCATCCTCTCTTCTTCAAGCCTCTCAAGGTCTTGGTTCAGGGCTTCCAGCTCCTTCAGGACCCTTTCTCGGTCGGCCTCAAACTTGTCCCCGAGCTCGGTCTTCATGGCCTGGCTGGATGAAGAATCCTTCTCCAAGGCCTCAACCTGTTCCATTTTTTCAATGAGAGACTCTTCTAAAATGGATTTCTCCCGCTTCAAATCATCAATTTCTTTGAGTACGGCCCTGTATTCCTTATTGGACTTTATACTCGACAGCTTAATGTTACTTTTGTCTATACGGTTTTCAATCTCCTCAATATTCTGTTCCGTCTCTCGCCTTTCACGTCTCAGCTCCTCCAACCGGCTCAACTCCTGCAAAATTTGGTTCTCCACGGCCTCCAGATCCCGTTTTAGACGATCAATCTCGCGGGGGCCTTCCTTTTTTGAGTCCTGAATGTGTCTGATTTTATTATCACAAACCTGCAAGCCTATAAGATTACGGATATTTCCTTCCAAGTCCTTCACTGTTTCCAAAGCCTTCCCTCTTTTCCCTTAAAAGCCTCTCGGCCTCTGCAATGGTTCTTAATCCTTTCTTTCCCTTGATCCCTAAATGGCTTCAAGGGGGTCGCTTTCATCGTCATCCACCTCCACCACCACATCCCAGCCTTGCTCTGCGAGCCTCTCCCTGAAATGAGGGCAAAAGGCATTAAAGGCCTTTTTTTCCATACAGAAGTGCCCTCCGTCCAGCAAGGCCATCCCTCGGCTCTTGGCCTCAAGGGCGTGATGATGGCCTACATCTCCGGTCAGAAGAAGGTCCGCCCCCTTTTCTGAAGCCAGGGGGATCATAGACCCGCCGGATCCACCGACAATCGCGATCCGACGGATCGGGCCCTCTTTCGGTATAGTCACCCTCAGGTTTCGTGTGCCCAAAAGGGTCCTCACCCGTTCAGCCAGAGCCTGCATGGAGGCGGGCTCCGATAAATACCCGATTCTTCCCAGACCCGAATCCTCTTCGCCTTCCCTCCCTCCAAAGGCCTCAACATCTTCAAGCCCCATAATCTCGGCCAGAATGTCGTTCATGCCACCCCGGGCGGCGTCCAGGTTGGTATGAACGGCAACCACGGAGATGCTTTTCTTCGCCGCTTCAAGGATTACATTGCCGGGGAAACTCTCCACATCCATTCGGGTAAGGGGCTTGAAAATCAGGGGATGATGGGTGAGCAAAAGCTGGGCCTGAGCACGGGATGCGGCCATGAGTGCCTTCATGGTAGGATCGAGGGAGAGCAAAATCTTCTTGATAGGGCTGGAATAGGATCCGACCTGCAGCCCGGGGTTGTCCCAAGGCTCGGCCAGGTTTGCAGGGGCCATATTCTCCAGCAGGCCCAGGACCTGTTCCAGCCTGGGTATTGAAGGTAGTTTACTCATCGATTCAAATTCAAAGGGCGCACCCTTGAACAGCGCGCCCTTATTGGGATCATTCACCTCTTAAAAAAAGGTGACAGTATCTCTTCGGCCACATAAGAACTTGTTGGTGGGCCCACCTGGATTCGAACCAGGGACCTACCGGTTATGAGCCGGTGGCTCTTCCAGCTGAGCTATAGGCCCTAACCCTATCTCCCCGTCATTATATGTGTTATAAATGCGCACTTCGCCCAAATTTGTCAAGCAAAATTCTCCCTTTCATGACTCCCGGGTTTCGACGAAGCTCTTCAGTTTTTTGCTTCTACTGGGGTGCCTCAGCTTTCGCAGGGCCTTGGCCTCAATCTGTCTGATACGCTCCCTGGTTACATTAAAATCACGGCCCACTTCCTCCAAAGTATGGTCCGCCTTTTCCCCGATCCCGAATCTCATTCTAAGCACCTTTTCTTCTCTCGGAGTCAGGGTCCTAAGCACCCTTCTGGTCTGCTCAGCCAGGCTGAAATTAACCACCGCATCCCCTGGAGAGAGGATTTTCTTGTCTTCAATGAAATCCCCCAGATGACTGTCCTCCTCCTCCCCGATTGGAGTTTCAAGAGAAATGGGCTCTTTGGCGATCTTTAGGACCTTCCTCACCTTCTCCAAGGGGAACTCCATCTTCTCGGCAATCTCCTCAGGGGTGGGCTCCCGGCCGTGTTCCTGGACAAGGTAGCGGGATGTCCTTATAAGCTTATTAATAGTCTCAATCATATGGACCGGGATGCGAATGGTCCTCGCCTGATCAGCAATGGCCCGTGTGATGGCCTGTCGAATCCACCAGGTCGCATAGGTACTGAACTTGTATCCCCGCTGATATTCGAATTTGTCTACGGCCTTCATTAACCCTATGTTACCCTCCTGAATAAGATCGAGAAACTGCAGACCCCGATTGGTGTATTTCTTGGCAATACTGACGACCAGCCTGAGGTTGGCCTGTATGAGTTCCGATTTGGCCCTCTTGGCCTTCTCCAGGCTCTTCTCCACCTTCTTCAACGTCCCCTTCAACTGTCGGGGCGTCATGTTGGTCCTCTCTTTAAAGTCCTTAATCGTATCCTGGGCGCCCTCCAATTTGGTCTGGATTTCAACAAGCTCTTTCTTGCTCAAACCCACAGGGGAAACAATGTCATCGTCATTAGGACAATTCGGTATTTTTGCAAAGCACTTTTTCAGATAGGAGACGGGCTTTCCGCCCGCCTGGAGCATACACGCAGAGACATCCCTCTCGGCCTCTTCTATCTCATCCACGAGTTCCTTGAACCGGGCCACCATGAGTTCCAGTTGTCTCTTTTCAAGCCTGAAGGAGTTGACCAACTCCATGACCGTCTCTTGGTCGTTTTTGATCTCCGTGAGGAGCTTCTTTTTTTTGCTTTCCGAGCAACGGCTCCGCGCCCTTTCTTTCCGCTTATCCCTTATCGCTTCATAGCAGAACCGGATTTGATCAATCAGGTTGATGAGGGATTCCTTCCTCTCACCCAACTGCATATAATTGTTGTCTTCCTCTTCCAGATCATTGATGACATCCTTTAACTTGATGCCCCCTTCTCGGAGTTTGTCTCCCAGGTCAATAATATGCTCAATGCCGACGCCGCAGTCCAAAAGCGCCGTGAGGGCTTCTCTTTCTCCCGCTTCAATCCTCTTGGCGATCTCCACCTCACCCTCTCTGGTGAGAAGCGAAATACAGCCCATTTCCTTCAAGTACATCTTCACCGGATCCGATACCCGGGAAGCGGTTTCGGAAATCTCCACCTGGAAGTTTCCTTTTTCCTCGGGTTTCGCCTGCTCCTTATTCGCCCTTTTGGCCTTTTCGATTTCCTCTTTAGAGGCATCGTCAATGACCATAATATCAAGTTCTTCAAACATCATCATAAGGTCGTCAATATGCTCTTCCGAGCTGATAATCTCGTCGGAGAGGTCGTCATTCAGCTCTTCAAAGGTGATATAACCCTTATCCTTACCGATATCGATCAACCGCTTGAGATTGCCCATGTCGGTATTTTTACTCATTCTCAATCTCCCTCCTGAAACCCTTTTTATTGTTCCCCCAGGATGAACCGCCTGCCATCCGCCAAGGAACTTGCATGGATATGCTAAGGCCCTTGCGGCCTTTTGGCCTTTAGCTTTAAGAGCTGATTCAGGGACATGGGGTCTATCTCCCCCTGTTTTCTCACGCGCCTTAGAGATTCGGCTATTTTTCTTTCCTGAACCCTCGTCTCAATGTCAAGCAACGCCTGCTCAACCTCGTTTTCGCTGAAGATTGAAGCCCTGTGTAAGGCCTCTCTCAGCCGGGTGCGAGATCCCTCACCCTCAAGCTTGTCCAGTATTCTCTCCGGGAAAAACTCACCATCCACCCGGAAGTGATCAAAGACACATTCAACAATTTCTACCACAGAGGTATCCGAAAGCAGCAATTGGCAGTCGCACGCCATCAATCTGGAAAGCGTCCGGGGATGATGGACGAGCAAGTCAAGCACCTGGCTGTCACGGATCCCAGTTTCTGAAGAGCTGGAGGCAAGGCGGCCCCTTAAGGTGTCCTCAGAAGCTCTGCCGGGAGAGGTATTTCTAAAAGATTTCAACTCCGCCCATAACACCTCTTCCTTAACCCCGACCCTTTCCGACAACCGTTGGGCATATAAGGAACGTTGGGTGTCATTTTCCAGGGCTGACAAAACAGGAAACACCTCTTTTAACGCCTGGACTTTGCCCTCTACGTCCAGCCCGGTTTGCGGCACCTTCTGGTCGATAAGAAAATCAAAGAGGGGGACGGCCTCCTCCAAGAGTGCTGTGAGACTCTCCACCCCGTTTGCGTTCACAAAACTGTCCGGGTCATAACCCTCGGGTAAGACCACCGCCCTCGCCGGCAGGCCTTCATTGAGAAAAAGGGGCAGGCTCCTCACAGCCGCGCTTTTACCCGCCTCATCAGAGTCAAAGAGGATCACCGCCTCTTGTGCATACCCTTTGAGCCGCCGAATATGCGTGGGAGTCAATGCCGTACCCAGTGTGGCCACGGCATTGTCCAGACCATGCACTTTCAATGCCAGCCAATCCATATACCCCTCAACGATAACCGCGGTTCCTTGCTCCCGGATTGCCTTGTAAGTGGCATTCAGCCCATAAAGGAATTCTCCTTTTTGGAATAATAGCGTCTCAGGTGTATTGATATACTTGGGCAGTGAATCATCCAGCACCCGGCCGCCAAAACCCACCACCTGCTGTCTGAGATCAAAAATCGGGAACATGATGCGACCCCTGAACCGGTCATAATATCCGCCGCTCTTTTTGGGGATGATCAAACCGGCCTGAACCGCCACATCCAGTTCCACCTTATCCCGCCTCAGGACCCCTGCAAGTCCCTCCCACTCATTCGGCGCGTATCCCAGGCGGCATTCCGAAACGATCCTGCCTGTTAGAGACCGCTTTTTCAGGTAGCGCTTTGCCGGGGATCCCTTCGTGGGGTGGTTCAGCGCCCATTCGAAAAAAGCGGCGGCCCTCTCGTTTATTTTGAGCAGGGCCTTTCTGCGGGCGGCCTTGTTCTGATCGCCAGACGCGGCAAAGTGGTCCTGAACAGTTACATTGTATCTCTCCGCCAAATCCTTCACGGCTTCAGGAAAGGTGGTGTTGTGATACTCCATCCAGAAAGAAAAAATATCCCCGCCCT
>Ga0180431_10000622_pt1 | contig 50564 bp, 88 predicted proteins | sample SS_ome_11_FD_132459 | JGI IMG/M metagenome (GOLD analysis project Ga0180431, IMG submission 132459) | Hypersaline lake sediment archaeal communities from the Salton Sea, California, USA - SS_1_MS_1 metaG | ecosystem: Environmental > Aquatic > Non-marine Saline and Alkaline > Hypersaline >... | reverse complement strand
GGCATAGCCGTCTTCGCCGAGCTCATCCATTAGTTGCCGGACGTAGCTCTCGGCGACTTGCCAGCCACCGGAAACCTTTAATGTCTTTGTCTTGCCATCGCTTAGGCGCTGGACTTTTACATCCCAATCCCATTTTCCTTCGCTTTTCTCTTCCGGGATGGGAGTAATCCAAGCGCGAAAACCCTTGTAATCGTCTATAGGATTGTCCATTCTTTCCTCTCGCTTTCGCTCAAAGAGCTTGCCGACCGCCTTGTAAAACTCTTTTCTTGTTTTCATGTATTGTGTCATCGCCTTATTGTAGGCATCATTGTATGGATTGTCCTTGCTGAATATTACAACCTTGCTGTCCGGGGGGATTCCTTCCCATTCGCATGCTTTCTGCCAGAGTAATTTCACCTGCTCGCTGAGGTGCTCGACCTCTTCCGGATGCGGGGATACCATCTCCGGATTGTCGGCCGGTCTCCTGTAAACCTTTCGCGCTGCCGGGTCATAAACCCATTCTCCCGGTCTCTGTACCCGGGAAAATCCCGGCCGCTTACCCGGGGCCATCGGGCTTGTTTCCCATTTACGGCCCTCGGGCGGAGCAAATTCAAGCCTACGTTTCGTATCGGGGTCAACGAAGACATAGGCCCCATCCCAACTCCTGTATGACAACATGTAAGTCTTACCATCGGGCCAATCGACCGCAGGAGTCCCGAGAGCCCCTTTGTAAACCTTAATTTCGGGATTGCTGGCGTATTTATTGAGGGCATAACCGGTAATAGCGAAGGCCGCGCCGCTTGCCACCCCGGAAGCTATCCCGGCCGCGAAGATAGGCCAGTAAGCCGGATTGTGAGCGAATGACATCTCCCCGAATTTGGTTATGGCATTGGTATTCCAGACAACGCTTTGAGGCAGGTTAATCATATCGCCACGGTGGTAAGCGCCGTCATATCCTTCTTCCTTGAGTTTTTGTATCAAATCGGGGGTTATAGCCATGCCGGTCAAGTCCGCAAACAAACCCTCGGCCTCGACTTCGATATACATAGGCGGCCTTGCCTGCTCGATACCCAGAGGGCTTAGCCATTTTTCCTTCCAGAAGCCTATGTTGTAAGGTTGCCCCGCAATCATTACTATAGAGCCCGCAAAGTCATGGTTTACATACTGGTCTATGTATCTTAACGCGCTTTCGAGCTCCCATTCCGTTATATATCCCGAGCTTCTTTCGTCTTGGAGCTCTTTTGTGAGCTTGTCGCCGAGCTTTTCACGCTGGGTTTTCGAGAGCCCTTTAAGAAACTCCCACTTGCCGTAGGCCCGGCCCGTCCACAACTGGGGAGACTGGCTGAAATAGAGGCCCGAGCTTCCGAGGTCGCCTACGAGGCCTTCAACCCTGCCCTTGGAAATATCGCCGCCGCTTCGCAATACATCGAGCACCGGCTGGGGGTCGCTTGTTACATGAATACCATGAAGCTTCGTAGGGCTTTCCATTTATTTCTTCCTTCTCTTGAGGCTTTTCTTGACGGTTTTTTCCGCCGTTTTTCTTATGTTGTCGGCCGCTTTCGCCGCCTCCTTGACTACGGGCATAAAGCGAGAGACGACTTGCAGGACGTTAGTTATAAAATGAATCGCCTTAGTCCGGGCTTGATATGCTTCGCGCATTTGCTGTCCCTTGTGGGCCAGAGCAATGGTTTCATCCACATCGGCGTAGCCCGTCAACTTGGCGATGATGTCCTTGTCGCCTTTCTTAAGGAAGGCATCTATAATCGACTTGCCTTCCTTGATAATGGCTTTTGCTTCCTTGTCATTCTTTATTGTTTCGTAAACCTCTTTAAGCCTTTCAATTTCGGTGTTAATGCTCATTGATACCTCCTATCTGAGCCACGGTACGGATTTTATTCTTCTCAACGGAGCCCTGACCACTTCCTGCTGGGCGGGGATACCCCTCGCCGCCTTCGCCTGGGCGGGAATGCTCCTCTTTGCTAACCGTCTGGACTGCTGGCGCATCTGCTGCTGGACTCTTTCCTTGCGAGGCATGGCTACTCTCGCCGGTGGCTCGGGCGCCGGTGCTCTTCGGGTTGCTCTTGCTTTCGAGATGGCTTTGCGGTTTCCCTTGCCGACTACGCGAGGCTGCGCGGCCGCCTGCTGGAATCTTCCTTCCGGCCGCGGACTCCTGACCTGCTCTAACTGGTCAAGAAGCATGCTTATCTTCTGGCGATGCGCGGCCGCCCTGCGCTGCCAGTCGGCTTGAGCCTTGGCATGTTTTTCGCGCTCACGCTGTATCTTCTTGAGAAGCTTTGTTTCCGGAAGACTAAGCTGGCCCTGGCCCTGCCGGGCCATAGCAACCAAACGGGCTATCCGCTCGGTGTCCTTCCTGTCTTCGGCTTGCGGGTTGCCGGTCGCGAGCGAGCTCGACATTCCGCCTCCCTGTTGTCCTATAAACATAGGCATAGTAACACTCCTTTCTAAAGGTCGTAATGGTCTCTTATGTCATTTATGGTATTGCTTAAGCCCCTTCTGTAGTTGAGCTTCTTCCATTTTTCGTGAATAGTCTTACAGGCTTTCCATGTCGCTGTGGCCGCCGCCTGAGTAACATAGCCGAATTCGAGGGCGAAGTCTTTTAATGTCAACTTGGACGCCCGGATATCTTCCAGAAGCATGGTAAACGCCTCGACAAGCTCAATCTCCGAGAGGGTCTTTTTACCAATGTCGTAATCATGTCGGCTCCCCCAATAGTTGAAGGTCTGTTTCTTCTTGCCATGCAGGACTATAAGCTTGTAATGGGGATGTGGGTGCGAGGGTTTTTCTTCCCATCTGGGCCTGTCATAACCCTCGAACTCATAGCCAACCATTAACCCGGGAGCTCCATGAACATTTATAAAGTAACCCGGGGCGATATCGGAAGAGCCCAAGCTCGGATGCTGCCAATCATCCGGATTCTTTTTCTTGGGAAGATACTTGACACGCAATGTCTTTTGCAGGGCCCTTAGCCTGTTGTTTACTCCCCTGAATTTCTCCTTGGTTTTAACTCCGGGCTTTAGTATCGCGCCGTAGGCGGCCCCCATCAAGCCATCGGCGTAGTTAATCCGCTCGACTGCATCGGCTATATTACCCCATTTGTATTCCTTTTCGGCCAAATCAACGGTATGAATAATCATGTCAAGAAGACTGTCATATTCATTCTGGGTAAGCGGATTAGGAGCTCGACCCTGCCTTTCATCGGAGTGGCCGATGAGCTTGTTGAGCGAAGCGCGAAGCTCGTGAACGATACGGCGCTTTTCTCCGCTCGTGCCCATTATCGAGGCGGCCTCGGCCTCGACCCCTTCGAGCAGTCCGAGACCCTGATAGGCCTCTTCTTCGGCGAGATGCGCCTGCCCGGAACGAAGCAGCGACTTTCCCTTGTCGAGATGGACTTGAACCCTCTCGATTTTGTTGTTGAATTCGCTCTGGTTAAGGGGATTCGCGCCGAATTGATTCATCGCACATTCTACCGCCCTGTCAACTGGATTGTCCATTTTTCCCTCCGGGAGTTTCTGGTATTGCTTTATTTTCCGCAGCAGCTTTATCGCATCTCCATACTTTTTACGGTCTATAAGATTTATTATATCATTGTAAAAAAGCTTTTCGATGCCGTGAGCCCTGTACCGGTTTTTGCCGATGGTATAGTCCATCTCGCGACTATACTCGTCATAATATGTAATCCTGACTTTCGGAGCCTTAGCCATCTATTTTTCCTTAAGGGTCAAGTCCGCCGTTTTTCTCATGTCCTCGCTCAATAGCAGGGTCGCATCGAGAAGCAATATATCATGCTTTATATCTTCGACCGGCCCATCCGGGAGCTTTTCGGCCTCTTCGAGCTCGTCATTAAGTACAAGCCTGTACCCCGGAAGGAGCTCGTGTAAGTTCTTGTCGAGCCTGACCGTCTGCTCGGCTACCGTCCTGTGCATCAGAGGAGCGCAAGCGCAGCAAGTAAGGGCCAATATCATTATCATACAAAGCCTCTTCATAACTAACCTCCTTAAACATCCTGTCTTAAAAAGTATATCTTCATTTTACCTTGATTCCTTGCTGCTTGGCCCATTCCTCGTAGGCCTTTCTTAAAACTTCCTCGATATCGGATTGTTTGTTTATCTCGGCGAAGATACTGCCTATACGGCCATACTTGTCTTCAAGGCCGCTTTCCTTCCACTTGACCTTGAGGCTTTCAACATTGCCGAAAGTCTGATGGAGGATGTCCTTAAAGGCCTGCACCTTCGCGGCCGTCTTTTTCTTGCCGATGTGGTTGAGTACGGCGATTATTAGCGACATCGCGGTTGTCACAAGAAATATCATGGCCATGTAATTTTCGGCTATCCAATTCATCTTTCTTCTCCTTCGAGTCCTCGCCACAGGTTAGGATATTTTTCATGAAACTCGTCATAGGCTCTTTTTACTATGTCTTTGCCGAGTTTCTTACATTGTTTAAGAAGGGCCGTTTCCCCGGCCCTTTCCAGATGCATTGAAGCTTCCTTAAGTGATATTAGAGCGCCCTTAAGGTTGGTTGCTTTTAACATCGCTTTGTAGTCTTCTTGCATGCTGGCTAATCCTTTTTTTTCGTAAACGGCCAGAACATCTTGTCTATCTTGTCGTTGAGGTTTTTAATGTCCTCGCGAAGCTCATCTATCTTTTTGTTCAAATTAGACATTTCCCTGTCCTGCTGGTATTTTATACTCTTTATGTTTTCGCTATTACCCCTTATATCCACGCATACATCGCTGTAAGCCAGAAGAGAGCTCGTTAGAAGCGTCGCCAGCGCACCGAGTATAATCACGACTACCGGAAGTGACAAGGCTACCATCTTGGTTCCGTTTTTACCATCCATAATCTTCTCCTATGGTGTCATTTGAATCATCATTGCCTTAAAGGAGTCCGTGCCCCATTCCCAAAATTGTTCGGTCTGGCCCACGCCCATGTATCCCTTGAAGTTTATCGCGAAGCCCGATGGTGAATATCCCATTGTAACGCCGCAATCGGATTTTCGAGTCCATGAATCCGCGCTCGGGTCGTATTCCCAGAGGTCATTCTTGGTCGCTCCGTCCCAACCGAAGCCGATATATCCTTTTTCGCCGAGGGTAAATGAGCCAGCTTCATACCGGGCGCTTCCGCCGAAGTCGGTTTTTTGAGTCCACGCATTTAGGTCGGGGTCGTATTCCCAGAAATCTTTTACGGGAACGCCGCCGTCCGTGTTGCCGGTGCCCAGATAGCCCTTGCCGTTGAGGCCGAAGCCGGTAGCATATAGTCTCGCCGCGCCGCCGAAGTTCGCTTTCTGAGTCCAGGCATTAGTCGCCGGGTTGTATTCCCAGAAATCAACCTTGCGCGATGTTTTCCAGCCAGTCCCCATATAGCCCTTGCTTCCGATAGCGAAGCCGACCGCGCCATACCGGATATACCCGCCGAAATTCTGCCTTGCGAGCCATGAATTAGTCGAGGGGTCGTACCTGTAAAAATCATTGAAAGTCGAAGTGTTTTTACCCGTACCCAGATAGCCGTATGAGCCTATGGCAAAGCCCGCCGCGGCATATCTATGATTGCCCGGAAAGTCGGCCTTCTGAGTCCAGGCATCGGCGGCGGGGTCATATTCCCAGAAGTCCTTGTATTCGCTCGTACCCCAACACCCGGTGCCTATGTAGCCCTTGCTCCCGATAGCAAAGCCTACGGCCCGAAACTTCGCCGAGCCTCCGTAGTCAGTTTTTCTTTGCCAGCTATCACCCATTTACAATGCTCTCAGCCTCCGCGACCGTGACGGTCGGGTTTTCCTTGTTCGAAAGCGTTTCCGCCCTCGCTTTTTCCTGTTCGGTAAGGGTGTCCTTTTGCAGCAGCGTTTGAAGCTCTTCATTTTCTTGCACGGTACGCTTGTCATTGAGTTTGTCTATCACCAATGCCGCCATGTTTTCTGCTTGGGTGCGGGTCATAATAACCATTCCGCCTATCGCCGGGACATGGGGCTGGCGAATAAACAGCTTCCCATCTATTAATATGTCATAACCGTAACCGCCGCTTACCTCGAATATTTTACTTGTTATCATTTTATCACCTTCAAAACTACAGACAAGTCCGCGCCCGCGACCGTGCTGCCTACTTGGTCTATGTTGATTCTGAGTATGTCGTTTTTCGCGATGGAAACCGAGAGTCCGGTAGCTTCGCCCTCCTGAGCACCGGCCGCTATTTGAAGCGCCGCCGAAGAAACTACCGTACTCCAAGCGCCGCCGAGGTTGCTCGACTTTTCGATTTCAATGGTCAGAGCCGCGCCGGTGGGGGCGGTCTTAATTGCGGCATAAGCCTCTATCGCGGTTACGGCCTGTCCCGCTATAAGCCAGAGCGTCTGGTCGTCGCCTACCGCGATGGTTCCGTCCACGCCGAAATAAAACTGCATCTGCTCGAAAGCTCCAAGCGAAGAGAATTGTATCCATTCGCCGGGAGCGGCGTCATAGGTATAGGCTCGATTTTCATTTATTCCGTTTTCACCCACGATAAGAATGGCATTCCCATCGACCGGGGAAGTAAAGCTCCATAAGCTTGTTCCGGTGTCGTAGGTGGCTATTTCGTCTTCATGACCAGCAAAAGACCCGGCCGCGGCCGCATCAATCACGACCGCTCTCGTGCCATCCGGGGGCTCGCCGCCGACATTGGAGAGTATTACATTAAAGGATGTCCCGTCGTACTCGACGATATCCCCGTCATTGTAGCCCCCGCCCCAATTATTGACCACGAAAGCATCGCCGCGATTGGCTGCGGGCGGCGCTCCGCCCGCATCGCCATCGTCTTTTATCTTTAAGACCTGCGCGGGCGAAACCCACTTGAGCCCGACCGCCACATTGTCAACATATTGCTTGCTGGCCGCCGCCGATGCTCCGCCCGGGATGAGGTTTACCGCAATGTCGCCGCTGCCGTCCCTCTGAACAAGGTTATTATTGGAAACCCCGGCCGAAAACGGTACTTCGGCGAGCACTCCGCCGTCCGTTCCGAGAACGGTATTGTTAGTTCCCGGCGCATGGTCAAGAGTATCATTTATGTCATGCTGCCTTTTATGCGGCATTATGCCCTCCTATACTGTATGCTCGACCGCTTCGAGCGCCGAGCCATCGAAATACATCCACCAAACGCTGCCGTCCGTGCCAATGCCGACTCCCCGGTCGCCCCCGCTCCAACCGGCCGCAACCACGTCCGCGACGACCGGCACCGCGCCGGATAAGGCTACGTCTTCTTTATAGCGTGCCAATTCGACGGGAATGACGAGCTCCGGATACGCCAGCGCAGCCATTATTTATCCTCCCACAAATTTGGGTTATGAAGCACCTTTTTCAACTCTTGCTGGAAATTTTTACCCTTGTCCGGTATGGTTACGGGGAAATAGCTCCCCTTGTGAAAGATTGCCTCGACTGTATGGCCGAGCACGTCCAGCCGCGTGACTTCGACCGGCTTTCCGTTTAACTTATATGTTCCGTCTTCCTCTATCTCTATATACATTACGACATCTCTCCTATCGCGAGGTCGTTCCATCGTTCCTGCTGGGCCAAGACCGCCGTAGAACCGCGACCGCCCGTTCCGAACCTGCCATTAATTCCCTTTAGCCATGCCGTCGCGTCATCATATTGAAGCAACAAGTTCCAAGCCGCACCCGTCCATAGCTCCACCGAATAGCGCGTATTGTTCGCCGGAAAAACCGTATCCCATACCCTAACCCGGTACCTGTACCATGTGTTTACCGCTATGGTATGAAGATTACCGGAAGCATTAAGCAGGGTGGGCGTCCCGCCGTCATACTTGTATATATCGACCGCCCGCCACCATCCGCCCGAGAAGCTGCCCTTGAAGCGAACATTTATTCCCGTCAGCGCACTTACATCAATGGAGTCGCTTCGGAACCAGATATTAGGGTTGCCCTGAGTCTGAAATTGCTCCGTGTCGAGCGCCTTGATTTTGAAGTCTATCTCGGTGTTCGGGCCTATGTTGACATCGCCGTTATAGAACATGTCAAAAATCTCGGCCGGGCCGCCGCCGGGATTGAAGTCCACCTGTAGAACAAAGTCGCCGTCAGCGACTATGGTGGGGATTACGGTATTCTGAGTCCCGAAGTCCCAATCCGAGGCCGACATTGCATATATAATCAGTATGCTAAGTATAATAACAAACAATGTCATTTTATTCTCCTACCAGCTTTCAAAATCTTCGGTAAATACGTTGTTAGTGGACATCCATTCACCTCGCCAGTCGCCGTCCTCGAAGTTTTCATTAAAAACCGGGATGGTCGGCTCATTCCAAAGCCCGCGCCAGTCGCCAGCTTCGAAATCCTCGAAAAACAGGTCAATCCACCCGGTAGATGATAGCTCGACCGACTCGACAACGCTGCCGTCATAGTACATCCACCATACCGAGCCATCGATGCCGATGCCTATGCCCCGGCATCGCTTGAACCAGCCAGCCGCAACAACATCCGCAACCGTAGGGGTTACGCCCGCAAGTACCAAGTCTGGCCGGTAAAAAACCATCTCGGCCGGAATAATTTGCGGCGGATATACAAGCGAACCGAAACCCATCTGTTTCTCCTACTGAAAATTATTCTTGTGTCCGGCGATGGCCGCATCCATGTCGGTCTTTTCCTGTGTCGTCAATTCTCTTTCCGTTACGACCGTAAAACTTTCTGCTGTCGTGTTATATATATCTACACAAAGCCCTATCGCATCGTAAATGTCCTGGCAGGGTAGAATGGGGGTGCCCGTTTCCGGGTCTAAGTCCCTGTCCGGATTCGGAAGATTGTAATATTGTTGGTCGGCTACCAGTTCCCGCGTGTATATATATTCGGTCATATTAACCTCTAATAGTTAAAAGCAATCCGTATTCCCAGATACTCTATCGCTCCACCAATGCCGCGATGGTTTACCCTTAAGCCGCAACGATGATTGGCGGCGAGATTGGGGTACATATTAATTCCTACGAGATTGGTTAAATCAAACCTTCCGAGTACATTCGCGGCCGGAAGGACATAGGAGCCAGCACCGCCCGCGGGGTCGGGGTGGTTGACAAAATTTGCATTCTTGGCTTGCCCATCGAGAGCATATTCGCTTGAAAAATCTATCTGGACGGTTGCCGGGCCGGGATTAGCGCTTCGATTTATAAAAATGAGTTCGAGCGCAACCAGCTTCGAAAGACCGGGGAAGCCGTCCGGGACGAAGAATGTATATTCATGGGCAGTAGTTCCGGCCTGACCCCTCGAACGATAGGGCGAGGATGAACTGCTGTTGTAATCGCTTGCACTTATAGTGACATCGTAATCGGGAACCCCCGGAGGCGCTCCGGTATAAATATTAGTTATCTGTAGTTTCGGATATACTACCGCTCCCATTTTTATCTCCTAAGCAAACGCCCCCTTGTCGGCCATGTCCTCGATAAGGCTTTTATATCCCGTGTCGAAAGTCATGTCTTCAACCTTGTTGGTTTCGGGATTAAAACCCCTCCTGACCGTTTTCTTGGCCGCGATTCTGGCCGCTATTTCGGCATCGGTGCCTCCAGCTTCTATTTCCTCCTTGAAGAGGCGTTCGAAATTGGCTACTTCAACGTAAATACGCGCTCCGGTCTGTCTTTCGATTTTCCTCGCGCCGTCTTTTACGGTTTTCGTCCCGGCCGCTATGATAATTTTATCGTTTTTTATTTTTTTAGCAAAAACTCTTTCTATCCATTCCCTTGCGGTCATATCGCCTCCTAATTTACATTCGTTCTGAGCGTTCCCAAATCAACATTATTGGCAACCCCGGAAGTGTCGGTGAAGGTAACTCTGTATTCATCGCGGGTAATCCTGTAAACCCTGTCGAATGCGACGCCGCCCGTTATCGCGAAAGGGCTGCCGTCTATTTGCCGCCATATCCCGCCGGGCATCCTGTATTCTATTTCGAGCTGGCCGTCCTGGCTGGTATGACAGGTAACGCCGAGAAAAGCATGATTTCTCATATTTTCGGTCGGCCCGGCCACCGTCGCGAGCGCGAGTATGTCCAAATTATTAGCTATGAGCCTTTTTGAATCCGTACCGATAACCTCTTGCATCTCATCTCCTTATGTTTGAGGCTTCAGGTAAACGTTACCATAAAATCCGGTAACAAGCACGCCCCCCGTATTGTCGAAATAAACCCTGTAGGCGTTGGCCTGAGCCTTAAATGTCTTAAACAACCTCTGCCCCGCAGCCAAAGGAAACCTGTCGAACTCTACCCAAGGAACGACGTTATGAATACTTCTTCCCTCAATTACTATATCGCCGCTACCGGCCCCGGACGATAATATTTCCGCGTAAATGGTAAATTCCTTAATGGAGCCATCGAGCTCGGTTAATGTTCCGGCGCTGTCAATTGAAAAACTCCCGGTGTTGGGGTCGGCCGGGATGGTGTTCCCGGCATTCGCCGAGGAGTTGTTAGCCAGCCATACCAACTGCTCTTTCTCGCCCGAAACCGGAAGGGCCCCCCCGCCTCCGCCGCTGACATCGACGCGGAGCCTGTGGTCGGATGTCATGGTCAGATAACGATAGATGGGAATCCCGAGCGGGTTTACCGCGCCGTCTATGTATTCCCTGAAGCATTGACCTTCGCCGATGGGCTTCAAGTTGACCTGAAAATCCCATACGGTCTGAGCCTCCGCGGTGTTGTTCCTGAATATTACCCGCGCGAAATCTCCGCTTACCTGAACGCTGTATTGTTCGGGCGGAAAATCGCCGTTCGGAACGGCAAGCTCGGCATACGGAAGCCTCGCTTTTTCCCGGTTGTCCCCGGGCGTCATTGCCGCAAGTTGGGCGGGGTCTGGCCCCATGTAAACGAAGATGTCCGCGTTGACATTGGAGCGGGCTATAATGTCTATCTTGTTATAACCCCTGACCATAAAAACGCCGGTGTCGTATGACTGTCCCGCCCCGAGAAGGGGGATAATCCTGTTTCCCCTCGAATCGTGGGTAATTCGAGGTACGAAAACTCCTTGCGCGGGCAGTATTCTGATATCCTCAGTTCCCATGTATTCCTCCTATCCCTGGGTTTGAGTGGGGACTGTAAGCCCACGCTGAGATTTGTCGGGCTTGGGTACGTTAAACCAGTAGCCTATAATTTCCGCCTTGAGCCAATGTGAAATAAGCCCGTTGTTTTCCCATTGAATTTCTATGGTTTCCTTCTCGAAGACCACTATTTTCACGGGCGTTACTTCCGGCTTTTGCGGATGCCAAAAGTTCTTGTGGCCGCCGCGATACCAGAGCCTTATGTTGACATCGCTATAGGCGGCCGGGCTTTCGAGTTCCTGATGAAGACATGTCACTATCGCCGCCGAATCCACCGGGACGGGAAATCTCACGCCGGTATAGAATGTTTCACCCGGCCCGGCGCCATTAGGCGGTATTTCGAGCCCGTCCCCGGGCCCGGTAGTGATTTTGAATGGTTGTGCGAAAGCAGGCACTACATTTTGCGGGGCCATAATGTAGTTTTCGGCGAGGCGCAACAACATAGAGCCCATGTTGTCTTTGTCGCTTCCGAGCCATTCGCGCTTGGCCCCCTTGCCGAGGCCCCGGCGCATAAGCTCCGGGAAGCCCTCTCGCCAAAACCAATTTCTGTCTTCGGGATTATCCCCGAGACCCGAGAGCCTATAGTATAGTTCCCGTTCGTTCATGGAAGCTCCTCTCAACTTGACTGTACATTTGAATTAAACTCTTTTGTACTCGCCCTGTTCCGGATATCCGGTAGTGAGATTGAGAGCATCCAGATAGTAGTACTTGATACCGAGGAGCGAGAAATAGACGTAGATGTCCGCATCCACCGGCTCAAGGTTGATAAAGTCCACCGTCACCGCCGAATTGCGGTTGATAAACAACGTAACGGGGAAGATAAGAGGCTCGTTGGCATTGCCCCCGAAATGCTCCGCGAAGATGGGAACATTGTTAAGGTCTCGACCGCTCGCGAGGTCTTTGAATGTTATTGCGAAGTTTCTTGTGGGGAGCCATTCCTGGTCAACAAGTTTGCGGCCTGTAACCATAATCTTGACCGCCTCGAAGTCGGCCTCGGAGGTTATCTCGAAGGTACCGGTGACCGCCGTACCCGAAGGCCCCGCTACGAGCACCGAATTCTGCCACGGCGCGGTCGTCTGCAACGGCGTCTGAATGCCGTAAAATGCCGGGCGCTCGAATGTCTTTTTTCGCAAGTATTGTTCCGGGGACATGCTTCTTTGAAGCTCTTCCGTTTCGGCCGTGCGAATCGGGTACTCAACCCGCCTCTGAGGGCTTACCGCGCTTCTGGGGACGGGCTTAAGAATGCTCTGAGGGAGCCTCGGCGACAACTCGGGGGATATCGGCGAGGGTGCCGACGGAGATGCATATTGATTCCGTGGAAGCTGGCCCATCGAGCCATCGAGGGGATGGGGCATTCCTTTATAGAGAAGGGTGCGTCCGTCTCTTGTTTTTACTATTCTTGCTGCCATGTCTGTTTCTCCTGTTAAAGTGACATTTATTTATTCCGCTATTACTGGAATATCGCTCATCCCATTCTTTTTATAAGGCCGCTCCGCCCCGTAACGGAGCGGCCAGCGAAGAAAAGACACTCTTTTCGGCGGGATTACCGAAGGGGAGCGTCCTTGAGAATGCTACTGTACCTCTCTCCAGAGTATTCCTACGAGGTAAACTCTGAATTTGACAGGCTGCTCCGGTGTCGCAAGCACGAGCGGAGTAGGCCATCTTATCTCGACCTTGAACGACTGCTGGGCCGGGATATGGATGGGCTTGATTTTTCCGGCCTGGGGCACCGTAAGCTCGAAAGCATGCTTGATGTCCTGAATGCCCTGGGTCAACGATGCGTAATTCGAGAGCGTATCGTCTCCCGCGGAGAATCCCGCAATGCCCATTCCTTCGGGAATGTGGCATCCGGGCAGCGTGAGGTAGTCCTTCGAGCCTATGGTGAGGCGAAGGAAGCATTTTTCTCGGAGCTTCTGCTTTTCGCGAGCCCACGCTACGTTGTTGCCGACCGCTTCGGGCTCGGTGTATCCCGGGAAAATCTCGAAACAGATACCGAAAGCATGGTACTGCTGCGGATAGGGAAGCTGGCCTGAAGCCACCATGTTTGTCTCTATCTCTCCGAGAGCCGAGGGGTTCTGGAAGAATGTGAGAGTTCCCGTACCCGCGATGGGATAATCCTTGGTGTCATAAAGTTCCTGAGCGATAGGCTCAAGCGCCGGGACACCTGCCGGTGCTGGTGCTACACGTCTGGTCATATCGACCTCCATCGAAAATTTTTCCTCTTCCCGCATTCGGGCGCAAGCGGGGAAGAAGGCTATGAATGCGCCCTATTCATCAATATGTCAAGTTATTGAACTTCTCTCCAGAGAATACCGACGAGGTACGCCCTGACCGCCCATCCATTGCGGTTTACCGCCGGGTTCCCGAACGGCCATACAAGCTGTATGAAGAATGACTGCTGTGCCGGGATGTGGATGGGTTTGATTTTTCCGCCCTGGCGAATCGTGACATCGTAGTAATGCTGGATGTCCTGCAACCCGTTAGTGGGGAATGCATCGATTGCCTGAGCTCCGTTGGCGAAACCTGCCGGGCCGAGGCCTGCCGGGATTCGCTTCGCGGGGTCAACAAGATAGTCCTTGGAGCCTATGCGAAATCGCATAAAGCAGAGTTCGAGGACTTTCTTCTTGTTCTGCCAGAAGGCATTGTCGTAGCTTACCGACGCGCCCTCGCCGAATGTGGGGATAAATTCGAGGTTTATCCCGAAGACGTGGAACTGCTGCGGATAGGGAAGCTGGCCGTTCGCCTGCATGTTTGTTGCAAGCTCGGCCTGCCCCGCGATGCCCGGATTCCTGAAGAATTCGAGCGTTGACACCAAGCCGTCCTGGACTTTAGTGTCATAGAGGTCTTGCCTGATTGGCTCCAATGCCGGAACGCCCGGCGGAGCGGGTGCTACACGTCTGGTCATACCTATTCCTCCAATTTCCCTTACCGTTCGGGCGTAAGCAAGGGACTCCGGGGATACGCCCTATCCCGAAAAATTTCATTGTTTAATATTCGACTTCGGCTTCTTCGCCGATGCCTACCGTGTATTCTCCGAACTGCTCGGGAATGAACTGTCCTACTTCCGCCGCTTCCGGGGGAAGGAACTGGCCCATGCCGGTATCGAGCGACTGACCCATGCCGTAACCCGCCGTGTAGGGGAGCTCAACATAGTCGCTGACTCCGTAGGGGAGCTCAACATAGTCGCTGAGGCCGGGCATGGTGAGGCCGAATATACTCCTGCCCGAGACATACTTGCCCCAGACGAATTTGAAGACGCTCAATGCGATACCGGAGCTTGCGGTCAAGAGGCCCTTGGTGACATCTTTCGTTGCCATCGCATAGGCCGCGCCCGCAAGTATCGAGCCGCCGAATTCGCCGCCGATTATCATGGCTCCCCCGGCTGCGGGTTTGAGTCTGCGCACTACGGCGTTTCCGAGCGCAACCCCCACGAATCCGAGACCGACACCGAAAACCGTCTTGGCGGTTTCCGTGGCGAAGACGCCTTTTACGGTTTCCACGCCGGTATCGAGGGGATTCATGGCATACCTGGCGCTTCGCGCCGGGTATGTCTTGGTGTATGACCTGTGGCTTCTGCCGACCGGGCCATGCTTCTTGATGTACCTGTCGATTGCGGCCTTGCTGTAGCCTCGCTGCGAAAGGTATATGGGGACGGGGACGCCTTTACGCCTCGCCCATCCCGCCGCCGAAGCGATGGAATGGCCCTTCTTGTCGCCCGACCATGAATTGGCGGCATAGCGCTTCTTGGTGCTCTTCGAGCGACCTCTCCACATCCGCGCCGCCTTCTTGACGCCGTGCTTCTTGACGAGCGCCTTGTAGCCGGTTGCGCGTTTCCGGCCCTTCGTGGATTTGCGCGAAGATTTTTTCTTTCCGCGACCCCTCCACATTTTCGCTGCCTTCTTGACGCCGTGTTTCTTGACGAGCGCCTTGTAACCAGATGCTCTTTTGGCCATACGCTTTCCTCCTTTCGCCTTGGCCTTCTTAGAGGGCTTTTTCCGTTTTTGCTCCCTCTTCCATTTTCTATATTCCTTGGCGCCCTTGGTGACGCCATGCTTCCTGACAAGCGACCGAAACTTGTTGCCCGTTCTTGTAGTGGAACTCACTTTACTGCCTCCCTTCGTTTTTTCGGGCGGATTCGCTAAAAATACCCACATAGTTTTTCTCCTAACCTCTGACCCAATCCGTAACTTTTACATTTTTGCCTTTTTTGGCGTCCGGTATGTGAAATATCATCCTGCCGTTGGCATCGGTACAGACATGTACAACGCCCTTGTAGTCATGCTTAAAGGGTATCTTTTTCTGTTTCTTGCTGGCCCCCTTGACATGATAGGTTACATCGGGCGCATCTCCCATCTTAATCAGTATGGGAGGAACATCCGAATCAACCCATTGCATCTGTACCGTTTCGGGCACTACGCCATGAAATTTCTTATATTGTTTCATGGCGGCCTTCCAGAGCTCGGGATAGGCTTCCTTGAAGTCTTCGAGCGATGGAGGATTGCCCTTGTCATATAAATCTATACCCGGATTGCCGGTAACAACAAGCAATGAAGGATTGGGAGCGACCATTCGCCTCTCGGCTATCCGTTCGATAGCGGGAACTCCCCGCTTTAATTGTTTGGCTTCTTTGATTTCCGTCTTCGTGAGCTTTAGTTTCTTGTATATGCTCTCGGCCGCCTTTTTGCCGACCTCGCTCTTGACTTCTTTCTTTGTTAATGTGCCATCGCTGGTAACCACGGCGGCCTTGCCCTTGGCCCTGTTTTTAATGACTTCGCTTATAATGTCGCGCTTCGTGCTTTCGTGGAGTCCATCGGTCGTCCCCCACCACATACCGCCGACTATCGCCTTGGCAACTTGAGGTATGGTCTTGTACGGGCTTCCCGGACGATGTTTGAAACCGCGCTTTTTCAGTTTTTGCTTCACCCTTTCGACCGTATAGTAAAACCACTCTTTAGGCGGCCGTCTTTTGCCTTTACCCGGGTTTTTGAACAAATAATTTGCCATCTCTATTTCCTTTTAGGTAATGATTGTGCTATTGACGGAGCTACCATTACCCCAACCACCCCCAGAAGTATAAGGGGAATATGTCTCATCCAGCCCAGAGGCCCGTTCCCTTCTGATACCGCCTTCTCGAATTTAGCCTGTTTTTCTATAATGTCTGGTATGGTTTTTTCTACATCCTTGAGAGTCCCCAAGGCCGAGAGATAACCATCGACCGTATCATTATAAGTCCTGACCATGATATCCTGCTTGGCCTTGTCGGTTTCGTTGATTATATCCCTGTTAAGCTGTTCAATTCTGCCTATGGTCTGTTCGGTTAGCTCCACCTTCTTGGTGACCGCTTCGTTATATGCCTTGATTGGCTGCAAGGCCCTGTCCGAAATTTCTTTTTCTCTGAGATAAACCATAGTGCCGACCGTTGCGGCGGAGGCCGCGACCGCTATGACCGCGATAATAATAAGGATGGGGACTGGGTTTCCCAGATATCCGAAACCCGCCATCCCGAGCTCTTCCTTCATCTTGGTCATATGGGGAAGGAGAGAGTCCCAATCGGACTGAGCCTTGCCATACTGACCGGACATTAGGTCATAGGTCTCTTTTATTCGATTATCTACCTGCTCGAAGAGCCTGTACTGCTCTTCTGTCATTTTCGGTATAAGAGGAAGCATTTTCATTCTGACAAACTCGGGCCATTGAGTATAGGCTATGTCCCTTAACCCCATCAGGTTTTCGCGCCAAACCTTAAGCTCTTCGCCGGTCTGATAGAAGACGGCGAGACTTTTCCGGGCCGTTGACGCATCCTCGGGGCCCAAGGGCCTGCTCGTGAAAGTACGGAGCTTTCCGCCTATGCTGATTGTCACGACCTCATCGGCCATTAGTCTTCCTTCCTTACATAGTCGTTGACCGCTTTGAGACCCAGAAGAGCGGCGATAACCCTCAAGGGATTCTTGGCCTTGCCGCATGCCGGTGCCACCAACAAAGTAATGCCCGATGCGAACGCCCAAGGAAGAGCCCTCTGAATTTTGGTTCTCAGGGGCGGGTTCAGGGCGACTCCTGAAATGTTTCGAATAGCTTTCATAGCCGCAAGCCCGGCACCAGCAATAAACATGACCGTATTGGCAACCTGCGGATTGGCTATGAAGGGCATCTCATCCGGTTCAAGCCATTCGCCTTTTACGGTCTTGCCATTGATTTTTATATATGCCGGTTTTCCCATTGTTATCCTTGTCTTTGCATCCAGACATACCCGCCTATAAGCAGGGTTAAGAATGCCGCACCCGCAACAAGAGTTTTGTTTTTCTGCAACCATGACCTCGGCGCGAGCGCCTTTTCGCTCGGCGTCGCTTGGACTGGAGGCGCGGGCGGCGGCGGCTGCGGAGTCCCGGGGGCGCCGGGTATATTCGGAAGCTGGCCTTCCGGTATGTTCATCTCGGGGATAATGTTTCCGCCCGGGATGGCCGCTATACCCATCGCCGTCCTGGCATAGTTGAGCGCGTTAATCATCCTGTCCTGAATCTTGCCTATGGAAACCCTGTTTTCGGTTCCCTGCTGCTGAGTCAAGGCCCATGCCCTATGGTCGCGCCATCTGCCGAGCTCGCCTTCTATCGGCGCGATGGCGGCAAGCATCTGCGGGTTGTTGGCAAATATCTGTTTGCCGTTGTCCACAAGAGTACGCCCTTTGGTGTAGTAGCGTATCTCTTGGCTGTTGGTTGTGAACATGTGCATCCCCTGAATGTCCTTGCTGAAATCGTCAAGGTCTCTCCTCCAGAGGTCTTCGGCCGAGACCGTCTGCCCGAGTCCCTGCATCTGCTGCGTGGTGACATAATCGCTCACCCCGGCAGGTTGGCCGCTATCGGCGGCGGTCAACACCATTCTCTTTTTGGCTGTTTCGCCCTTTCCGGTAATGATATTGTAGGCGCTTTTCGAGCGTCCCCTCATATTTACCTCCTTGTATGCTCCAAGTCTTGAATCTCTTGCCGGTGCCTCGAAAGAGAATGTTTCTTTTATGCCCGACTTGTCGATAATCGCCTTGGGCCTTATCCGGGCCCTTAACCGGGCCCCGTAGCTCTCTACCATGTCGGGCGTCATAACATCTCTTTGAGTTCCATTTTTGTATTTATTGTTGAGCCAATGCATCCTCATATCCGATGCGAGCTCAGATTCTTTCCTGCGAAAAGGCATTATATTTCACCTTTCACTACCTTGTATCCGAGATAGCCCAGAAGCGCGATGACGCCGACCCTTATGGCTGTTCCGAGTAATGCCGCCCCGGCCATTGCGGTCTCTACCGTCCTGTACTCTATGGGCCCGGCATCTTCCTGTCCCATGTTGGCGACAACCGGCATAGTCTCCATGCTGTCCGCCGCCTGTAACCCGCCCTTTTTGGCAGTATTGCAAAGATAGTAGCCTCTCGGCAGCTTGGCTCTTCCTCTTCGCTTCATGTTTCCTCCTTTTAACTCCAAAATCCGCGACCAATTCTCTTTTTCAGGTTTTCGGCGGCCTTCGCTTGGAGGGCCGCTTGCTCGGTGGGGGAAAGCTTCTCGCCTCCTTCGGGCGGGCCTTTCTTGGCGGCTTCCATTACCTTGGCGAGGCCCCCTTTTCCCTCGACTATGGAATTTATCTTATCTTCGGGGACTCCCTTTATCTTCGCAACCTCGGCGAGGACTCCCAAAACCTTACCTAATTCCTCGACTTCGACCTTGAGTTCCTCGGCTTTCATTTGTGCTTCTTCAAATTCTTTTTTGCGAAGCTGCATTAGGGCAAACGCTCTTTCGGCCTGTTTTTTTCTTTTGCGTTTTTGCTGGACTGACCGGCCGAGACTCCCCATGCCCGGAACTTGCATCCGGGGGAATGGTTTCTTGTACTTTACATATTGAAGCGGCATGTTATCCTCCGGTCACCGCATTGACGATTGTTTTCATGTTTTCTATTTTTCGTAAAAGGTCATTCTTGGCTAACTTTAACGTCGCGATGGCTTCGTTTAGTTTCTGGGTACCCTGGTCATAAATTATTGCGTTGGCGCGATGGGCATCGTAAAGGTCGTCATATTTATCATACTTTTTCTGTACCATACGATAGCTGTTGACCGCGACACCGACGGCCGCAACCGCCGCCAACGGCAAGAGGATGGGCGCCGCCGCGGATACACCGGCCGCTACACCCTTGGCCGCTCCGGAGACGCCAGCCCATGCGAGCTTTCCCGCTCCGGTCACAAGAGAGAGCGGCCCCGCCGCTTTCTTGGCCTTGTCGAGGTCTCCGGGTTTAGCCTTACCCTCGGCATCGGCTTTCTTGGCTTCCTCTTCTTCGAGTTTACGGAAGTATTCCTTCATTTCCTCATCGGTGGGTTTTTTGCCGGTAGTCTTGTCTCGCTGCTCGAAGTATATAGACATTTCCTTGCTGCTCATTTCCGAGATTGATTTTTGGGCGGGTTTTTCGGGCGGGGTCTCGCCGCTTTTGAATATGTCGTAGGCCGTCTGGGCCGCATCTTTTATCCCCGGGCCATATTGCTTGTATTGTTCCTGTGCCGTCTTAATCATCTCGGCTGGGTTCGCGCCGTAGGGAGCATCCTTGGCTGTGGGTTGGTTAGTGGGCTGCTCGCCGTATGGATAATTGAACGACCCGGGCGGCACCGGGACGGGTTGCGGCTCTTTTTTCTTTTTTGCTATCACCGCGGCCGCCGCTACGCCGCCGCCTACCAGCAGGAAAAGTGGTACAAGAAGCAACGCTGCCGGGTTGTCGCTGTATTTCATCTTACCTCCATTACCTTCGCTTTATATGAAGGAGGCCTGACGCCGAAGGGAAAATACTTACCGTTTACATCCAGAGGCGTCGTGTCGATTGCAACCCATTTCATCTCGCCGTTTACGGGCGCGAGAGTTTCCACTAAAACATGGTTGTATATTTCGGGCCGGTAACTCCGGGACGCTATAAGCACGATTCTGACCGGCATACCAATGCTCTTGAGAAGAGACGCTATAAGAATGGTATGGTCATCGCAGTCCCCCACCCGCCTGTCGAGAGTGACAATGGGCGAGCGAAGCATTTCCATGCCATCCGGGTCTCTGTCCCACTTGATATTGGCCTTAACCCAATCATAGACGCTTTTTGCATTGCAGAGATAATCCTTAGACCTGCAACCTCTGGTGATATCTTCGGCGAGAAAGCGAATGCGTTCCTGATTTGCGGAATATTCCCGGATAAGCTCGACTATCTTCTTAGCCGAAACCATTATCCCGGCATTACCGTTTGGGATGTTGATTTTTTGCACTCTTACCGGTACTTCGCCGGTGGTACAAATCTCATGTATTGGCATTCGCCGTCCTCAAAACAAAAAGCCCGCCATGAACATTCTGGTTCATCGCGGGCCTGATATTCAGGGCGGCGATTTACTTTTTTGGCAAGGTGTCGTTATATTTTTTTATCTCGCCCGGGTCGCGCAAGATAAAACCCACGAGAGCATGCCAAATAGCCAAACCATGACGCTTTACCAAATTGAGAAATTCTTTCTTTGCCTCAATCTCATTCTGTTTTTCAAGGAGCTCCAAGCCCTTGTCAATCATACTGTCCAAGTCGGGCTTGTTATCCTTAGCTGTCATAAAAATACACCCTCAATAAGCGAAGTCAATTATTTTTTTCTGAAATATTTTTTTTATTTCCGTTTTATATTGTACGTTCGCCTACGGCATTTTCGGGCATATTCACTTTATCCTTAGCATTTGAAGGGCTTTCGGCCGATTGTTCATTGTTTTTTAGGCCTTTTTCTTGCCCTAATTTTTTTTCTGTTTTCTCAAAATCATCGCCCGGCAATTCTTCATAGTCGTCTATGTCGAGGTATTCATCCTCTTCATCTCCGTCATCTTCCGGCTCTTCGACCTTGAAATTCCCCTGTATTATTTCATGTTGTCTTGGGTGTTGAGTGGCTTGTTGAATCGGTTCCCCGGACTGTTTGTCAACTCTATGGAATGTTTCTGTTAGACCTCCGAGCCATTGTTCGACCCATCCCCGGGCTTGCGGGTTGTTGGTGATATATTTGTCAAACTCCTGTAAACCGGCATCTCCCTTTTGTTCATGGGCAAGCTGGCGTAACGTCTCCAAATTCGGGTTTTCGCGTAGCCAGTTGGTTACTTCCTGCCCGGCTATCTGTAATGTCTTTCTTGCAAAGAATGCTGGACTCTGGCCGCTCAGGTATGCCGCGATGGCTTCGTGTTGGAGTTTTTCCGCTCGCTGCATTATTTCCCTTGCCTGCGCTTCCGTAACTTCCTGGTATTCTGGTTGCCGCGGTTGTGGAGGCTGCTGAGCTTGCCGCGGTTGCCGCGGTTGTGGAGGCTGCTGAGCTTGCGACTGCTGAGGAGTTTTTACCATGTTCTTCGGTATCATCACCGGCTTGATATTGCCATAAAGTTCGAGCTTTTTCTTTTCGACCTCGTTTCTGCTCTTGTTAGCATCAACGATACTGCCGACAAACTCCTTCATGGTGTCGGCGCCCTTGTTTATCAGTTCGAGCTTCCAGTCTCTTTCGCCGGGAGGGGCCATCGCATTTTTAATGCTCTGCATGAGAATTTCCTGCTGAGCCGAAGCTGTTTGCTGCATAGTGTTCATCATCATCGTGTTGACGCCCTGCATCGCCTGAGTAATCATTGCCGCAAAGGCGCTCATCTTGGAATCCTCGCTCGCCGGTGGAATTGTGGCCTGCCTTGCTTCAAGCACCTTGTTGGTCATGTCTGACATAATTTTCATGGCGTCTTTCATTGTAAAGCCATTGTCCGGCGCATTGGCTTTCTCGGTTAATAGCAGCCGAAGCTCTTTAAGCTCGCTTCTTAAAACTTCGATTTCCCTGTTTTTCTCTTTTTCCTCTTCGAGCCGCGAAAACTTCTCGAAAACTTCTTTCTCTATTTTTTGCCTGAGTTTTTCCTCGTTTACATATCCGGGCCCTTGGTATGGAGGCGTCATAGAGGGAACCATAAATGGATTGGTAACGGGCCTGTAGTCATCTTCGTCTTCTTCTTCTTCGGATTCCCGGTAGCTCATTTTTTCATACTGTTTTTTAGCCTCCATAGCCTCCGCTTTCGCCTCGTATTCCTCTTTTTTCTTTCGCCAGTAATCGGCTCCCTCTTCCTTGTCGTCATTGTTTAAGAGGGGTGATTTTTCCGTGGTATGTCTCATGTCTTCTCTGGTGACCTTGGGAAGACCCTCTATTATAAATTTTCTCCTTGTAACTATCTGGCCTTTTTCATTCAGGACATTGACGTGATATGTGCCTCCGCCGTGCTCGCTTTCGGCTACCTCTTCGACATCCTTGTAGGGTGTCAAGGTGTCGATTTTTCTGATGCGGCCGGTTATGAGCTCCCATTTGTTGTCGCTCGTGTATTTCGGGGCCCATCGCATCAGATGCATAGACCAGTCTTGATAGGCCGGGGGAACCTCCGTTATCTCGCCAAGCAGAATATCTTCTACTATTTTGGGTAATTTTGTTTTCCGCTTGGGGCCATCATCTTCTTCTTCCTCTTCTTCGTTTTCCGGCAATTCCTCATCGAATTCTTCCGTCCTATTAACCCTCACTTTTTTCTTGGGCATTGCTTCCTCCTTACAAAGGCTTATGTGGTAAAATAGACTTTTCTCGTGGGATTTAAGTAGGTTTTCCGGGTTTTTTGCATGGTTTTAATCAGGAATTTCAATAGTCGATTCCCATAAGCAAGTATCTTTTCTTCACGATGGAAGTTACAATGCTAATGAGGTATAGTCAAGAGAAAATATTTCCGGACTATACAAAAACAATTTATGCGCTATTTTAGAGTAAATCGGTTAATGCTTAGCGCATCCGGGAATGTATTGGTGCATAATCGAGTGGAAGGCCACATCGGAGCGTAAACCCTTGGGGAGCAAAGAGTTAGGGATTAAATGAAAGCCTCGATGAAGATAAAATATCAATCGAGCCTCTTTTCCCATCAATATTTTTGTAGTCATAAGTCCTTATATCTCAACAGGTTACAAACAAGAGGACAGATTTTTTTATTTTTTTATTGATTTGAATGTGGCCTTATGGTACACTTTGGTACACACGATGTGAAGTGGCTCTTTGACAACAAGGCAGGATGGCTATGCAGGCGCCCTAACCGTCTGCTATCATGTTACTCAATAGAAAGGGGTACGACCATGACAGTAGATAACAAACAGCATAGCAATCCGGACAGTACGCATCCGCTCGGGGTGAATCCGGTTTGTACCAATCAGGTCAAGCTTGATAGCAAGCCAACGCCCGAGAAGATAGCTTACATGAAGAAATGCCACGAGGCCCGGGAGTACCTTGGAGCCTTGCCGGTGGGGAAAAAAGACGATGGGACGCCCATCTACGCCGGAAAAAATTGGGCCGTTCAGCATGCTTGTAATTGCTTGATGGACGGGCTCAAGAGTGGCAAGGTAAAGTGGGATGACGTGCTTGGATGGGCCGCTCCGGTAAAAGCCGAAAAGTCCCCCGACAAGACGGCAAAAAAGCCCGAGAAGAAGTCGGAAGAGTCAAAGCCGACAAAGGCCAAGAAAAGCTCCAAGGCCAAAGGAAAGAAAGCCAAGGCCAAAAAGAGCTCGCCAAAAAAGTCCAAGTCGTCCACGAAAAAGTAACGCGAGGCGTTACGGCAAAAGGGGACAGGGTTAGGGCCTGTCCTTTTTTGTTAGTTAGCGAAGGGATGCAATCATGTCCAGTAGGTACGCGAAGCGACACTATGCAGATGTCGCGAGTATCTTGAAAGAAGCTCGCAAGCATAGCAAAAGCGTAGTAATTCGCCGAATCGAAAAAGACTTTATCAGGATGTTCAAGAATGATAACAGTCGGTTTGACGAAGACATGTTTTTGCAGGCGAGCGGCTTCAAAAAATAAGACTACTACTCATCCCACTTGGGAGAGTGGGATGTGATAGTGGCCTTAGCCTTGTTCTTTGATAATTAGGAAAGGAGAGTAATATGACTCGCAAGGAAGCGATGGTATTACTCGGTATTGCGGCCTATATCGTGGAGTCGATAGAGGCGCGAAGAGACTTCGGAGAAGTCCTTATGAATGTCGCCCATGACATAGGCGGCATGGCTCGATACGGCACCATGGAAGCCGCCGAAGAGGATTGTTTCTTACCGCGAACATTACGATGCGGAGAAGAAAAACTATCTGGCGATTAGTCTCTTTAGCCTTGCTGGCTCAATACCGGAATAAGACTTTTACTCTTCGCCCTTAGAGCGCCGAGGCGGGCATCCACTTAAACCACTTCACTACCCCTGCCTTAGTCCCCGAGGGCGAAGAGATAAGGGCCTTATACCTTTCCGTTCTTTGACAATTTGAAAGGAGATGCGATGGAATACCGCAAGCTCTATAGGCGTGGTATTGAAGCCTTTGGCAAGTTCATTAAACACTTGAAATGGGAATTGCAGAATTTCAAGAAAACATGGACGAAGGAAGAAGTTAAAAGCGCGAAGGCGGAGATACGGGAATGCCAGCAGCAATATGATGAAGCCCTTAAAAAGCTTCACTCGGATAATTTCATCAACCCCCTCGATGAGCAAATAGCCAAGACCCGGGCCGAAAGGCTTCGGGTTACAAAAATGATAAAGCGTAAAGCCCAAGAAAAAGCAGAGGCCGAGCGCAAGGCGAAAGAGAAACAGGCGCAAAAAGCCTATCGAGAAAAGGTGGAAGAGGCCGTCCGCGAAGGGAAGCCTGTACCGCCCAAACGAGGAAGGAAACAAAGCGCATTAAACTTTCTTGCGAAATGAGGGTAGTATGAAACAAACCATATCGAAGCTGTCCCCGGCCAGAATCGTTCAATTCCAGACCGAAAAGGCCATACGGGAAGGAAGGCTTCATGATTATTGTTGCAGTACTTACGGCCAAAAATATGTAGAGAACAATTTCTGTCCGATGTGTAGTCATCGGCATATTTGCGAAAGAGAGGCCGGGGGCACCCGGCCTCGAAAGGAGAAATGATGGCTGTAGTTAAGTTCGGCGGAGAAAAGCGCGGCTGCGGATACCCGCAAGTAAACGGGCTCTATCTGGTTTCGGCGGGAGTGCCAGTAGTTTGCGACAGGCTCCCATTCACTATACCGGTATGTCCGACTTGCGGCGAGACCATCCGTTTCAGCGGGGGAATCCAGAAGTTAAACGCCCTTAAGCTCTTCGGGGAGCATAAAGACTGCAAAGACCCGAAGTCCTTAAGACCCTGCCCGGCATGCCAGCCGAGCGAAGACCCGGCGGCATTGATGTGGGTAGGCGACAAGTATTATTCCCCCGAGAGCTTCAACAAGGAAGCAATCGAAATGGGAGTCTCGAAGCGTATCAATGCCCTGCCTAACTTTTTCAAGGTGGGTAAAACATGGCTTTTTCTCGCCCATAAAAAAGCGGTGAGGGAGTTTAGCGAGGAGAAGAAAAAGCTTGTTCAAAAGCCCGGGATAATAATGCTTTGTCGTCCCAACAAGCTCTTAAAGGTAATGACCGAATCGGCCATAACCGAAGAGAAAGTCAGGGAGTACGAAGAGCAGGGGATAGACATAATGTCAGTCCCGGACAATGATGAGCGCTTTACAAAACCCTTGAAGAGCTCCAAGCCAAAGAAGTTCGGTCTCGATGCTATAATAGAAAATTAAGGAGGACGGCCCGGCGAGGCTCTCGCCGGGCATTTCGTTTCAATTCGGGCGATAGCCCGTAGGAAGGAAAGTTTATGCCCGACAGTTTATACCTGTTTACCGGGCCCGATTGCCCGAAGTGCGAGAAGGTCATCTCCGAGCTCGTTAGCGCGGGGATTTTTCATGAAGACCAGGCGGAAAGTCTCACCATCCGCCCCCAGACAGTTCCCCGGGGGGAGAGCCTGTTGTGGGTTTTTTGTTCCGGGACGGTTGACGGCCTTGCGGCCGCTGCGTTTCATGACGTGTATTCCGTGCCGACATTGCTAATAATGGACAACGGGACGGCGCTGAAACGTATCGTCGGCGACAATGAGCAGATAACGGATACCTTAAAGAAATGGGCGGCAAAAAAGGATTTTTTTTGACATTACAAGTGTATAGACTTGAAACGCCGCCGGGGTTTTGTTAGGTTTAGGGCGCGAAGGAAAGTTTTTCATCCCTTTAACGGTTTTGGAGGTAGGATATGAATGGTGAAAATGGCATTGATATCGATGCTTTGATAACGGGCAAACTGATAGAGTTGGCCCCCGAGATTCAATACGACGGGCAGTTTAAGCAGGCGGCCTCATTGATAGCGACCATCCCGCCCGATTTTTTCATGGCTCAGGCGGACTCGATAGCCGAACTACAGGAGCAGTCGGATGAAGAGGATGCCGTAAAGCTCCAAGACCTTATAGATGTCTATAAGGCCGCTATCCCGCTGAGCATGAAATACCGTAAAGTTATGAGACATGCCGAAGTGGGCCTCAGAAAGGCAAAAAAAGAGGAGGAGGCAAAATCATCCCCGGAAGAGCCTGTGACAAAAAAAGAGGAAGGCGAGGCCGAGCCGAAACCCGAGGAGCCCGAATAAGGCGGGGGCAACATGAAGCGTTTAATTGACGGCAAGGTGCTGCGTAAAGCTATAAAACTGAGCGGTTACACGATGGCTGAGTTTGCCGAGGCCATCGGCGTAAATAGGCGCACCCTGTATTTCTACGTCCAAGGCAAGCGCACTCCTACTTTGCGCCGCCTTGTCGTCATTTCAAACCTGCTTAATGTGGAAATCAATGAAATATTGGTTTCCGACGCGAGGGGTTAGTCTCTTCGTAGAGGGCTGCTTTGAATTTTACAAACAACATACTTTCTATACCCGTTAAGAAAGTCGTTGAGGCTCTCGGGCTCGAAACAACAGAGCGCGGCGGCAAGCTCTGGATTAAATGCCCGTTTACCCACCATGAACATGACGACACCAATCCTGCCTGCGAGGTCGGCGGCAAGAAAAACCTCGTCAAGTGTTTCAAATGCAATATAGCCAAGGACAACCTCGGCCTCGTGATGCAGGTAAAGGACTTGGAGGCCAAGGACGCCGCATACTGGCTGCGCTCTGAGTTCGGGATGGCCGCGCCCGATGAGAAGAATGTTAAACCGATTGCCCCAATTAACATGCTTGCAAACCTGCGTGGTTGGAGCGTACACGCCTTTGATTTGCTCGGCTGTGAAAACGAAAAGGACTATGTAAGCATACCAATGCGCGATGACTCCGGAACGATTGTCGGTGTTAAAAGACGCAAGGGGAATAATAAATCATTTAAATGGTACGGCAAGCCCGTAAAAAGCTATACCCCGCGCAACAACAAGCACGGCCTGTTTTACCCCAAAACCGGCATCACCGAAGACGACCCTCTTTTTATAGTCGAGGGAGAGGCTGATGCGCTGGCCGCCCTGTCAACGGGTTTTAATAATGTTATAGGTACGGCGGGGGTTAATCCCGGGCAGATAGGCGAGGCCTCACTTACTGCGATGGTTGCATCTCGTAAGGTTATTTTATTTCCAGACCCGGATGCAGCCGGAAGAAAATGGCTCACCGATATAGGAGAAATGCTTCTTAACACCCAATGTGAAGTGTATTATGTTCCTGCCGGGAAAACCGACCTCGACAATAAGCTGCGCTACCAAAAAGACAAACGAAAAGCCATGCTGGAGCTCCTTGAAACAAAAAAGAAATATAAACCCAAAGACCCGAGTAAAAAATATGACCTACCTGAAATATACGTCAACAATCATATAGTGGACTCTCTGGTTAGGCAATCGCTCGATGCTCTTGTTAAAAAGAATGACCCACCAACAATTTTTACAAGAGGAAACGGCCTCGTAAGGGTTTTGCGTGATGATAATGATAATATAACAATCGATTCTTGGGTAAAGTCTAATCTTCGATTTAGGTTGTCCGAATGCGCCAGGTATGTATGGCTTGCAAGTAACGATGAAGAACATTACAAAAAACCCCCCGATGATGTGGTAGAGGCAATTTTAACTCTGGGGGACTGGCCCTTTCCTCCGCTCCGCGGCGTTACAGGGGCTCCAATCTTGCGCGATGACGGCTCTATATGCACCGAGCCCGGCTATGATGAATACACCGCAATGTATTATTCGCCTTCCGATGATTTTCGCATGCCTGAAATCCCCGAAAGCCCCTCGGAAGAAGAGCTCTTAAATTCAAGGGCTCTTCTTCTTGACGTAATAGCCGACTTCCCATTTGCGGACAAGGCTGGCCCGGCTAATATTATGGCCTTCTTGTTTACTATGTTAATGAGAAATGTTATAGATGGTTATGTCCCTCTTTGTCTTGTGGATGCGCCAACCCAAGGTACCGGCAAGGGAAAGCTTGTAAAGAACCTAAGCGTTATAGCGCTCGGCGATGAACTTTCGAGCCAGTCCGCTCCTCACGGACGCTATGCCGAAGAGGAATGGCGAAAACTCCTACTTTCTATATTACATCAGGGGAGCCCGGCCGTTTTATTCGACAATATTTCCGAGAAGGAAGTGCTCGATAGCGCCCCTCTGGCCGCAATCATAACCTCTGGTAACTATGCCGGGCGAATACTCGGACAGACCAATAACCCAACCTACAAGGTTAATATTTCATGGGTGGCTACGGGTAATAACATTAAAGTCACAGGGGATATGCCTCGAAGGTGTTATACTGTAAGGCTTGATAGTAATCTTGAGCGTCCTTGGGAAAGAAGTCCTGATTCATTTATACATCCTAACCTTGAGAGGTATGTGAGAGAAAACCGCATTAAGTTGCTTCGCGCCGCCTTTATAGTTATCCGTTCATGGTATGCGGCCGGTAAACCGCCGCCGAAAGATATTCCGGTCGTGGGTAGTTTTATAGAATGGAGTGAAATTATAGGCGGGGTACTCCAACATGCCGGGATAAAAGGTTTCCTAAGCAACCAAGGCGCCCTTAGAGACCTACAAGATGATGAGGGTTTACAATGGCAGGCATTCTTTAATGCGTGGTATCAAACATGGGGAAGCTCGGGTGTTAGTACTGCCGAAATCTGCTCTCAAATAATGACGGATGGTACGGATATTGCAGAAACCCTTCCTGATGTATTATTATCTGTAAAGGAAAAAGGAGAGGGGAGTCTAAAGCGCTCTCTGGGCCGCCGATTATCAAGTATGAGTGGTAAGATATTCAACAACTTAAAACTCCACTATTCTACCGATGACCATCTTAAAAAGAAGCTTTGGAGCCTTGAAGAGGTTGATGGGGATTCTGCGGTATTAGCGGTATTATCTGAGACAGGTGCGGTATTATCAAATCAGAAAACCCCGCCAACGGATAGTGCTAAAAACCCTTTATCCCCCCCAGATATAGTAGATGATGACCATCTGCGGTATTTGCGGTATAATGGTTGCTATGCCATACATGGGGAGAATTTCTTATTCGATGGTGAGAGTAAGAAAATATTTATGGCGGATGCTGCGGGAAATAACCCCGCTAATACCGCTAACTCCGCAAAAACACCTAAAAAACCGGAGTTAGAAAAAAACAAACCACTTACATCTAACACATCTAATACCGCTAATACCGCTAATACCGCAAACGATATTTCAGAAGAGCAGGTAAGTAGGGAAACCCCCGAAATTAAATTAGGGCCTGCACTTGACACATCTAACCCCGCTAATACCGCAAACGAAAAAGAGAAAAAGGAGGAAAAAGACGAAAAACCAAAATGATATTAAATAAAATTATTAACAAGTATGGCCGAATCAAGCTGAAAATTCTATTGTATTTTTGGAGGCGAAAGATGGATGTAAATGAGTTTATCGAGAAGTTTCTGGGCCCGGACGGAGAGACCTATATAAATAAAACCAAGGAACAAATTAACGCGACTCGCCGGGTGACAGAAAAAACTATTAAGACGATAGATGCTCTTACCGAGCTCGTTTCGGCGGTCGAAACTGCCAGGGTGAATATAGCCGATGGTTACCAAAAAACCAAAAGCTTGTTATCCCCTGAAACATTACAAAAACTTACCGGCCTGTATAAGACGGCAAAAAAATGGGGAATCTTTAATATCCTCGAAAATATAGCAAAAGAGGGGAAATAATGACCCAAGGGGAAACCAGACGCCGGGGGAGAGCTCGGAGTAAGGAACATTTTAAGAGAAAGGATGTGGAGATGACTCCCGACAAAGAGAAATTATGCCCTATAGCTAATCTCATGAACATAGTAAATTGTGTTCAGAATGAGACATGCTGGTTTTGGATACCGGACAAGAAGCGCTGCCGGTTGTCAACATTGGTATATAATCTTGTAGGCTTTTTAGCAAGGAGAGGGAGACGTGGAACCAAGAAAAAAGACAGAGAATGATACACCCTCTGAAGGTATGTTGGTGGGGGCTCAGGTTATCGGGTGTCCCAAATGCGGGAATCAAGATTTGCTTATGGGAATAAAAGCCTTCTATTACGGGCTTCCTGTTAGAGAATCATCCTCTGTGGAGGTGAGTGAGCCCGTAAACCCCGCTCTAATGTTTATATGCACAGACAACACCTGTAAGCATTTCTTCGACATCGAGGATTGGCTTATATATAAGGGACTGGCCAAAAAACCGGAAATACAGGAAACCAAAAAAGAGGAAACCGATGGCCCAGATAGTGTATAGAATAAGGCATTCACCGTTTATTAAGAAGTTCGACTCGACCCCGAAGGGTGTCGTTTGCCCTCATTTTTATATTCTCGCCCACGCCAACGGGTGTCTTTATGATTGCGCTTACTGCTATCTTAAACATACCATGCGCAACACCCTGATAAAAGGCACCAGCAAGCCGATACCAAACGTCTTCACCAACACCGAAGACATAAAAAAGGAGTTGGCGGCGTGGGGAGAAAAGACCGGGGAACCGGCGATACTGAATGCCGGGGAGCTTGCGGATAGTTTTATAGATATAAAGTATCTACAAGTGCTTTTTGAGATGTTTGCCTACGACAAGAATATCAAGAAACATACATTATTGCTTGTCACTAAAGGCGGTAAGAATGTTGTGGAAGCCTTAAGGCCATACCCGGCTCTCGGCAACGTAATAGTCTCATTTAGCGTATCTACCAACGCCGGGATGTACGAAATGAACGCCCCGGAAGTGATAGACCGCCTTGTGGCCGCGAAGATGTTATCAGAGTCGGGTTGGAGAATAAGGCTGAGGATAGACCCCCTTATCCCTGAAAACCTTACGGGCAAAAATGTAGATTCTCAGGATGAGATAATTAAATGTGCCGAAGTTAAGCCAGAGCGCATTACCTTGGGCTCGCTACGTTTCAATTATAATTGGCGCTACCATAAATGGTTAAGGAAAGCCACAAGCGAGAGCGATAAATGCGGGTATAACGGCAAGGCCTTTAAGATGAGACTTCCTTTTGCGGAAAGAAAAAATATGTATGAAAAGGTGTTGATGGCCTTGAGAATGCGCGGCTACGAGGGGTGGGTGGGTTTTTGCAAGGAAACTCTCGATATATACAACCACTTCGAGCTCGACCCCGACAAGCCCGTCTGTAATTGTTCATTGTATGGAGAGGAATAATGTTAAAAGGTATCTATTTTGAGGTTGCCGCCGTATGCGGAGACAGGACGCTTTCGAGATACAAAATTCATGAAATGATACTAAGCACATCTGGCGCGGCGGCCGGTAGTGATGGGAAGGTGGCTTTAATCCTAAACCCCCACAAGCTAAACAAGGGTGAGAGGGTGCTTGTAAAAAAAGAGGACGCATTAAAAATAAAGAGCCTCGAAAACCCCCTTGTTGATTTCGAGCTTGAGAATAAAAGCGTTGTCGAGGCCCGGGAAGACTCGGGATGTAAGCTTTATATTCCCTGTCGTATAATGCAAGATGGCGACATGCCGGATGTTGTCGATATAACGGAGAAAAACCAAAACCCCAAGCTTAAGGAAGGGTGTAAATCGACAAAGGTAAAAATAGACCTGCTAATGAAGGTACTTAAAGCCATAAAGGAAATGAGCTCTTCTGAAACGGTCGATATTTATCTGGCAAACAATCTCGCAAAGGATGATTATAACTCCTCTCTTCGGATAGAGGGAGAAACATCCGTGGGCCCGGTGGTCGGGACTATAATGCCACTCTGGAAATACAAATAGGAGACATAATGTTTGATATAATAGGTTGGTTTACGGCGGGGTTGTCTCTCACCGGCAACTGGTTTGTAATCAAGAAACATTGGCTCGGCTTCGCCTTGTGGATTACAGCCAACACCATCTGGATTATAATCGACCTTAATATAGGCATCTACAGTCAGGCGGCCCTCTTCGCGGCGTATAACATTCTTTCTATAATAGGGCTTATTGCATGGTTAAGATATGCCAACGCCGGGGGCGTAGCCCTGTGTTATTTCGACTCCCCGGGGTACTGCCAAAACTGTAAGCATTCCCAAAATGGCAGGGTTAATCCCCGGTGTATAGCCAAAGGTTACATTCAGGTAAGATATGCGCAACCATACAACAAGGTAAAGGTTATATGTACAAAGATAGACAGGAGGAAACAATGAGCAAGTTCGAGAAGGCCCAGAAGCGCAGAAGACTCGTCAAGCTGGAAGCCGAGAACAAGGCTCTCAAACAGCAAGTGGCCGACCTCAAGGCCAACATAAAAGACAAAAGAGAGCCCGAAAAAAGAAGCAAGGCCGAGCGTAAGGCGAAGATTAAGCAGTTGGAGCATAATCTTCTCATGTTAAATAATACAATCAGAAACAACAAAGTAATCATCGAGGTGGCGGATGAGCTTATTAATGCTCTGGCTAATGGCGACATTGCCGTCACGATGCAAAAGGCGGAATCATATAAAGCATTGCGCGGTATTACGACCGCCAAGATAGAGGGGCTGGAATGGGTATCTTAAAAAAACTGAAAGAGCGCAAACAGATAAAGCGCCGTATTAAGGAAACAAGGCTCGAAATGTCCAAAATATACATGGAAATATTGGCAGGCCTTAGAAATTCCGTGTTGCTTCACTCTAAAATCTCCAAACTTTTGTCAGGCGGAAGCATTCAGGAGATAAAAGAAAATATGGAGGAATACAGGGCTCTGTATGAAAAAATACAAAAACTTGCACATAGCCATGACAGGAGGCGCAGCGAGTTGTTTATGCTCCTAAACGGGGTACTGGTAGGAGGAGAAAATGTTTAATTGGGAGTCTATGTGGCAATGGGGGGCAGATTTGGCATCTTGGGCTATACTGATATCCGGGTTTTTTGGGATTACATATATAATGCATATCCTCCTTAAGGGGAAGAAAAATGGATAAAAGGAGAGCACAGCAAGACCTCTTCACCGAGGGCGGTGCCGACTTCGATGGCCCATATAGATACGACCTGTTCAGGACATGGGACAGACATAAGCCCATGCTATTGTTTGTGATGCTTAATCCATCGACCGCCGATGAAAAAGAGCTCGACAGGACTGTCAACAGGTGTTCCGGTTTCGCCCGGGGCCTCGGTTACGGCGGATTCCATGTCGTTAATCTCTTCGCCCTCGTTTCTACAGACCCGAAGGCCCTCAAGGAAGCCAAAGACCCGGTAGGCCCTCTGAATGGGCGCTACATAGGCAGGCTCGCTAAAGAAGCCAACATGGTTATAGTGGCATGGGGGAGCAACATTATGGTCAAGGAACGCGCCCCCAAGGTGTTGAAGCTGCTGCGCAAATACAACAAGAAAATTTATTGCCTCGGCACCAACAAGGACGGCCATCCGCGCCATCCCCTGTATCTTTGCAGTACGACCGAACCGGTGATATATGAATCGTAAACTCAAGGAGTCATGGCAGGTTGTAGGGGTTATCAAGACCTTACCACCGAATGGAGTCAAAAACATGACATTCTTACCCGCCCCTGTTGACCTTCCCGCTTTCCTCTGGGGAGGGATAGCCATACGTCTCTACTATCGCAAGGAGAAAATGCGCGGCGGCAGGCCCTTGACCGAAAAAGACGCGCGGCGCCTGCTTTCCGGGAGCCATATACATTACCAATCCAACGGCGGCCCTGTAGTCGAGATTCCCACCGACAAGATACAGGTGACCGTACAAGAAGCCGAAGAAAAGAGCGATGTCCCCGAGCAGCCCGGGCCTCAAGTTTTCCCGGAGATTAAGAGCTTTCAAAAGACGACCATGAAAATAATCTGGAAGAAGAAGAGACGTTATACCGAAAAGAAATGGGGGAGGATAGGTTTAGCCATCTTCCTTACGGGTACGGTACATGGCAGCGAAGAGGATGGCGTCCACGTATTGAGCGAAACAAGCATCAGTAAACTTAACATGTTGAAGGGGTAAAGTATGTATATAGACCCATCAAAAGGCGAAAGTAAGGTAATGTATTGCTATAAATGCGGTGCCTGCTATGCCACTCATTATGGAATACCGCAAACCAACTGCACGCTGATTTCTTTTGATGGTAATAATATGCGTTTGATTACTAATCATAAAAAACTTTCCTTAAAGGAAAAGCTTGAAAGCGAAAAATTCTGCATGAACTGCCGGGGAAAGGTTGAAATTATATATAACGGGCCAAACGATATGCCGCCCGGTTTTGGCTGGCTTTCTCATGTAATTAAAATTCTAAATGGCAAACTTAATATGGTTAAGGAGTCAGATATGTTGTTATCGGAATATCAGAAAGAGGCATATAAGACTGCGGTTTACCCGGAGAGATATGTTGTAATCTATCCGGCGCTTGCCCTCGCCGAAGAGGCCGGGGAGGTTTCTGGATTGCTGGCGAAGGCATTAAGAGACTGCGATGGGAAACTTGATGCCGAAAGAAAGGCCCGGATTTCAAAGGAGCTCGGGGATGTGCTCTGGGAACTCGCCGCCGTTGCCACGGATTGCGGCCTTAACCTCGATGAGATTGCGGCCGAAAACCTCAAGAAGCTCGCGAAGAGAGAAAAGGAGGGGAAGCTTCATGGAGAAGGAAGCGATAGATAGGTTTATAGCCTACATCTTTTTCGGCGTGATGTATATTGTCTGGCTTTACACCATTAAAATCATTAATGAGGCGGTAACTGAGAATGGTTAGCTGGTTAATGATGGCGGTCATAGTCACCCTGTTGGTGGAGTTTGTATGCGGCTACCTTATGGGCTTCGCCGCATATTCGGCTGGCCAAGACTACGAAAAAATAATGTTGTTTTCGGTTGTAGTTTTTACAGCGGTTGGGTTGACAGTCCCGCTAACCTTTTGGGGGTTTATGGCCGTTGTTTTTATCACGGTAGGTTATTTTACTGGTTATGAAATTACGGGATTAAAATGAAATATAAGGCGAGCGATTTAATTGAAAAACTACGCTTTAAGTATGGCGAAGCTTATGTAGTGCTTGAACAAGTCGCCGACTGCACCGGCGCGGCCTACCAGTCGTGGGTTGATGCGGTCGTAATAAGCCTCTGGCCCTCGAACGGGCTTGTGCGCCGGGCCTTTGAGATTAAGGTTGACCGTAATGACTATCTTCGCGAAATTCAGAACCCCAGTAAAAATGCATGGGCTCGCGAATGCTTTCATGAATTTTGGTATGTTGCCCCTAAAAATATAATAAAAACCATAGACGAAGTTCCCGAGGGTTGCGGATGGATGACGCCGCATGGTAAAACTCTCAGAATAGTCAAGGCCGCCGAGAGAAAAGAAGACCCCGTTATTGATGATGCCTTATTGGCTTCTCTGGCCCGGAGCCTCCAAAAAGACAAGGATAATTACATCGCGGAAGCGGCAAAGAATGTACTTAAAAACTCAAAAGTACATCAACACGCGCTTGTCGCCGCCTCGGCAGTAGATAAATTTTTAGATGAGAGAGGCGGTCATTATTTTTACGGCGACAATGAGAAAAAGTTATTAGATGAACTTAACAAAGCCACTATCGACAAAAAAAGCCAGATTGAAAGGGATAGGATTTTAAGCTTTTTGACACGCTTCCAAAATAAAATAAATGACCTTTTCGAGATATTCGCCATCCTCGCAAGGCTCTCATTACTCGAAAGAGATGAAGCCGGGGAGTTTATAGTAAACACATGGGGAGGTCTCGACGAAGAAGCCATTGAAACGGTACGTAAAAGTAAACCAAAAAACACAATAGATAAAAACAGGCGTAAACATAAGCTTGCGTTGCGGTCTCTGATAGATGACTGCGCGAAAACAGGCAAAAGCGGCCTCGATGCGATATTAGGAGAACAATGAAACATACTCCGAAGACAAGGGATAAATCGGTTGTAACCCGGCTTATGTTGGCAAGCCTCCGCCACGGCGCTTGCGTAAACTGAGGCGAGAAGATAGAAACTCTGGAAGAGTCCATGAAACATTGGAATAAAAAGATGGAGTTGGAAAAGAATGGAAAATAACGAGCCTATGGAAATATTGCCGGGCGATACTATCAGGATTAAGCATAAGATAAAAGATAACAAGCTTTATATGAGCTTTGAAATAGAAAGGAAAAACATGGCCAACTACTCTAACAATAATGAGATGGCAAAGCTTTTTAATATCTTCACTCTCAACACCCATGATGCCAACGGCATCAGGGATATGGTAACCGCCCGAATTAACGCCGCGCTCAGAAAGGCACGAAGAAGCGCCGAGGACGCCGGGGAGCTCCGACTGGCTCTTCTGGAAGACATATGGACTGCGGAAGTCCTTTTCCACGATGACGGCAGAATAGAAGAATTCAAAAGAATACGAGTGGCAAGACTGGCGCTACTTAAAAAAATTGAAGGGAGATAGTATGGACAAGATTACGGTCGTGGAACCGGGGTATATGCTGCTTACGCCGGTCGATTGGTTTCCCGGTATGCTGGATGTTATCGAGCAGGCGGGACGTACATGTTACAAGAGCGAAAACAAAATCACCGATGGCAGCGCCCGGGATTTTGTCAGGGGCATAATCAAGCGCGGCCACGAAAGCGTTATTGAACATTGCGTCATAACCGTCAAGATATATTGCAGCCGCGCATGCTCTCACCAGCTTGTAAGGCATCGCATCGCCGCCTATTCTCAGGAGAGCCAGCGATATTGCGACTACGGCAAGTTGGGCCTGCAAGTTATCTGTCCGCCGCGAATGGGAAAACACAACCATGACCTTCCTTCCGGGACATACAAGCGCTCGGATAATAGCGAGCTCTACAGGATTGAGCCAGACAAAGACATCGCAATTTATGACTGGTATTATCAAGACGGGTGGAGAGTTAGTTCATGGTGGCTCGACAGGATAAACGATGCCTACAAGAGCTATCTCCACATGCTACAGAAGGGACACAGCCCGGAAGACGCCCGGTTTATGCTCCCTAATGCCACGAAGACGGAAGTGGTCGCGACATTCAATCTTCGGCAATGGCGTCATGTCTTCAAGCACCGGGCGCTCAACAAGAGGGCCCAATGGGAAATCCGCAAGATAATGAGAGCAATAATGGCCAAGTTTATAACTCTTATGCCAGCCGTCTTCGGCGATTTGGAGGAAGAGGATGGAACCGATTAAGATATACTGCGATGGCAAGGTCGATAATGGAGAGGCCCTGATAGCAACGGTTTTTTATGACGCCGATGGCAAAGTAATGTCCTCGGGCCGCGCAAGGGTGGAACCGGCCCGGTCGAAAATGGAGGCTCAATACCTCGCCGTCATATACGCGCTCGAAAATGCTTTAAGCTATTTTGCCCTCGCCGATGTGCCGGTCGAGCTCCATCTTAACAGCCGGGCGATGGTAAAACATTTCAACGGCAAGTGGCCCGTCAAGAAAAAATCCCTGTTAAAGCTCCACCAGAAGGCGGTCGCCAAGATTGCCCGCTTCGCGAAATTCAAGACGAAGTTTTCATCCGAGAACATATTCGGCCTTACGGAGGACAACGATGAAGTGGAAGTTTAGGTATGTCGATTTGGATGCCGTGAGTTTTACCATCGACAAGTCCGGAGAGCGCAAGGCCGACTGTCCGCCCTATAGCGGCAAGGCCGCGCAAGCGGAAGACGAAATGAACCGCCGAGCGAAGCTCTACGAGGAAAAAGGCGGAAAAAAAATCCTGAGCGCCCGGTGCATCCCGGCGATATGGAGAGAGGTGCAATGAAACACAAGTATCATTGCTGGAATTGGGAATGCAAGGCCTATTGTGGCAGGGGCAACATGATATATAGCCGCGAACCTATCAGGGACTTGAGATGTCCTCATTGCGGCGGCCCTCTCGAAGATTGCAGCGATGATGCTCCGCCTTGGGTTTATGTACTGTCCGCCGTGATAGCGGGATGGTTTATGGGCCTTATCATTGACGGTTGGACGGGCTCCCTTGTGGGCTTTGCGGCCGGGCTGGTGATAGGCCTGATGGTTTACGTGTTTTACAGGGAAGAACCTTACCAATAGGGGAAAACTATGAAAACTACGGACGAAACAATAAAGAAGGAATTGTGGTTATTTAACGTTATAGTAAAAGTGTTGCGAACAATGGACACCGAGCAACAGATACGGTTTATCCGAGCGGTCATGATATTTCTGAATATAAGGCCGGATAAGGTCGAAAGGGAAAGAAAATGAAAACCATAGCCAGATTCAAGCACATCTACATAGATGAAGCGGCCGTATCGAGCAGCGGCAAGACATCGCTCTTTGTCGTAATGAACAAGAAGGGGGATTATCCGCTTGCCGAGATAAAATGGTACGCCCCCTGGAGGCAGTATTGCTTTTTTCCTCTTAGCGATACGGTTTGGAATAACTCATGTTTGCAGGATGTACTCGGCTTTATCAACAGGCTCAAGAGGGAAAGAAAATGAACGAAAGCGAGAAATTAAAGCGCCAGCGCGAGGACTCAGAGGCCGCCAGCGAGCAGCTATCTAAGGTTACCCGTAAGAGTGTAATAAATCTTATGGTGCCCGAATCCATCCATAGTTTTACGACGGTCGAAACGCTCAGGGAAAATTTTAACAGCCTTCTTTCCCGGGTAGCCAACATAGAGACGCGCCTGCTTGCGCTGGAAAGCAAGGTAAATAAAATCATGGAGGAAAACAGGATATGGCACAAATGACGCCGAAACAAAAAGCTATGGGTAAGTTGGGTATGGCATTCTTCGAGTATCTTTTTATTAACGTTTTGAGCGAGATAGACATCGATAAACTTAAATTGGATAATGAAATAACACCGTTTTGGAAGGAGGCATTGGAAAAAGTTAAGCGGAAAAAGGCCCGGGCCAGAAAGCTCAAGGCGGTAGAATTTACCGTCTATTATTTCTTCGGGGTTGCTCTCGCAATACTAACCCTGATAATGCTTGGAATTTGGTAGGAAAGGGTAAATAATGCACCAAGATAAACATAACAAAAAAGACCAATTACCAGAAGCACCATCCCACTCGCACATGGTCGGTATAACGTGTCAGGAATTGGTAAGATATACATATTATGATACGGTCGAGCTGCCCGAGACCGGAGTGTCAGAAATGAATCTTTTCATCCCACAAGGCAAGGGCCGTTTATATTCCAACTGGCCGCCAAACGGGATTGAAGAGCCTAATTCATTTTATCTGGTAGGGCTAATGATTAACCTGCTTTTACTTGACGGGAACATTTTTACTCGATTGCAGGCAAAGGAGCTTATCGAAGGTGCATTTTTCCAATTTATTATAGGCGACAAGATATATCTCGAAGTGCCGGTGAACTCCGTGGTAAACGCCCTTATCCCGGCCGATGCGCCGAAGATTTACAAATATACATTTTCAACACCCAATCTGGGCTCGGAAGATTTCACCCAGCTAAGCATTTCCGAAAAAATAGAAAAACCGGAAGTCCTCGAAAAGACCATATTTAATCCCGAGCCCGGAGATTATTTTTATGGTATGTGTGTGTTTATGAGGGGTAAACTTTCCCCCTTACATATTCATTGGGCTCAAGCGGTTAGGGCAAAATTATCATGGGAGGTTTCTCCGCAATACGACAAAGAAGACTTGGGCAGGGTTTTTGTTAGAGTAAGTATGATTGGAGTTAAGGCAAGAGATATAGTTTGATAAAACAGGCAGAGATGCCATTGATAGTGTTTCGGCAAAGAAATGGGCGCATTTTTGTAAAAAAGTTCTGGACAAGTGTATAGAGGGGAGTTAAACTGGAATAGTACCGTCGTGCTCCTTGGGGGAGCCGAAAGGGAACACAACGGCTCCCCCTAATAAGCGTTGAAAATATGGAAGGGGATGGTAACTGTACGCACCAAAACCACATTCAGGCTGTATCACGTTATCCAGAGCCATCCCCTTTACTGCGAAGGAAAGACATGACAAGGCGGGAAGCGATAGAAGTAATTAAGGAAATGGTCATCCCGGAAGTCAGGCGAGAGATTGAATATCGCCTCGATACGATAGAGCGGGATGACTATGACTACATGGATGCATTCGTAGATACCTCAAGATGGTTTGAAGAAGACGGCAGGGGACTGGAAAGAATTAATTGCATTGCAATAGAAGTCAAGCTCGGCGTTTGGAGGGCGGTCACCGATGAAGAGCTCGCCGATACGTGGGCAAGCCACGGCAGGAAATGGGACTTAACATACAACCGCAAGAAATATGTCTTCGCCGAACAACTCAACAACCTGTATCCTATAGGAGAAGAATTTGAAAAAAAGTAGAGGCATAAAAAAGCATATCAGGAAGCTCAAGGCGGCCCAGCGCCGCAAGCTCGCGAATCTATTGCCTACCGAGCGCGATGTGTTCAACATTATAGTCAAGTGTATTGCCAAAATACATAGGCCCCCTACGCTCCGGGAGATAGCATCGCATATGAAGTGGCAGCATACCCGGGCCGCCCAAGTCGTCAACCAGCTTGCCGAAAAGAAATACATAATAAAGGACAAAGAGCAGAGCCGGGGGATAAGACTCAATACGGAATTTTACGAAGTAGTTATAAAGAAGAAGGGACGGGCATGATATCCACCCACTACACGCTGAACCCGTTAGTGGCCCGTCCCTTTAGGAGATTATTATGACAGGTATCGTAGTTGCTAATCTTGTGTCCGCTTATCTGGCAGGTCTTCTTGTGGGCTACACAGCCAAGGATGAGGCTAACCGGAGTTCAAGCGAAATGGGACTATTCTTGTTAGGCGCTATAATGCTGGTGACATTTATCTTCACTGCCGTAGCAGGACTTGGATGGGCGTCTCTTAATAACCTGTTTGCATTTTTTACGGGTTTATGCGTTGGCCATTATATCAACAGGAAGCGCGATGGCTCCTAACAGAAAAACAGGACAAATACTCGCCCGGGCCCTTGAGCTCGTCAACGAAGTGCCATACAAGGTCTCTCTGCGGTGGGTTTTCTATGCCCTATTGCAAGAGGGCTTGTACAACAAGAAAAATGACTATCTCAAGTGGAAGGCCCTTAGCGCCCGGTACAGAAAAAACTTCGAGCTCGGATGGCATCCGGACACCTTAGCCGATGACACGCGAAAGAAGATATACAGGACGGGCGGGGATGCGAGTGTAAATCATGAACAAAACCGGCATAAGAGACAAGCTTTATCGCGGGGATGTAATAGAGATTCGCCAGCTATATGCCACGAAAAAATACAAAATGAAAGAGCTTGCGGAAAAATTCGGCGTTAGCACCACGACCATCTCCGCCATCGTCCGGGGAGAGACACATAAAGAGACCCCGGGCCCGGTATCGAGAAACAACTGGCACAACAACGGCAATGTAGAAAACTTTTGGTGGAACAAATGATAGAGTTGATTTATCTGGAAAATTCCGAAGACTACGAAAAGGTCAAGAAGGAGCTCGAAGCCGAGTTTCCTTACGCTTCTATCCGGGATGAGAGCGATGACGTCCATCCATACAGGTTGAGCATTAAAGGCAAGATAATGCTGGACTACTTCGCCAGATGGGCTCTCGTCAAGAGGATATTTCTCTGCTGTCTTCAATTAAGAATGATAGCAACGACAAACGTGGAGCTCGTAAAAAAATGGATAAACCAGACAAGAAAACTCCGGGGTGTTCCGGAGATTAAACAGTAGCCCTATTTATGAAAGGAGCCAATTATGGCATTGAAAGGGCTTTTGACTAAGTTGGTGGCGGATGTGACTTTTATCGAGCCGGTTTTGGGGACGAATCCGGGCGATGTGGACATACTTATCAAGCATATTATCGAGGCGGCCAGAAAGAAGGGGGAAGAAATCCCGGCCGAGGTCGAGGTTGAGCATTTAAAAACGCTCAAGGAGACGCTCAAGGACTTTCAGGATGAGGCCGACAAGAGGAGCACATTCTTTCTTCGGGATGACGACGGCAAGATATTCATCTATAACTACATGTTCAAGGGCTTCTTCAAGGCGGCCTGTCAGGCGCTTTATCCGATAAAAGGGACGGCCTCCGAGAAGGTCAAGAAAAATTTCAGCAAGCGCATTAACCGGCATGTCTTCGTCTATCCCCGGAAGATTATTCTCACTCTCCCCGAGGGCACCAAGCCGACCATGTTAGAGCGGCCGCTCAGGGCCCAGACTCCGCAGGGAGAGCGGATTTCTATCGCCCGGAGCGAGATGATACCGGCCGGGACTACGTGCCGGATAGAAGTTGTCACGCTCGCGCCGGACTTGCTCGACTGCATCGAGGAATGGCTCGATTACGGCGAATTCAAAGGCATAGGCCAATGGAGAAACGCGGATTACGGCCGCTTCAAGTATGTCTTTGTAGAATAGCGCTCATGACGACCTGTAGCGGGGCGGCCATCGCCCCGTTACAAGCTCTTTGACAATTAGGTGGCGGTTCCGTTTTGTCACATAGCGTACTGTACCGTGCCGGTAAAGTAGCGTAGAGCGATGTAGAGGTAAAGTCAAGTGAAGTCTGGTTCCGTATTGGTCAAGTGGAATGTTGTATGGCTGAGGTCATGTTTAGTAGGATAATGTGTTGTGGCGTAGCGTCTTTTACTGTGACGGTGTTGTGTTGTCTTGCCCGGTAATGTGACGGTACCGTGTTGTAGTGTATGGTGGCGTATAGTGCTGTGATGGTAAAGTTTAGTCTTGTGGCGTTTTGTAAGGGTAATGTTTAGTGCTGTGTTGTAAAGTACTGTGACTGTCCTGTTTAGTCTGGTAAGGTGTCGTAAGGGTAAGGTAAGGCGCGGTGTTGTAAAGTAAGGGTAGTGTTTAGTGTCGCACTGTGAGGTCAAGGCAAGGTTTAGTAGTGTACTGTACTGCGGGGGTATTATGACCAAGTTTGAAACAAGGAAACTTAAAAATGAGGGAAGAAACTTGGGATAAAATTTGCCATAACTGCGGAACATATATAAATAGCGATGAGACAGCATACGATGACAACAATGAGCCTTTATGTGTAAATTGTGCATTTATATTAGGCTTTGAAAGAAATAAAATTTTTGGAGATAGAGAAGGAGATGGGTATATTGAATGTTCACCACCTGTTTACTATACAGGAGTAGTAAAATGTAAATGGTGCGGCGCAAAAACCCGGTTTCTTGAAAATTCTCGGCATGTTCGTGTTCTGAAAAAATTATGTAAAAAATGTTGTGACAAATATATTACTCGGAGGTCTCTTATCCAAAAAATATTAGATGAATTACATCTACCAAAAACACGAAAAAAAGCAACCCGTGTAAGAACATATATGGGTAATTATATTATAGTTTAAGGTTTAGTAGTGTACTGTACTGCGGAGGTATTATGACCAAGTTTGAAATTGAGAAGTTTATCGAGGGGGCCAACGCCGTCTTTGTCAGGTTTAAGGACATATTAGGGGCGGAAAGAATAGAAATATGCGGACGCCCGTATGTCGTAAATCTGGCCGGTGGTATTCCCGAAGGGGATTGTCTCGCCGGTAATAGAAACTTTAATATAGGGATAGACAGGATTACCGGCCTGCAAAAAGTAACAGTAAAAGAAGAGTGGTATGAAGGTGATAAATGAAAGTTCATACTCTGAAAACATGGCCCCATTCCTTCGGCGAAATGCTCGAAGGTAAAAAACCCTTCGAATATCGCAAGGATGACAGGGGTTTTCGGGTGGGAGACACGCTTCGGCTGCGCGAATTCATCCCCCAGCGCCGGGGCGGCCGCTTCACCGGCAGGACTTTATATGTAAAAGTGACTTATATCTATAAGGATGCTCCGCCTGTTTTCGGCTTGCCGGAAGGCTATTGTATCATGGCTTTTGAAAAGATAGGGACGAAAGAGGAGAAAGAATGATTGAGCCCAATACTGCTTGCTGGTATGGAGATTGGATGGTCAGGGTTGTAGCCTGTTTCGACAAGACGACATGTAATAACTGTAAGGGGAAAGGTGTTTCGCCCAAGAATGAGGATTGCGACTTCTGCGATGGCAAGGGTTTCCGGATGAGACAATGCAGCATATGCAGCAACGAAGAGGAAGCTAAAAAAACCTGTGTCAATTGCGGCGGCTCGGGCCAGATAAAATCCCGATGCAGGAGATGCGGCGGCAAGGGTATAGCCAGATGTCCAGAATGCCACGGAGAAGGTTTTATCAAGGAAGCCCCGGTTATGCACTCGAAGAAAAACTACTGCGAGCTCTCGAAAGAGGTCGAGAACGGGGAGACCTATATAAAAATGAGCAAGCTCGAACCGGTAAGGGTCGGCGATGTGGTCATAACAACAGGCCATATCGATGACCAATGGATTAAGCGGGTTTTCGTGCCCGGCACCAAGGCCGTCGTGGTTAAAGTTGACCATGACGATGTAAGGCTCCCGGTAAGAATACAGGGAGAGAGGGTCGATGGCAAGACTATGCCGCGCTGGGCCCAGTTCGATGCGGTAAGGAAATGGTAGGATAGGAGAAATTTTATGACCGGAATTATGGTACCGGGCAGCAAGCGCCACTTTAGCGTTGGAGGCCCCTTGAACTTCGAGGTAGAGCATGACAAGGCCGAGATGGCCTATAAGCTCTGGCATAAACATGTTGGATGTGCCGAATGCGGCTATCTGGTTGATGCGGAGGATTTTGTCGAAGCCATATTCAGATTTTTGAATCTGGCCCATATAGACTTCGACTATAACGATGTTAATAACTTGCGCGAACTTCTTCACCTTAAACGGCTCGAATCCAATCCGGAGGACAACCCGGAATATGTTAGGGGTTACGAGGATGGGTATAACGCCGGGGTGGAAGACATAAAAGCCGACCAAACATTTTATATATTAAATCCAAGCGGCCATTGGGAAGAGTTAATGAATACCGACCCGCTTACAGACAAGATAAAAGACGGCGAGATTAAACATGTAGAGAATTTCATATCTATAGGCACATCCGTCCCCAAGGGCCCGGGCCCGGGCAGGTATTTTGCTTTGGTGCTGCCTATAGACAAACAAAAAGACCGGCTCGATTACATTCGCCTCGACCGATGGATGGAAGTGACCTCATACGTTAAGTGGTAAAGGAGTTGATTATGTGTATTACGCTGGGCATCGAAGACGAAGAGCTCAGAAAGCTTATCAAGGAAAAGCTCAAGGATGTTATCATAAAGTATGAAAACTCCGGGCAGATAGTACCCCCGGTTGCGAAGGCCATCAAGGAAGACTTCGGCATAGATGACAAGGATGTTTTTCCCTTGCGAAGACCTCTCCCGGCCGAGGTTACCACAATCGAGCCGGGCAAGAATCCCACCGAAAAAGACCTGTTAAACGCCGTCAAGCTCGCCAACGAATTTATTGAAAACCTTAAACAGGAGCGAAAAGATGTTCATGATGCGGCGCTTCATTATCTCGGCTTTCAGGAAGCAAACAAATGGTCGTGCTCATTCCTATTTGACTTTCTCGCGAAGCTCCGCAACGAGGAGTCCTCGGAAGCCCGGCAGATTGCCGGTAAGTTTTTCGGCCTGAATGCAATCCAGACCGACAACCTGAGCGACCCCAAGACCACCGTGATAAATGTGCTCAACAAGTACAAGGAATTCTGGAAAGATGTCAACGAGGCCGCCGAGATGATAGTGTACGTTTTCGAGGGCATCGACACCGACAAGCTGGGCAATGATGAATCAATGATTAAGTCCGTTATAAACATCTTGAAATCGAGGATAGGCAGGCATTTTGCCCCCGGCATTAATCCGGTAAGTTAAAGGAAGGGTTATGATAACAATCAAATGCGATATTTGCGGCAAGCGAATCACTACCGAAGAGGCTTCTTGGGACATTTTTATAGACCTTGAGCTCCCCAACTGTCCGGAAGAGATGATTAACATAGACGGCGATGGCGTTATATTCAACGTCTGTAAAAAGTGTTATGACTACATCTCCGAAAACAGGCACGGCAACGAAAAGATAGACAACCTCGGGGTGGACTTCGTAAAAAGGAATGACAAGATAGCTCTTCTGGTGAAGCTATTGGTGTTACTTAATTACATGAAGATAGAGAAAGTGGAGGAGGAATGATAGCAAGAGAACTCAATAGCGGCCTTTTCGCTCAGGAGTGTTCGGAGCCCAATTGCAGGAGTATGGTGTTTCGTTTTATCGTGGGGCTGGAATACCCGGTACTTGAATGCGATGCCTGTGGCCGCCGCCACGTCCTGATAGATAAGCATACCAAAAAACCGGCAGGCCACGAATTGATAATGAGCGATAAACCCGTAAAGATGCATTGTCCTTATTGCGGCGGGAGCGGCTTCGAGGGGACGCACGGCAAATGTCCGTATTGCTACGGGAGCGGCATATTCTATCAGGACAGCGTTAGGAAACGCGCCGAAAAAAACAAAAAAGAGAGGGAAAAGCTCGCAAAAAAGGGCCTCGACCCGGAAGTCCTGTAAGGAGGAAATAATGGCCGAGAAAAACGCATGGGAATACGCGAAGAAAAACAAGAGCTTCATGGAAAAATGTAAAGAAGCCCGCAAGAAAGCCATCGAGGAGAAGGGTTACATGGGATGCGCTCATTGCAACCCTTGGGACGGCTCCTGCATGGGCAAGCACGGCGGCGAATGCTTAAGACCCAGATATGAGTGTAACGACTTCGAGGAGATATCGCTCGAAGATTTTGTACTACATTGGGGATAAGGAGGAATAATGAAGCTTCTAATTAATGTAAACGAAAAGCAATACGCCATCAAAAATTTCCAGATAGCCATCGACTTCAAGGCCATCCCCACCAATCGCAAGGGGCTACCGGCAGGCGAAATGCCCATACTTTGCTCTCTTGCGGCCTCTCAGGAAGACCATCCATTCGACAGCATCGTCTTGAGAGAAATTCTGCAAATCAAAACTGTCCATGAGCAATATCAGGAGATGAAGAAGTTGGTAAACTTCCTCAAGGTGTTCGACTACAGGGTACGACGGGAAGAAAACTTAGTATGTCTTACCGTCAATAAGAAAGAACGTTTCGGAGTTGCCAACATAAAGGCCACTATCGACACCCATAAAGGCGACATAGATATAGTTGCCGTGGTTGTAGAGGCCGGGCTGGAGATTCCCCGGGAAGACCTCGGCGTCAAGGGCTTTCAGGTAGAGTTTCACAAGGGTTTGTACGTGGGCAATCTGGATGCGCCGCCTCAAGTCGAGCTCGCCCATACCACCACCCAACTACTGTCTATGTTCGGATTCGACATTCAAACAGATATAGAGATGGACGAATGTACCAAAGAACAAGAAAATACGGATACCTCGACCGCCAAGGAGAAGTAGTTATCCCCGCCGCATTCAAGGGGGCGTGGGATTTCAGCGAATTTCTTGCTCAGGTAAAGGGCCAGAATAACCTTGTGGGCTACATTACCAAAGCCGGACAATACGCGATGATGCCTCAGTTTGATGCGGCCATGCCTTTCAGGGAAGGTTTTACGGTAATCAGGAAAGACAACATTAGATGTGTCATAGACAAGAGGGGTAAGATACTGGTTAGCGAGCAGGACTGTAATATAGACTATCGGGGATTTAATGAAGGCCTGCTTGTCGCGGGGAAAGGCCTGTATGGGTATCTCGACCATTCCGGTGATTGGGCCATAGAGCCTACGTTTGAAGGGGCGATGCCCTTTTGCGGCGGGCTGGCCCCGGTAATGAAGTCAAAGCTCTGGGGATACATAGACAAGAGGGGGAATATTGCCATAGAGCCCAAATTCAAGGAACCGGGCGGCTTTGTCAACGGGATAGCAAGCGTACTTGACGGATATATCAACCGCAAGGGCGAGTACATTTACAAGATGTCCGAAGCCTGCTTTGGTAATTTCTCAGATGGCATGGGACTATACATCAAAGACGGGCTTTTCGGCTTTATCGGGACGAAGGGTAATGTAGTGATAGCGCCGACATTTGAATATGCCATCGGCTTCAAAGAAGGGGTATGCCCGGTGATGCGAGACAACAACTGGTTTTATATAGATAAAACCGGGAAAAAGGTTTCGGATGATTATATGTGGGCTTTTCCGTTTAGCGGCGGAATAGCATCGGTATGTATAGACGGAAAATTTTCACTAATAAACTCGAAAATGGAGGTAAAGAAGCTGAATTTCAGTTATATTGGAGTCGCGAAGGAAGGATTGATGGTTTTTGTTTTGTAAGGAGGGAACATGTTTGAATTAAAACAAATAGGGGAGATGAACGTCGCCACGAAAAATGGCGTTACAAAAAAGCCCGTATTCGAAAGCGTGGAGGACGCCTTCGGAAGGTATGCCTGTGAAGCAATCGGCATACCATACGAAAAAGAGGAGAGAGTGGTCGAGGTAATGATACCTTCGGCGATAAAAGGCGGAAAGCCGACCAAGGCAAGCAAGAGAGTTCCCTGCCTGCCTTCCCCGGCTCATGAGATTTATACCAAGGCCGAGGAGTTTTTCAACGAAGAGCAGGATGTTTCCTATCGCCTCGGCTACATGCGGGGATACGGCGACCGCGATGAGAACAAAGAGGCCCCGGGGGAGCTCACTCTGGCCAGTACGGAGATATCCAACGGGCTTCTGGTGAAGTTTTCCGAGGCCGCCAAGCCCCTTGTCAATCCCGAAGTACATTCCAAGCTCGTACCCATTTTCAAAGAGGGTTTGCAGTATAAAAGAGACCTGGGATATTCCACCGGATACTGGCAGGGATACAAGGATAAGGCCGGTGGGGTTATTCCGAAGTTCCATCATTGGGAAGACCCCAACAAAGAGGGCGAAGATTACAGGTGGTAAACCGTAAGCAAAAAATGGCTATATATTTGCTTGCAGGGGCCCTTGTTTTTCTGGTATATTCTACTCCGGAAAGATTCGAGGTCTCGTTTGGAGCATTAATAACACTATTTATCTGGTGCATGGAGAGAAAATGACAGAAGATAAGCAAGAGTTTCCGGAGATTCCGGACGGGCTTCCGGAAGATTTTCCTCAACAAGGTGGAGTGATAGCCGGGGAAAATCCGTATGCCAACAACGATGAAGAGTTCAGGAAGAAGGAAGAGGCTTATGCGAAGTTTCGCGAGGCCTGTATGGATAAAAAGAGCGGCTGTTTTGGAAATTACTGTAGTGTTATGGACGGCTTTGACAGGGAGATTTACACCAAGCGATGCGCGAGATGCCGCGATAGCGCACAATGTTTTATGGTGACCCAACTAAGGTTAATGTCCGGATTTCACAAAGAAGATGGTGACGAATGGAAAAAATAAATTCAGACTTGAAAAAAGTCGTCCAGAGCTTCGAGGTCGTAAAGGCTTTCGTGGTAGATAAAAGGCCGGAATTCAAGAATGTGGTTTTACATGTCTGCCCGGACGCCGAGCAGGCCTATCAGGAAAGTATCGAGGAGCAGGCCAAAAAGGGTTTGCCGCCGAGACTCTACGCCCATACCATGCATCACCCCAATACTGTTTGTTGCAGCAGCATGATGGTCGAATTATCGGAAGAAAACAGACAGGGGATATTTATACATGAATTCGGCCATCTTTTTTGCCAGCGACATCCGTATTATGAAGGGATGGACAACCCGCTTGACAACTACGATGACGGCGATGCCGACTATGTTGTAGTGGAAATATTCAAAGTCAACCTTCATTACGATGATAACGAAATAGAATATGTCGAACTGCCGATGGGCTCGGAGCCCTTCGATGAGGAAGATATCGCCACCGACGCCACAAGAAGCTATGGCCCCTATGCGGGAAAAGAAGTCGTGATAGCCGAAGAAATGACGCCTGAAGAGGAAGAGGCTATCGAAGATGTTATAGACTTGGAGCTTGAAAATGACTGAAATGAGCGAAAGGTATCCCTGTAAATATGACAATACCCCGGAAGAAATCTCCCGGAAAAGGCCCTGTGTTGACTGCGAACTCGGTTTGCGCCGCGACAAGCGCGGGGATTTATGCCCGGTGAGGTTTCTACTCAACAAGGTGGATGAGCTTACCAGTAAGGTAGAAAACCAAAAACTGCTGCTCGAAACTAAATAGCGAAGAAAAGACATGAAAGAGTCCAACTACACATATGGACTAAATGATTTTATCGAAGATATGTTAGTAGATTACATATTTTGTCGCAAGCCCGGAGTGGTAAGCCTTTATTGCAGCAGGCCCGGAGTGACGAAGCTTGACGGTAAAACTTTTGATGAATTTTTCGGCTGCACGCTCGAAGATATAATTCCCTACTTGGAAGACAAAAACAAAGAAGTATTACAAAAGAGCAAAAGATTCAAGGAATATGTCGAGACGGTGATGAAGAAAACTT
>Ga0180431_10000621_pt1 | contig 50569 bp, 40 predicted proteins | sample SS_ome_11_FD_132459 | JGI IMG/M metagenome (GOLD analysis project Ga0180431, IMG submission 132459) | Hypersaline lake sediment archaeal communities from the Salton Sea, California, USA - SS_1_MS_1 metaG | ecosystem: Environmental > Aquatic > Non-marine Saline and Alkaline > Hypersaline >... | reverse complement strand
CTGCAAGGAATAAAGCAGCAGCAGAACTCATGCATAAATACATCAAATTCTCTGTAAAAGTAGTCAGAGGATCAAGAACCTTGTCAATCAATTCAATAGCCTGACTAAAAAATTCAGATGTGGCTTTTAGTGAATTCTTTCTAATCACATCAGGAGGAATCACCTGATCCATAGACATAGTTAAAGGAAGGCAGTTTCTCTGTCTTGCTGTTTTCCACTCAAACCGTTCCTGCTGAGTCTGAGCATCATAAATTCGTACTTTTTCTTTTAATGGAATATCTAGTTCTAAATAAAATTTAGCACAGCCAAGTGCCGGATCAATACATCCTGGCTTTAAGTAAACACCGCGGCCGCCCCATCCAGCGTCAATATGTTCTCCGCGACGCCATTCACTGATAGCTTTCTCAACAGCGGCTTCAGTATCATTGCTTCCTAAATCAAGCTGATCTCTTGGCCATTCATTAAAATTAACCTGTATAAAACCATCCCAAACTTTTTCATTGCTTCTTTTCTGCAGCCAGACTTGAGGAACTGCAATCTTATCATTATCAAAATACTCTGCAATATCTGGAGAGAGACGCACAGGAATTGCATTGACTAATCCTGCAATTTCTGCATCTTCCTGACCGCCAATATAAGTAAGTGTAAAAGGAACGCCAATCTGCTGAACACCCTGCATTAACAATCTAGGGGTAAGAATAGTCGGTGAAACTTCTTCAATATCAAAATCAAACCAAGAGCCATAACCGCAGATAGCCCAGATGATTGTGGAAGTCTTGGAAGCACCAGGATACCAAGCTTCTTGCCCAGCCAAATCAACTGCTTTAAGCTTGACTTTGTTTTCCCATCCAACGCCAGTATCTAATTCTGCAGCAGAACCAGATTCTACCTTAACTTCCTGTTTTAATTTAATAGGTATCTCAAAATTACCTTCATCATCTGTCAAGCCATAATGCACTGGCTTTGACATATCATTAACATAAACAAACACAGTTCCTTTTTCAGAAAGCTGACCCTTGATATCAAATTCAGGAATATATGTTGTGCCGACTGAGTCTATATTATTAGACAAAAATTGTGGAGGGCCAACATCTAAATTAACCTCTTGCATAACCTTATCAACATTGCCTGCTTTATCCTCTGCAATAATCTCAACAATATTCCTGCCTGCAGCAATTGGGAGAGTTATCTCAAACGGAACAGCAGTGCTTATTACCTGGAATTTAGAACCGCAACTCAAGCTAGCAGCAACCGCCCGCACTTCATCATTACCGCCAGACTTAGTTGTTGCTTTTTTAGAAGCAGACTTAGGACCTTCATTACAGCTGTCATCAACTGCACTAACTTGATAAGTATATTCTTTACCGCTTGCAACAGCATTATCTAAAAATATAGCAGTCCTTGATGTGCCGACCAGTTTGCTGTCACGATAAATCGCATACTCTAACAAATCATCTGCTGTTGAAGGAATCCAAGCAAGAGCAACCTGATTCTTTTGAACCTCTCGCACTTCTAGACCAGTAACAATAACAGGAGGCTCGTCATCTTTCTTAGCATAACTAGCGTATTTAATAGTGACAGGTTCGCTCACATCACCGTTAACTTTTAAAGACGATTGAGTTGTGAACGAAGGAATATCTGAGACAGTAAGAACAGGAGGATTTGAGTCAAAGAAAACACTAAAAGATTTTTGGACAGAAACATCACCAACAATAGCTTTGATTAGCAAACTATTCTCGCCCTGCTTAATCAAAGGAACTCTCAGAGTAGAGAATGTGCCATCACTCTTTGACCTGCCAATTTTTACTTTTGTCGGACCAATATAATATTCAATCTTTGCATCAGGGACAGTTAGTCCTGAAACATCAACATATTTTATTTTTGAAAACTGAGGAACAACCACATCTAGAGGCATGCTTCCAGAAGATGCTGTCTGATTGCCCAGGCTCTGTGCAAAAGAAACAGGGAGCAATAAAACTAGAACTATCATGAACATCGACATTGACTGTAATGCTTTTTCTTTTCTCATCTGAATGTAGGCCTCAAAGTTTCAGTATAATTTCCAGTAAACATGAAATTAAACATTTCCATCCTATTTTTATCGGATATTGGAACAAACTCAAACACATGCAGTTCCATTGTATCGGCATTAGCAAAGTCCATGTAACCTATCTCCAGATCTTTAGCAACATAACCGCCAGTAGGGTTATCTAATGAATTAAGAGTTACATCAATATTATATTTTTCTTTGCCCTCGACAAGCTCTATGATTGTATCGTTTGAGGGGAACACAATGTATTGTTCAAGCGAAGTATCTCCTTTCAAACCAACATGAACCAATACTTCTTCTGAAGCTCGCAACTGATATCTTGGCGGATTCCAGGCCTTTGCATAAGCATTGTATGGGTGTACGACAATTTTAACATCAAACGGTCGAACCTTTTTCATTGACATTCTTAATTCACTGCCAGTCAAAACTGCTTCTGTAGGAAGATAACCTTCTTTTTCTGCAACAATAACTGGATTAATGCAGGCCTCTGGCAGAGTCGTGCGCAGTCTGTAATAACCGCTATCTGCTTCTGTGTTTCCTAGTACACACTCTTCTGTCAAACACCTAAATAACATAGTAACATCATCTAAATCAGTCTCAACAGGACTAGAATCTGTAAATCCAACAGCACGCAAATCAACAACTGTATCTCCTTTTATCTCGCAGAATTGCCTGTCAAAGTCAACAGACTGGAACTGCCTAACGCCAAAGTATTTTCGCTCAGGTATATTATCATTAACTAAAACAGGGAAAGCCATCTGGAAAACAAAACCCTCTCCTGCAAACGCATCATTATCTTTTACTGTGAGCCTTATTGGATAAATAACATCATAAGTAAAATGCCATTGATTAAGGCACAGCATGCTAAGCATAGACCTATCCCCTTTGCCCATACTTGATTTAAGCCATCCGCCAGAATTAGGGACGCCGCTCAAACGCATTCCCCAGCTCGGCTGATAATCAAAACTAGCCTTTAAATCCGTAGGCTCAACACCTGCACGAATCATCATCTTGAAATACTCAATTGCATCAGGCGGAGTGTAGCTAGGTGGTTCAAGTTCTTCTTTACCGTCTGCTAAATCCTCAAGCATATCTTCCCTGTCATCACGCAGATTTTCATAATATTTTGTCTTTGCAGCAAAAGGAATATAATCTGTATTTTCAACACGGATAATAGGCATATTGTATTGTAATATTTTTTGAAGACGTTTTGATATATCATCAAGATGCCACTGTCTTTTCTTGCACTCAAAACGCATATCATCAGTAGGAATCTCTGGATCAGAACTCATTGCATCAATTGTGAAATTCTCAAAAAACATCTGCTCATTTTCTGTCTTCATTACTTTAGAGGCAATCTCATGAGCTTTTTTTAATTTAACAGGCATTCTTGCAACATAATCCTCAATACCTGCAACCTTATCAACAGTTGTGAGTTTCAGAGGCCATTTCAGGCGCACAATAACATCTTCTTCTGCAATAGTCACAGCCGGGGCTAAATCTTCCAGCTCAACAATGTTATATTGTTCTTGAAACATCTCAAGCTCGCTAGTGCAGTCACGCAGATGTTCATAAACATATCTCTGCAATTCTTTTTCCATGAACTGAACTGAAGGAGTTCTGTCTTCTCCCTCAAAATACCAGAATGGAATCAAGAAATTACCTTTAGGGTCAAGCTTTATGTTTGCTTCATAAGTATTCTTAATTATGGCAGGCACATAAATAAACCCTCCCTGCTGGCCAAGCAAAGCAACACCTCTCTTAGAAGTCTGCTGAAGACAGTTTGTGATAAATTCATGAACTGGCTTTGCACTCTCAGGAACAATAATCGCTTCTTCCAGAGGTTTTGCACTTTGCCTAGAAACCAAATAAATAACCAAAACAGTACTAAGTAGTAGGATTATGCCTATAATTATAAAAATAGTAACTTGAGCCCTCTTTTTTCTCATTATAACCCCTTTTTAACTTATTTTTACCTTTTCTATATAAAAATGTTATTATTATACTGACGTTATTTTTTTCAATATCTGCGACAAGTACAAACGGAACCATGCTAAAAAAAACACAACAAACAATACTGAAGCGAAAAACATGTACTTTTCGGTCTGCGGGACAATCCAGAAGACCTGAAGCAAAATAAAATAAACCAAAGTTACGTAAGCATAAGGCAGTAAAAAACTTTTGAAATTAGTATAAGTAAGCTTAAATGCATTTTTCATGGCCTTGCCAATGCGTTGGTTTTTTGTGAAATCATAATGCATGATTGAAGTGAGATGAATATATATAATTGCGATAATCGCGATGAAATAAAACAAATACTCTTGCTTTGCTCCGAGCACAATCAAAAAAGGCAGAGCCAAGATAAGCCACCATAAAAAATTAAGCAGTAAAAACTTTTTGAAAAAAGGTGCAGTAAACTTTTTCTTTAATATCATAGACCATATCAATCCTCTAGAGACAGAGTATGAAAGAAGCAATATAATTGTGACTGTGGCAAGGTATGCCAGTAGCATAATCAATACAGATGCAGCACCTTCTAGTGTGGTGACATTTTGCAATTTAGACATGAATATCTTAGAGAACAAAGGAATCACCAGGAAAAATATTGCAATAAAGACAAGATCATATAGTACAATAAAAATATATCTTTTGTTTATCTGCTTGAATGAAGCAATGAAAAACTTGAACTGTTTTTGTGAAAACTTTTTACCGTAGATAAGCATAACTAATCCTGCGAGCACGATAAAAGCAACAGAAATACCAAAGTATTTGTGTGTTATCATAGAGACAACTAACAAAATTATTCCAAGTATCCGCGTTATGTTTTCTTTAAGCATCTTTTAATGGATCCTCTGGCCCTTGCGGCTGAGTTGTATTTGCACCAGTAATTGAGGCAACAGCTTCATCACTTACTGTTTCATAAGGTCTTGTTGCAGCACCGTCGTATTGGATGATAGGGGCGCAAATCTCTTCTTCCCTATTTGCTCTGAGCGTTGTTATTCTTGGAGTAAACCACAGGCAGACATGATGATAATCATTCTCACTCTCTTTAATCAATGGATTGCTCTCAAGCCGCGCAGCGTTAGACCAAGATGTTTCTGTTGAACGACTCAAGGTCATTGCAGAAGACTCAAACGTCTTTTCATCACCTACCAGCTTTATACGATATGTCAAAGCAGTCTGGTGTGGATTTGTTATTGAGTAAGTGAGCTTATAGACCCAGCTTGTTTTTGACCTGCCGCCTTCTTTGTAAGAGATAGGAGCAGATTTTTCACCCTGAACTGTTATTGCAGGAATATAATTTGCAACACCGGCCTGTGCAACTAAAATATTCTGTCCAGCAGGAGGTCTGTGTGAATAATAATATGATTCGCAAAGTCTAGACTGCCAGCAAGCCTTGCCGCCTAAAAGCAACGTCTTTTCACAGAAATAATCTGCAGCTTCCTGTCTTCGCTTTGCAAGCGTCTCTTCTCCTAAATAAAGAGAGCCGTAAACATTCCAGCCGCTGTAATCATCATAAGCTTCTAAGTAATCATAAAACGCATAACCTTTTCTTTCCCAGATCCTCTCGCGAGTAGGTTCGTATTGCGCAGCTTTTTTCCCTTCTTCTCCAGCTTTTCTTGCTGCTTTTGCTGCCCCTTCTGCATATTCTTCAGCATAACCCTTCCATTTTTCTTTATACTCTTCAGGCACATGTTCGCCTTCAGCCATCTGTGAAAATGTTTTAGCCAAGTATCCTTGTGTTTTTGCTTCTTCTGTAAAGACGCGTCCTTGTGCCGTGTGTTGTGCATATTTGCTCAAGTCTGACTGTCCTTTTTTATCCTCGTGCTTAACATTTTCTTTGACTGCGAAAGCAGTGCTGCTTAGCAAAATCAAGACAATGAAGGTAAATAATATTTTTGATTTCATTTTAACAAATCCTCTGCCTCTTCACAATAATCATTTGAAGTACCTGAGTTCCAATCCTGCTCAACAAGAGTTATGCTTGCAATAGCGTCACCAACTTTCGCAACTGTCTTTGATGCAGTACAGACACCATATGCAATCATCTTAAGGACATCGCCCTCAAATTGTCCTGTACTCTTACAGTAATCAGTCACACCGCCTTTTCCTTTATTGCCTCCGCAAAACAAAGCTGAAAGAGCAGTGACTGCAGAGATAGGGTTTGCATAAACATCCTGGATGATGCGGGTGTATTTTTCAACAAGATTATTGAATGGAACAACCTCAAACACCTGACCAACAACATAATTGCAGGTCAGATAAGCTTTCTCACTGTCACAGTAAGATTTTGGCACTCCTTCATCAAGGACTCTCTTGCCAAGACAGTAAGCATAACCACAGTAAATCTGCCGCATCTTATTCAAATTATAAGTGATACCTGGAAGACAGAGACATGCAACACTGCCCACAAGGCTTTCCTTGATATCAACAGGAGTATCTGTAGAACCAATCTCCTCGCCTTTAGTCAATTTATCATAATCGACTAATAAAGCACCGCCAACAAATTCCTTATATTTCTTGCAAGCGCCATCACTTATACCTGCTCCAAAAGCAGATGCAACAATTGTGAGATCCTTATCATACTTCTCTGCTTCTGTTCTGGACAATTGGCAGTTAGCCATCTTACAGAGGAAATCCGCAACATTAAAGAGTGACTGCACTGGCTTTTTGTTGAGATCAAAGGTCTTCTTTTTTTCTGAAGGATCGCCTGCAAAAAATTTCTCAAGAGGACCGACTAATTGATTACAGAGAATCTGCGCTTGTTTTAAGAAAGTCTGGCCTGACTCCTTTTTTACGAGACCGATTGCAGCGCCAGCAATAGTAAGCAATGAAATGACTGCATCTGCACCTGCAAGAACAGATGTATAAGTTGATTTAATATTGCATATTTTTCTTGCAATGTCTATCCACTCCTCGACATCTCCGACCCAACCCATTACACTCAAGGATTTTCTCATAGCATGCTTGATATTTTCCTCATAATTAGAGTATACTTCACCATAAGGAAGATTGTAAAATTCTAGATTGACAGTAGCATTCTCAATCTCAAGAACAGGAGAGAAATAATCTCCTACTTTTGTAGAAACATAAACAGGACAATTGAACTTTAATTCATTTACCTCAAAAGGTGCTGCAGCAAGAGTGAAGACAAGATAAGGATTTTTAGAGCCCAAATTATTATTTATGGCTTCTACATCCACGACATAACCACTCAGGTCACCAGTACACTCACTTAAATCACCAGGAACAACATAAACCGGTTCTGCATCAGGGTTATTGGCTGTTAACTTGACCTGGCAGTAAACAGGATGATTATACAATTCAGCAGTGCTCCTATCAATCATCTTAGGAGAACAAGTAACCTTAGAACTCCAGTAATTTGTTTCAGTATCATTAATCATGACACCATAAATATCAAAATTATAATCATAAGATTCATGATTCTTTGCAATATCATAGAAATCAAAATGAAGAGTAGCATTCAGAGGACCAGAGACATCAATAAGCACGCTGAACTTGCAGGAACTAGAGGTGCAATCTACTGCAGAATCATATCCTCCGCCAATATCTGAGAGATTCACATATGCTTCTTCAGCATCAGTAACATCAAACTCAAACTCAATCGTATCGCCATATACTGCCAATGGACCATAATCTGCATTATCGTGAATAAAAGTAATATCAACAGACTCTATATCAGGAGGAGTTATGTCAACAATAACCTGTTCACTTGTCTGCCCTGCATGATTTCCAAGATCATCTTTTGTTGCATCAAGAACAGTTACCTTATAACTTCCAGTATTAACAACAGGAGAAACACTCCACTCACAAGTCCAGCTTCCTCCGCCATTGTCTATGCACTGATCTGCTTTTGCAACAGAATCAAGTCCGAGTGCGTGCAGATCAAGGAATGCATCGCCTTTATCCATTCCAGAACCGTCTTCTGTAAAGTCAACAAAAATCGTGCCATTGTTACCGACGAGCGGTGTTCCATTACTGCCGGCAGCACTTGCATAAATTGAAATAACCTCTGGGCCAATATCGTCAACAGGAAGAGTGCAAGCAATGGCTTTTACTGCTTCATTGCCAATCTCATCCTCTGCCTTAACTGTAACCTCGCAGGTTGTTGGTGTTGTGACTGCAACATTCTGCCAGACATAAATATTATCGCTGACATAATCTGCTTTTCTCTCACCCAGGTTTGGGTTAAGCTTTGAGAGATCTGCTTTGACACTATCAAATACAATGCCTCCGTGCTCTTCAATCGTGATAAACACATCAACAAGAACTTTTTGTCCTGTCTTTATGTGAGAAACTTCATAACCTTTTACATCTCTGAACTCAACAGATTTGATATCAGGAGGAGCATTATCAATGATAAAAGTCTCACACTCTACATCACTTTCTTGATCCAAATAATCTCTTGCAACAATACAGACATCAAGCTCAACAAAATTATCTGTAGTGGAATATTGATAAGATAAATCATCTTTTTCATTATCGCAAATTTTCTTTTGATTAAATTCAACTTCGTCAAGAGTTGTGCTTCCTGCAGTGATGCTGATATCTTTTAATCCTGCACAAGATGCAGTATCGCCGACCTTTCTTCCATAATCCTCAACAACATAGCTGACTTCTATGTCGCCAGTCCTTGAAAGCTCTGGCTTGACAGAGAACTTCAGTATACTTGGGGACACTGCGTCAACAAATAAAACTTTTTTAATAGACTTAATTTCATTGCCTTCGGAATCAAGAAGAACAATCTCGTAATCTTCAGAACCATAACTAATCAAATCAGTAGATTCATATGTGCAATCATACAAATTATTTTCTTTTTGCGTGCAAGAAGTAAAATATTCTTCGCCACTGTCATGTTTTACCTGCAGACGTCTTTTTGCAACATCTTCGCTAGGACTGCCAGACAATTCTGCAGTGACTGAAATATACAAAGTATCACCAGTAGAACGGATAACATCCTCAACGTTCTGCTCACCGCTAAATTTTGAAACGCTAAACTGTTGTGCAAAAGAGATTGGCAGCATCAAAACTAGAACAGACATAAACAATGCTGTCAGTTTCAGATACTTATTCATGTTTTCACCGTTATAGTGTGTGCTTTGGCCTGCTCTTTCTTGAACACTCTTGGCTCAAGCAGGTCTCGATGAAGATTGGAGTATTCAACAGACTTACCGATCTCTGAAAGATCTTCAATTTTTCTTCTGTTCTTTGGAATCTTGTCAAGAGCAACCTGCAAGTAATAAAACTCAATAGTGTCGCCAGAGTCAAGCTGCTCTGCAGTCAGGTTCCACTTAAAATTTGCAAACCCTCCAGGGAATGGATTGTCTTTATCAAATATAATAGGATCTTCAGGAATATAAAATTCTTCTCTTGCCCAGCCAGATCCAGCAGACCTTAAGTCTGGAGGAATCTCAATAGAAGGTTGAGCATATTTTGCAGAAAAGATCATGACATCATACTGACCAGGAACCAAAGCAATATCTTTTGAATTATCCTCTGGAGGCGAACCACAGGCAGCAGTCGACATTGCGCCAGGCATTCCGCAAACCTCTCCATAAGCACTGAAATCAGGCACAAATCTAGTACCTTGTTTCCTAAGCATAATTATTGTATCTTCGTCCTGTGCTTGTGTGATTGTTTTTTCAGCATCAAGAGACCATTCTGTCGGACCTTTGCTAAGCAGATATTTCTTGGCAGCAAAATTCCTGTATCTATAAGGCTCGAGCTTTATCTCTGCCTGAGTATCTTGATCATTCAGGACATCCATCGGCACAAACCGAGTCTGGTATTCTAATTTGTTTGCACTCAATAAACCATTAAGACACCTTGGCAATTGCGTAATCAATGTTCCTTCAGAACTTGTTTCACCAATTGTGCAGGATTCTTTTCCGCAGGTGAACCCGACCAGAGCAGCATCTATTCCTTGATTAGTTCTGGCATCTTTTACAGCGATAGTCACGTTGCCAGAGGTTCTTTGGTTCAAGTCGCAAAGCATTGTGTTAAATGATACACTGTCAGAAGGAAGCAATTCAAATTCAGAGGTCATTGGAAGATTGTTTCTCACATTTGCTTCAAGGAAAAACTTGAATGAATAACCTTCGCCTTTGAAAGCATCAGGATCTCTTATTTCAACAAGAACTGGGAAACTCAAATCATAAACAAAATCATATTTGTGCAAACCGATTTGCAGGAAGGAAAGTGCAGTTGATACAGACTGAGGCATGCAGACCTCCCCCTCGCAATTAGAGTCAAAATACGGCTTCCACCACGGCAGATAAACAAAATTAGCAGCGAGGTCTTGATAGTTTTCTTCAAGAGGAACAATCATTCCCCTGTTGTAAAGATTTTCATATAATTTTTTATCACGCACAGTCTCGCCTTTTACTGTTTTTTCAGGAGCTTGAATAGGCATGTAGAGCCTAGTGTTGCCGATCTGAAACATAGGCATGTAACTTGCAAGTATCTCCTGTAGGGCCTCTGAGATTTTTGTCTTGTACCAGATTACACCAGGGCCGAACTTCACATCAAAATCCCGCATCGGAGGGAGCATGTCATCATCAAGAGCAGAAAAATGTGAAATAGTCTCTAATGAAAAACGTTCAAGCATTCCTTGTTCTATCTGTTGATTAGTGAGTTCAGTCGCAAGCGCATAAATCCTTCCAAGATTCACGTCTAGCTCTGCAAGATACTCATTAATTGTAAAAGACTTGCCAGCCTTATTGATTCTGAGTGGATACTTAACAAGAATGTAGACAGAATCTTTTGCAATTGTTGTTTCGGTTGTTATCTCATCAATTTCCTGCACATCAAAACCCTGTTCTTCAAACATCTCTAAACCTGCAAGACAGATTTTAAGATTCTCGTTCATGTATTCGTCAATCTGGCCCTCAATGGAAACCTTACCTCTCTGCCTTTGAAGCTCTGGACGCAAGCTTGCAAAAACACATTCTCCAGTGCAGTCATTAGGCGACTGCAGATACCACCAATATGGAATTATCAAATCAGAATCAGGACTAAACTGAACAGCATCACCTGCCGTAGGAATAAAAGCATTGTAAAGGAATTTAGAGCTGTCAATATATCCGCCATAATCACCAACTTTTTTCAGGGCATCTTTGCCAACAGACTCCACGCAAACAGAAACAAAATCATAGATTGGCCTTACTTCAGTAGGGGCCTGAGCAACAGACGGAACAACAACATCTTCTAGAGGCGTTATTTCTGCAGACTGATAAAGATAGATGAATATACCTATACTAATCAAGAGAATTATCCCTATAATTATGAATATTGTTATCTGCCCCTTCTTAAAAACCACACGTTTCAACCCTTTTTTAACTGTATACTATAGTATGACTATGTTTTATTCACTTCTATTTATAAATTTATCCCCAAAATATGACTAAAGAACAGTTTTAACTATCGACTAATAACAAACAATATTTATAATAGAACTGCCCTACTTTAACTTATGGCAGATAGACAACTGGTAAATTACATCAAAAGCCAACTAAAAGCAGGCTATACCTCAAATCAGATACGAATTGATTTGATAAAAAGAGGACATGCTGCAGGCCGGGTTGATGCTGCAATAGATGAATCTGAGACAGGAAAATTTCCTCACATACTTCTTTGGGGAGGAATAATTGCAATCGTTATTCTGATAATAATTCTGAGCAGTATTGTTTATGTCAAGATGCAGGCAAGAGAAGAATTATTGACAGAACCGCCAGAAGAAAAAATAATTAAAGAGTCTGTTCAAGAAAAATTACCTTTATCCGAGCAAAAAGAAACAACAATTGAACAACAGATGCAGGAAGAAAGAGAAAGAAAAACCGAAACAAAAATATTCCAAGCAACTGAAGAGATAGAGCAGGCAAAACAAGCAAGCTTAACAGATACTGACAGAGCAGAAAGAATCTGCACAGATTTACTGACCAGACAAGAAAAAGATGCATGCTTTTTAACAATCGCAAAAAGCGCAGAAAAATCAACAATGTGTGATAAAATATCTCCTGGAGCAACAAAAGACCAATGCTATTTCTCGTTTGCCGTGCTAGGACAGAATACTTGCGACAAAATATCTGATGAGTTAGTCAAAAGAAATTGTGAACAATTGATTTCGCTTAAACTTCCTTTGAAGTGATGGACGACTCGCGCTTATATAACTTAATCAATTCTGAAGGATTCTTTCTAAAAAAAGATGTAGAAAAAGCACACGCAGAGTAACAAGTTTTTTTGCAGGTAGTGAGCAGTTTTTCTCTTGCCGGATTGGCCTTTTCAAAATATGATTTATCAATATCTAGAAATCTATCCTCAGAGATTAAGGGCACTACAGAGCAGACATAAACCTGTCCACTAGTCGCAACTTGCAAAACATATTTCCCTACATCGCATTTCCAATTAGTTCCGCTATTTAAAAAAGCAAAAGCGTGGGTAAAATATTCAACAGGATTAAGAATAGGCACTCCTGCTTTTTTCTTGTCAATAATAGTATATAATGTCTGTCTTAATCTATCTCTATCTCTTGAATTAGAATACGCAGATCCATCAAGGGCATTAACTAACCCAAAAGAAATAGGCAGGTTTCTTCTTTCTGCCAACTCTAATAATTTTAACGTTTCTCCTAGATTTTCAGGAGCTAGAACTTGATGTGCCTTAAACTTTAATCCATACTCTTGACGTACACTGTCCAGCAAATCAATCAAATCTTCGTTTCCGCCGAGTGTTTTTTCAGAACCTTTAATAGAATCACATCCGTCTAAAGAAACCTCTAAAACATCTAATCCTGCTTTTGCTAAATTTAACAAAAGTGTATCAAAAGATTTGTGCTTTGCGTTTGTTGTAACATAAGTCATCAATAATTTAGAATCTGCATGAGTTACCAGCTCAACTAAATCAGTTCTTAAAGTCGGCTCACCGCCCATAAACGCAATAACTGCAGAGCCAAGATTGTCTGCATGTTCTATCCACTGCTTAACTTCTTCTGTTTCAGGATCTCTAGAAGAATTATTTTTTACAGAACAATAATTGCAATCTAAGTTACAGTTGTCTGTAACCCAAAGATGCACCCATAACGGAATAGGCTGAACTTTTGATTTCAAATAAGTTTGCCCTAGTTTCCACATTTTTTCTGCAGTTATCATTGTTTTATCTAAATATTGGTTCTAATTCTGTTCTATATTTTTTAGAATAAACAGAAGTTGCTTGAGTCTCTGCAATGTCGACGCAGACATCGAGTACACAATCCTGTACAAGAGTGCAGGTCGGTCTTAAGGTCTGGATGAAAAACAATTCAACATTACCTCTGTTTAAATCTGCCCTTGTTATGTTCCAGTAACCGGTTTGATTGTCCAGGACAACACCGCCCAGCATTGCAGGCTGTGCAACAATATCTTGCTCAGGGAATAACCCCCATTCTTTACAATCTGGTTTTTCCTCTGGCGCACCGCCAAGCGGATCAACTAGATCTTGACCAATTGTTCCAACATAATACTCTGTACCCATATCATACTCGACACAAATCTCTTGGCATCCTTCCTCAATAACAAAACCATCCTGGTCAACAAGCATTCCATTGACTTTATACAATCCAGGAATTAATTTCAGGGTATCTTGTCTCTCACCATAATCCAGCAGCATTGTCTGGAAGTAATGCGGTTCTAACTCATCTTCTGGAATCTTTTCAATCATAACAATTGCTTTCTGGCTTGCATTAAGTGCTACAGGAGCATCGCAGCAATACCTGTCATAAATATTCATGGTCTTTTGCTCTCTTCCAACCTTGTATCCCTCTTCTTCCCAGTGGACACTTAAAGAAAGAGGCATGATAATCTGATCTTTAAATCCTCCAAGCGCAGACATGCCTAAGCTCTCCCAACTATCAATGTCTGAATAACTTGTTGAGAGTTCTGCCTCAGGCTCTTCAGCATACTCTAGTTCACGCAGATTCTTGATTTTGATAGTGTATTTCTTTACTGTTGCAGTTACTTCTGCCTCTGGCTCTAGTGAAACAGTAAGTATCTTTGACTGATCCGGCTTTATTGTCAAGCCGATTATCTTTTTTGCATAACCATCTTTATCAATAGATAGCTGACCATTGATGCATAAAGGAAACTTTTCCTTGACTGTACCACTTGCATCTGTTGCGCCTACAATAATTGTGTCATACCTTCCACACTTGTAGAGCACGCTTGCCTTGTCAATGCCTTGATTAGTCACTGCGTCTAGTGCGTTTATGGTTATTTCTCCACTGATTTTTTGATCTATATCTTTAAACATAGTAGGTTTAGGCTTGAATTTTCTTGTTGATGTTTTTGAGGTTGTGCAGGCTTGTACACAAGCAATCTCGTCTGAATAAGTCTTGCTTGTGATATCGCATTTCCATGAACTACCCTGCTCATAGCAGGTTCCATAATCATATTTAATCACTTTTTCATTGACATCAACATTAGCATCATTCCAGTAACCAACAGTACCTTCTCCAAGGTTCCAGTAAATAAAGTTCTTGTTATCCCTTATGTTCAACTCAAGAGCAAAATTAAAAGAGTACCCTTTTCCTCTCAAAGCATTTGGATCTCTTATCTCTACGAGAACAGGAGCAGAAAGGTCGTAATAAAACTCATAATAATTTGTCTGAAATGCAGGAGCTGCATTAAATGGAAATTCTTGTATGTGCACTTCTCCTGTCAAAACATCTCCCTGTCTAGGAGATATATCAAAATAAAGAGGCCAATCCAGATAAGCAAAATTAACATTAAAAGGATAATCATCTTCTAGGAATTTTAAATAAAGTCCTTTGAGAAATCCCTGCTCAAACGTATTATCGCCTGCAGTTATCTGTTTTGCATCTTTTGTTCCTGCAATCTGCATCAAAGGAACATAACTCAAAAACAATTGCTGAAGATTTAGTGCAATCATTGGCTTGAACCAATTGACAGTAACTTTGTCGTGCGTTATTGCTGCTAAAGGAGGGAGTTTTGACATATCTAATCCTGTGTGAAGTGATATAAAATGCATTGTAATGCTCTCAAGGAAAGCAGATTCTCTTTCCTGCTTTGTTATCCTGCCTGCTAAATCATAAATTCTTTTGAAAGGAATGTCAACAACAGTCTCAAAATCTTCTATACTTGATTTTGTGCTGCCTTGTATTATTTTGATAGGGTAATTGACAACAAACCTTGTGCTTGCCTCTGTAAAAAGAACATCAGAGTCTACATCACCAACCTCAAACTCATAATCCTGGTCAAGAAACGGTCTGAAAGAATTGATGCATTCATCTAAATGCTCATTGACATAACTGTCAACTTCTTTTTTTACCTGCTCTAGTGTTGGCTGGCGTGATTCCATCATGCAATTCTTGCAGGTGTTCTCTGTAGACATGTAGAACCAATATGGAACAGCATGCTTTGCATCTTCTGAAAGGAACAGCACATCACCTTCTGCAGGAGACTGTGAGACTTCTGCGTCAACAAGAGGATTCATGTATCCTCCGTTTGTTCCAATAGGAATCAAGGCATCTGCGCCAACCTGCTGAATACAGACCTCAACATAATCTTTTACAGGAGTTGCAATAGGACTAATCTCTGCAGGAGAGAGCCACACTCGATTTGCAATGTAGATAGATACAACTATTGAAAACAAAATAATTATTCCAACAATTATGTAGACAGTAATCTGCCCTTTATTGTTCATTTAATTTTCCTCGCAACTAAATAGATGTAATACTTAGACCAAGACTGCCAGACTACAATAATCAACAGTATTGGAAGTGCAATAAACTCTGGTACAATGCGCACAAGTATACTGCTTATGATAATTAACAAACCAAACAAAACTGCTATTGCGATTAATGCAGGAAGGATGAACAGATATATTCTCTCGACAGCAACATGCCACAATCTCTTGAACAAATCTTTGATACTTTTCTTTGGATTGAACAAAGCATAGCTTATCGGCGTGAGATATAGTGCAATTATGGACAGTACTAACAAAGCAATCCCTGTCACTGCAGGTTTTGTCACAAAAAATAATATCGCGCCAAGCAGGGCAAACACTCCGAACCATATAAGATTGAACTTAAAGACGTATTTGAAGAATTTTTTATTTATTTTTTGCTTTGTCACAAAACTCCAGGCAGCGCCTTTGAATAAAGTAAAAGCAAGAACTATCATAAACCAAAATGCAATCATGCTTAAAACTATTTTTGACTTGAATTGATTCAAGAGTATTGATGCGCTTTCTGCACTAGTTCCTAACTGCTCAAGACCAGACATCTTTGACATTGCCATTAATTTTCCTGGAAGCGTATAGAGAGAGCCAATGCTCCACATCACGAGCTTTGAAAATAAAAAGAATGCAATTATCAATGATGCATAAAACAAAAAGTCAAGCAAAATTACAAAGATAAATTTCTTGTCCAGTTTTTTAAAGCTTTTAATAAATAATGATTTCATTTTATTTCACCTGTATTATTGGGATAGTTATTGCTCCCCCGGTATAAGTAAATCTCACAACATCGTAATTCTCAGTTAAGTTGTATGCCTCGTAGCCAATCTTTCCAGACTCTGGAGAGAGAGTGCCAGAATCAACAAGATAAAATATGTCTTGATTTGCCTCGCTGACCAACTTTATCTCATAATCTGTCTGTGCGCCAAAAGAATCAAGATACCATCCGACCTGATAAACAAAATACTTCTCTTTTGTCTTGAACTTACTTGCCTGAACTGTTGCAGTCATCTCTGCCCAGGAAAGTTTTCTTCCTGTTGTTGTTACGGCCTGCCCTGCAAAATCAGTTCCGCCCCATTTAGAGCAGACATCTGCCTCCCAATCATCAACCTCATACCAGGGAGGGCGATCATACCAAGATTCTGTCCCGACCAACTCCAGCAACACAGCATGTAAATTATTTGCAAACAAGACTACTAAAATAAAGACTGCAAATACTAAAATTATTTTCTTAGTCACAATAATTCTCCCCCTCTAATTCTGCATAATATTTTTCCCAAGGGTATTTATTATTTCCAAAATAGTCTGTCTCTTGAAGCATAATTGTTCCTGCCCAGACTCCGCACAATGGAACTGCCCAATCATCCAGTGGATCATATGCACATTTAGAAGGATATGCGCTGGTATCAGACGAGCTTACTTTAATTCCACAATCATCGGTTTTCTCAGAAGTTGTCTGGCCTGCTGAATCTTTAGAACTTTTTTCTTCGCGAAACATTCCGCAATCAGGATCGCACACCATACTCCATGCTTTTGAAGCAAGCATGATAGGCAGCTGATCAAAAATTTGAGTCAGTGACTGAGATAACAACGGAGCAATAGCAGTTCCTCCTGAGACTCTCCATGCAGCACCATCTACGTATAAACAATTTTGCTCTTTATAGGTCTGCATGCAATTATTAAACGGAAGGCCTAACTCTGCATTTTGTTCAATGCAATTTTTGTAGATGCAGTTGACTTGCACCTCTTTTCTCATGTTATAGACAATACCTGGGACGCACATGCAGCTCATTGCGACATGCATACTTCTGTAAGGATCCCAATCATAAACAGTAAAAGTTTCTAGAGTGGTTGGCTCTCCTCTCTTGTCACCAATATCTAGATTAATATCACCATAGATTGTCTTTTTCATGCCAGAATAAATTCCAGAACTATAATCGCAGGCCTGGCAGGAATAAAGCACTGATACGGTTTTGATTAATGTTGCCAAAATCCTTCCTGCAGCAACATCCCAATCTGCACTAAAGACCTGACCTCCAACAGTACCTGGATTCCAGATATATCGAATTATATTTTTGTGGCCCACATCATTAATCACTCCGCAACCAATCCCTTTCCAGAGCAGACCAGATATGGCCTCTAGTGCCTGTCCAATATAGGGTATACTTCTGAGCTGATAAAGAAGAGTTGCAACACCCCACAGAACTGCACCAACATACTGCAAGTCGGCATCTGCCTGTGCAGTAGTCTGTGCAATACCGACAATGGTTGCAAAAACATCATTGACATCTGACCATTGATTTGTTCTTTTCTGCAAATCCCAGATACGATCATTCATTCCATCAATCTGAGCCTGCGCATTCTCGCCAATAGACCCTAAAGGATTATTATAGACTGGAATCTTTGCAGTGAAATTAAGCAGTTCTGGTTCTTCTAGAGTTATGTTATCTTTTCTTAAAGTAAGATAGAGCGTGCACTCAACTTTCACAGACTTGTTTCTGTCTGCAATAGCAGGAGAACTCTTTACAACAATATACGGCCATTCTCTGTCTTCAGCAATCATGTAGACCTGAGAAGCATCTTCTGCAGAACACTCTGCAGTCTTACTGACAATAGAGACAGATGAATCTAAATCTATCTGCCTGATTTTTGGCTGAAGATAAACAGGAACAGGGAAAGCATAGACAATTCTCTTGTCAAACCCCTTGCTTGGCTTGATGCTCACAGACGAAACAGTGTAGAGCGAATCTGCATGACAGACCGGCAATAACAGTACTAGAAATAACATTACAAACACTGCAAGTCTAAATAATTTCATCTAATCCCCCTTTTTATCGAATAAGAAATAAAATATTTGTTTTCTTTATAAATTTTACTGTGGAAAAGAACTGAAATCAACTCAAACTAATATTCAATCCTTCAGAGTAATTGCCTTGTGAGGTGTTTGCCCACGCAAATACCTCATAACCACCTGTGCTGGTGAAATTGTGTTCTAACAAGACGCTTAGGTTAGCATTTGGCATTAAAGTGACTGGCTGGCTGCTCCAGATTATTCCAGCAGTATCATTCGTGTCAAAGCTCCAGTGGAATGTCTTATTGCTTGAACCGATATTCTCTACACTGAATTCAAACACAGCATTTGTTCCAGAGCTAGATAGTTTTGAGAAATCCTGCATGGATAATTCTGCAAGAGAAATGGATAAATCCCTTGTACCCCTGCATGCCCCCACACTTGCAGTCATATTAACAGTATACTCTGCAGGATTATTGTAAGTATATTCTACGTAAACAGGAATTTCCTCATTTGCACTAAGGTTAATTAGCTGATTGGCAGTTATTGCACCCTCACCAGTATTAAAAGTCCAGTTGATATTGCCCATAGAAGATGTTTCATTATTAAAGATAATTGCCTCAAAAACCCTCTTAGAAGCACTAGCATAAACCACGCTCAAATTAGACACAATCAAACCACACCCACCAACAGTTAAACCATCTACAGCTGAAATATTGCCAGCACTTACATTAACAATTGCAGTAAACTGATTAGCGGAATTATAAGTGTACTCAAAAAGAACAGTCATAGCCTCTTCACCACCCAAATTCACAGGATAATCATTTGTGACTGTGTTAGTATCACCCAAATCAAAAGACCAAGAAACATTAGTCAAATTCGCAGAACCCCTATTATTAACCACAAATTCAAAAACATACAAAGCATCATTCGAATAAAAAGGCTGCAAAGATGCCTTCAAAGGATTCCCAAGAGTAAAAGTATTTGATGTATTTATCCCTGTATTAACACCATCTGTAGCCAAAATCTTAATTACACTATTCTCACTATAATCAAAATCATCTGGATCGATTTCATAATAAGACTGATTCAAATCCAAATCCAAAGTCGTATAATTACCCCCGCCATCATAAGACAACAAAACCGCATAAAAAACAGAATCATTATCTGCATCAGAAGCACTCCAAGTGATGTTAAAAGGAGATTTAAGGACTTCATTACCAGACGGGTATGTTATGTTGATTGAAGGTGTGTTGGGAGTTGCATTACGTTGGGAAAGCGTTACATTATTTGAATAATTCAGAAAATCAAAAGTAGTAGCATTTTCGTCATAAGGCATAGTAATGACAAAAGACATTTCATCAAGCTCCACAAACTCGCCACCATCTTTATAGAGACCAAAAGAAATTATGCGAAAAAAATCATATAAAATTCCTCCAGTTCCTTTTTGTTGCACATTTAATACACTCGCATTGAATATCGGCGCAGAGTTGTTCATATAACAACCGCCTTGAACAATATAAAAATTATCCAAAGACAAATTAAACGATTTAGTAATATTACCAGAAATAATAACCATCTTTTCGTCTGTACAAATCATTTTCCCAGAACCTTGAAGCTCTGAAAGCAAATGCGAATAAGTCTGATTATTAATCCATCTTTTTTGGTTTGGCGTCAATGAGACGCGCCCACCATATAGATTAACCAAAGTAGTGATATTTTGATTTTTATAAAAAAGATCCAGAATTAATTCTTGATTTTCTACAGGGCATCCTTTAAGCCCGCTAATGCCATACGTATCCATGCATTCGGAGTCTAATCGACCGTCTTCATTTTTATCGCCATTAGGGCAGCCATTCAGCCTATTTTGATTTTGAGAGTAGAATGAAGTATTAGCATATTCATCACAGAGATTAAAAGTATGCCCTACTTCATGAGCGGCGCTGGTTTCTTTATAATCGCTAGCATCTATTTTTTCAGTAACAAAAACAGTTTTGTCAAGACCAGGGCAACGGAAGCCCGCATCGCCACCAGCGTATTTATCAGAAAAACCTTCAGACATTATTCCGATTATTTTTTTATTTTTACTGGATGCTGCCGCCATCTGTTTTTCTAAATCTGCAGATAAAGCACAAGAGTAATCTTCCCCTGGCGCCATTCGTTCTTTTAAATCGGAACTTACTAAAATATGGCTTGATTCATTTCTTGCAATAATCGGACTTTCGTCTCTTATAGGAAATACCGCAGAAATAAAATTGGCGTGTTCTTTAACTAAATCTGCATAACCTCCATATTCCGGGCTAATGCGATTTGAAGAATTCGCAGCATAATGCACAAAAGAAAAACTAAGAATTTCTGTTTCAACAACATCAACAGTCATATTCATAACATTATTAGTCAGATTATCATCTGTTATTGCAGATACTTGCGAGATACTCAACAATAATAGCATTATCAAATAGACCGATAACTTATTCGAATTCCTTACGCAGACAAAGAATCTAATAAGCAAGTTCAATGTATTAATCATAACACTTTGCCTCCCCTTCGCAATATTTCATTTCTTTTTTTGTTAAAGTAGTAACAGCACCATCTCGCGTAACTAAATAATGTTCCTCAAAGAGAATTGGCGGCACACACTGAATTTGAATTGTTCTTAAAACAGTCACTTCATATCCCTCGCGCACTTCTTTAATGTTCGTCATGTTAACTTTTTCGAATTTCTCGCAGCCTTGTTTTATAAGCTCGTCTTTGTCATAAATCCAATTCCCAAAATGTTTTTCATAACTTGTCTTGGACCACAATCTGGCTTTTACAAAATCCAATGCTTTACGAGGAGTATTAATTGGAATTGCAAGCTGCCGTAAACTTGACGCATTGATTATCCTTAAAGATTCTCCATCATACACAAAATGATATGTACAAAACCATTCCCCTGCATATTGACAAGGAACAGGGGGCGTGCCAAAAGCAGAATAACAAGTAAAGATACTTAAGTTCAAATGCCCAAACGCATCACTCTTATCCGCCCAACGATGACAATAGAAATTCTGTTTTGTTTCATTTAATAAGTTATGCGGAACTCTGCTATTCTCGTCAGGCATACTTTTACAACCTACTATACTTAAAAAACAAAATAAAATAAATAGTAAATATTTTCTCATTCAATCACCGCCACACTTGCACTTATTGCCTTATTGTTTCCTGCGGTGTTTGGTTTAAAATTAAAATCAAAAGTTGCATTAGTTCCTGCCACAATATACCCCTCGGCATTTACAGGATTATATGGCGTTAAAGGATTGCCATCAAAAGTTACATTAACTTGTCCTGTGACGCCGATATCGCCTTTATTTTCAACAATCACTCTCACATAGCCAGATTTATCTTTAATCATATTAACATCCGGGATTACTTGAATAGGAATAACATCTATTACTGCCAAATCTGCTTCACTTCCAGTACACACATTACTGATACATGTCGCGCCAGTGAGGCATTGGCTTGTTTGAGTGCAGGACTCTCCATTCTTTAGACGGCAAGGATCTAGAGATGCTGTCTTGCTGGAAGTAGGGTTCTCATCATCTTGCTGAGAATCACATAATTTATTGGAAGCACAAGACTGACTATACTTATACGTTTCCCAATAAACAGTAGTGTATCGTCCCTCTAACTTATATCCTGTACTGTCAGTACAGTACGCTCTTCTTTGGTCAAAGACATAGAATGGTTCAGTATCGTCTACTGTCCTTTGTTGATTGCTGGAATCATCGCAATCCCTCCACACGCGCAAGGTAACATCGTGAGTGATTTTACTATCTGTTGAAAGAGGAAAAGTATCGTCTAAATTAGCATCGGCAAAACAATCAGAATTAGGCGCGTCGCTACACAAATCATAGAATTCATAGCCTGCACCACTCAAACCCTGACTATAGCTATTACAATCACTAAGAGTGCCTGTTTTGTATCTGCAATCATCAAAAGTTCCATCATCATATAAATCAATACAAAACGCATCAGTATACGTAGTTGGCACGTCCATAGTAACATAAGTATCATCATCGTTTACCCAAGCCAATCCATCATTATCCGGGGAACTGTCTGCGGTAAAATCGTCCTGGAATTCTATGTGATCTGTTGCTATGCGTATAGTTAATATTATTGTGCCATTTTCATTTACAAAAATATACTGTGTGATACTTATATCATTAATATTTTTATTAATCAAGTAACTGCCTTCTGAGAAGTTAACATCATCTATTGTTCCTGTTCCATTAAGCCAGAAAGCATAGCTTTCATTTGGCAAATCATAATTTGAGATGTTAAAAACCTCATAAAAATAAGACTCCGGAGTATAATTAAAAGCAACACTAGTTAAATTAACCCTAACCAAGCCATAACCAAAATAATCATCCTTACCAGAACTGCCCAAATCAAGAGCATCATTCTGCAACTTACCCCGAACCTCTTCATTAGACAAACTAGCATTATAAGACCAAATCAAAGCAGCAACACCCGCAACATGAGGCGTGGCCAAACTAGTCCCACTACTAACAGAATATCCATTTAAACCAGTGCTGTTAATATCAACACCCGGAGCAACTAATTCTAAGTCATAACCATAATTGCTGAAGCTTGCTCTATCATTGTCTTCATCAACTGCCCCAACAGCAATAACATCAGTGTAAGCAGCAGGATAGAGCACATCTGAATCATCATTGCCACTAGCACCAACCAATAAAATATCCGAATCATAAGCGTCATCAAGGACTTCCTTGAAAATCTGTGAATAAAAGTCAAAACCAAAGCTCATACTTACAATGTTCATATCATTATCAATAGCCCACTCAACACCAGCAATAGCATCACTAAGATTACCAGAACCATCCATTATCTTAACAGCATACAAGCCAACATCAGGACTCATACCAACAAGGCCTTCACCATTAACAGTGCTGGCCAACACACCTGCAACTCTTGTTCCATGACCATCATTATCAGAATAATCAGAATTATCATCCAGAACATTCCAGCCACCAGCAACACTCAAATCATCATGATCATAAACACCAGTATCCAAAACAGCAATCTTAACACCAGAACCAGTAGAAAGATTCCAAGCCAAATCTGCCTTAACCTGCCGAACATTAAAAGGAATAAAATCACCAAATAAATCCAGATTTTGATCCAACTCAATCAAATCTACATCAGAATCTTTAATGATGTCTTCCATATCTTCAGAACTGCCCTTAAGTTTAGAAATTCTGTTATCCAAATACTTAACATCTGAGAATTTATTGAGTTTTGCTTTGCTAAAACCTTTTTTATACTTAATTAGGAAGATTTTTTCTTCTGTTTTCTTGCTTTCCAAGAACTTCTTTGTTTCATAGGTAAACTTATGCTTGTTTTCCTGAATAACGTCTTCAAAAGCAGTCTCTGGAGAAACTTTAGACTTATATTTGTCTTCTGTCTTATTATCCTTAAGTCCATCAAATAATGTACTTAGATTTGTCGTATTTTCTTCTACTATCTCAGTGCCAGTCTGGTTTATAACAGATTCATTCAAACTCTCATTAGCAGCAACCACAAATACAGAAAACAATACCATAAAAAACAACAATAACCCTAATTTAGCTTGATTATCCATTATTTAATCTCTCCTCTACTGATAAGTACTATTAACAAAAGCAGTCACATTACCCTTAATCTCATTATAAGTCAAAGCAAACTTCTGCCAAATATAAAAAGAGGGCGCGATATTATAGAACACAGGAAAACTGCTGCTGGTGTTCTGATCATAATTAAAAGCCCATCTCTTGCTGCCGCTAACCAGAAACTTATCAAATGTCCCTTTGTACTGGCTGCCATTATTCAACCTAATATACACCTGCCTATCCGAATAAACAGAATAACTAGAGAGCGCTGAATTATTTATGCCCTGAACAATAGCAGCTCTGCCTTCGGTTTCATTGGCAATACTGCTGCCTTGACTTTCTTCAGATAATAAAGTTCCAAATCCAGTAGTTCCAATAAAATTATGATATGTTTGATTGATAATACTCTCAGTTCTAACAGTAGAATGAAGTGTTAATTCATCGATTATACCATCCATGAATTGCGCAGTGCCTTGATGACTTCCAACTCTATTTTTACTCTCCTTATCGTTCAAAGAGCCATCTTCACTATCTTGCGCGTCAAAACTGCCATTAACATACACTTTCATCTCGTTTCCAGTATCACTAGAATCATACATTGCACAAATATACAACCATTGACCAGAAACAACTGCATTTGTAGCAATCACTTGCCCATTAGTTCCACTGCTTTTATAAGTCAAATCTGGTTTCTGATCTTGACCTAGTCTAAACCACCAATAAGTCCTACTATCATCACCACCCCAGATAACACACCTATCTGCATTATTCAAACAAGTTTCTGGTTTGACCCATGCACAAAAAGTATTAATCGCAGAACTAAACCCCGCGTCATTCTTTAAAGTAAGATTATCCACGTTATCCTGTTCAAAATCATATGCTCCATCTGCTTTACCTGCACTGTTCCCATAATCTGGACCACTAACGCCGCCGTTCCAACCTTCCAAACTATCTTTAGTGAAACTTGAAGTGCTGCCTGCTCCAAAATGATAGACGCCAACATAACCAGTCCAAACGCTCGCAGGGTTATAACTAGTCCCATTACCCCGCTCTACCTCAAACGGAACCTGACCACTATTGTTAGCCACAACATAATCAGTATAATTGTTATAATAAACACTTAAATTAGTACCTTGGCAAACAGTCCAAACAAACTGCTTATTACCACTTATACTAAAACCACCGCTGCCGTTAATGATAACCGGAACACCATCACTAACTTTACTACAATTTATCTGCATCCTATGATTAAAACTAGCATTCCACCAAGCATATTCATCATAGACATAATCATTCAAGGTGAGAATGTTGTCAACAGCATCACCGTTTTTTAGTTTGCCACTGACCTTGATATAATAAGAATCGCCAACATCTGCATTGTTATATGCATTCTTCATTGTGCTTAGACTGACTGGCTTGTAGACTTCTCTTTGCTTTTCAACCTGATCTGTCCGGACAAGGCATTGGTCTTGATATTCAACAGATTCATTCTCACCAGTAGCGTTATTCATGACACTGTGAGTTTTAGTGCAAGACTCATAAACAGGAACATCCACAGTATACGTCTCTGTCTTCAAATAAGAAAAATCATAATTCTTCAAGACCTTCTTATTGTCTTTACCCTGAAAATTAAGCGCTAATTTATTCAGAGGAATATCAGCAGCCTTAGTAACCTTATAAACAGTATGACAATCAAAACAATACTTAGTATTCTCTACCATCTCAACAAAATCATGCTTAGAGAGAGCAAAAACACCGCTTGTTAATAAGATACCGACTAGCACATATAGAATTATTTTCTTCATCTTAAAATACCTCCGAGAATATTAATTTTCGACAATGTAATACAATCACCCCTATATTTTAATTAAAAATACAAATAATATAAATACTTTTCTATGTTTCACAAATTCACTAAAAATAATTTCTTCAAATAACACCTTGCCATAAACAATGACACGCGATGTTCACATATGAAGAAACAGTGCAAACCAGATTTATGTGTAATCGAATTAAGAACTAAAGACTTCATCAGGCGCCATTGCAATTAATAAAGAATATCAAAGAATATCAACAATAATCTTTTGACGGACTACTTCTTTGCCATCAGATGCAACAAGAATTATTGCTCTTTTTCCAAAAACACCTGGTTCTGGAAGGAATGTCAAGAAATTATTATTAAGTCTAATCTCTAATCCAGGAGTTGAAGTAGCAAGATAAGTCAATGCATCACCATTAACGTCTGTGAAAAAAGCATTCAAATCAATTGTTTGGTCGTAATCCTCATTAAACATTGCTCCTTCTTCTAAACCATAAATAACAAAAACATTGCTAGATGCGCTCCACTGCGGAACTTCATTAAACTCAAAAACTGTCAAACCAATAATCTCTGGCTTGATGAAAATAACTAAACTGATTATTATAAGAACGACTGCCAAAGCAACAGCTTTAGTGTTGATAGTTTTCCTGACTTTCATGCCTTTGACGCCCTGATAAACCTTCATCACCTGATCATAAGCAAGCTCTTTATGAACAGTCTCGACATCAGAATCTGCAATCTCCTTATACGCTTCCATCAAATCATGATATTTCTGTTTAGCCTCAGGAATCCTATTCTCTTCAATACTATCTTGAGCAGAATTATACGATTGAACGAATTTGTGGATTAAATCAACTTTGTCTATGAGTACCACCCTTTTTTTATTATTGATAAATTCAAGTTTATAAACTTTACTATTTTTTGAGCGGGTTTAAGGCATTTTTTATATGGATAAATAAGATACTATAACAGAAATCACTGTAAAATTATTCCTTTTTTTCTTCTTTAGGTGCTTCCTTAGGTGCTTCTTTAGGAACTTCTTTAGGTGCTTCTTTCTTTTCTTCTGCCGGAGCTTCTTTAGGAGCTTCGCCTTCTTTAGGTTCAGGAGCTGCGCCTAGTTTTTCCTTACCTTCTTTCAAAACTTTCAAATTAATCTGTGAAATTTTAGCGTGAATAGTGTTACCGCAAACAGTCTTTCTTATTCTAAGACCTTTAGCCTTTTTCTTAAGACCTACGCCAGAAACAGCAAGAATACGCTTTCTTCTAGTACCTGCAATATCTTTTCGCATAGGAAATCCTGCAGAATCAGTTCCGCCAGTTATCTCAAACTCGTATCCAGTAAGGCCAATAAGCTCGCCTTTAACAGAATCGCCTATCTTTTTGCCAATCATACCTTTAGAGTCTTCTTCTGAAACCTCTTTCTGATGGCATTTGCCGCCTTTTGTTCCGATAACAACTTTGAAACCAACCATAGATATACTTGATTTGGCAGTTGTTTATAAATATTGCGGTAAATCGTATGTGCATAGCACGCTTCGTTTTGCTTCTGTTATCAGACTATGCCCAGATTTATCTTAAACAGAGCGTATATCGGAGAACTTCGCTGGGCGCTATGCACAATGATAAATCCGTATTTATAGAGTAAAGTATTTATACTAAATAAAACAAAATAGACCAAATATGAAAAAAGAATTGGCGATACTGCTATTTTTAATTGTTTTAACTGCTTGCACTGTTAATGCTCCGCTGGCTATTCCTTATGTAAAGCAAGTTGGGTCTTCCTGCGTGCCAAGCCAAGTGACAATGGCTCTGCAGTATTATTTTCCTGAAAGAGGATATGATTTGCCACAGATTGATGCAATGATTGGCAGAGAGGGAGAGAAGTGGACCTGGTTTTCACAAGCTTTGCCATTATTGACACAAGAGGGACTGGATGCACAGTATTATTCTACAACACCATATTACAAATTAACACCAGACTATGTATTAGATTATTATGGATCTGAAGATGGGCGACTGATAAATAAAGTTACAGACTGGGATAAGTTACACAAATCAATAGACTTTCTAAAAACATCACCTCGTTATGCAAATCTGCAATTACCTTGGCATGAAGTAGAAAAAGCAGTTAATAATGGTACAGTAGTTTTGATGATAATAGACTACAACACTTTGATGGGAAAACCAGGACTATACTCTGGACATGGCGTGACAATAACTCAAATAACGCCAACACATGTTACTTTCCACAATTCAAACATAGGTCCAAATCAAGTTGTAAAAAAACAAAAATTTATTAATGCGTGGAACGCGCCAGGAACAGATAACGATATAATCATAATAACAGGAAAAACAAAATGATAGAAAAACCAAAACATGATTATCTAGTGGTACTGGCTGTAGGAATATTAGTTCTTGCTGCACTAGGAGCATTTGCCCTGCATTATGGCGGAGCAACAGCTGCCGCAGGAAATGTTGTTTATCACCCTTGTCAAAAAATCTATCAAAATTACTTGGACAATGACTGCGGTTATTCATTAAGCCCAGGAGTATGCGTTTATATTCTAGATCAGAAAGAGAGATATGGTTGTTGAGGTACGGGCATAGCACGCTTCGTTTGGCTTCTGTTTTAAATTATAGAAAAAGCGTGATTTTTTCTATTCCGCAAAATTGATAATTTTGCGTTATGTCCAGATTTGTTTTTAATCACAGCGTATATTTGAGAACTTCGCTAGGTGCTATACACGCACTTGTTAAGAAATCAACTTTAAATGTCCTGTGACTCTGTCAATCTTTTCTTCATCATCCGGACCAATGCCAATAGCAGTGACTGTTCCAGGAGCAAGTTCTGTTCGTCCTGCGTCTGCAATGATTGCAACAACAATGCCAGAATCTTCTGCGTCTTGACGGATTTTTAGCAATTCTTTTTCGTCTTCAACACCAAGAATAACTTTTTTCATGCCCTGGCTTCTCCAGGCAGATATAATATCCTTATGCGCTTTCAAAACAGCATCTGTAGAAGCATGTGCTGACTGAGCAGACATTTTCCCTTTGCTCATCTTTAAATCTTTCCTGACAACAATAACTTGTTTGTATTCTTTCATAAGTATAGAAATCTGCTTTTGGTTTATAATTCTTTCTCTATTATTATCTCAATTTCCTTCTTTTTTGAAATGTTAAGATAAAATGCTAAACCATGTTTTGTCCGACCATATGCGCGAATTAGTTTTTCTTTAATCAACTTTTTGACTGCAGATGTTACTTCTCCTCTTATATGCGGCGGCAGACCAGATTTAAATCTTTCAATCAGCATATGGCCTTTGCCCCAACAGCCAGCAGAATAAAGTTTCTTAACTATTGCGCGTTTAACTAAATTTACATCATTTTCTCTTTGACTCATACTAAATTGCTAATTTTACTTTTTATAACCTTTACTGAAAATTTTTCGCAGATATTGCGAAAACATAATTTCTGTTTATGGCTTATGAAGTCTATAAATAGAAACATTTATATATTTTACACATTTACTTACTTTTATGACGAAGAAATCATTATTTTTGAAAGTTTTTGGCGACAACCCCACACTTAGAGTACTAGATTTTTTTATGGTCTATGAAGATTTTGATTACTCTATGACAGACATAGCAAGAAATGCAGGAATTGGATATTCTACATTAAAACTATTTTGGAAAGATTTAATCAAGTATAAAATTGTCAAACAAACCAGAATAATAGGAAAAGCAAAATTATATCAATTAAATAAACCGAATCCAGTTGTTCAACAATTTAGAAAACTCTATTGGGCAACAACAAAAAAAGAAACTAACAAATTATTAAAACCAAAAATTAAAGCAAGAAATTAAATTCTCTCCTGAATTTCTTTAACAACTTTCTTAATGAACGTATCAACTTTCTCAGCTCCATGAACTTTGTTATCTCTTGTTCTTACGGTTATAGTTTTGTCTTTTACTTCTTTTTCGCCAACAACAATAATATAGTTGATTTGTTGTAATTGGGCTTCTCTGACTTTCTTGCTTATGCTCTCAGATCTTTCATCGATATCAACACGTATTCCTGCATCAGACATCTTTTTTGCAGCTTTGTGTGCATAATCATTAAACCGGTCTGCGATTGTGAGGATTCTAACCTGAATAGGGGATATCCATAATGGGAATTTGCCTGCAACATGCTCTATCAATACGCCAATAAATCTTTCAATGCTTCCATAAATAGTTCTGTGAAGCATAATTGGTTTATGATTCTGTGTGCCATCTTCTCCCATGAATTTTAAATCAAAATTAATCGGCAATTGAAAATCTAACTGCAGTGTACCGCACTGCCAGGTTCTTCCTAGAGCATCTTTGAGATGAAAGTCCAGCTTAGGGCCGTAGAATGCTCCGTCACCAGGATTAAGAGTATAATCTTTTTTCAGTTCTTTCATTGCACCTGCAAGAGCTTTTTCTGCAGTATCCCAGAGTTTTGCATCGCCCATTGCTTTTTCAGGCTTTGTGCTTAGCTCAACATGATACTCAAAACCAAACTGCTTGTACATCTTGTCTGTTAGCATAATAACTCCTTTAATCTCTTCTTTCAACTGCTTGTCATCAACACAATAGATATGAGCATCGTCTTGTGTAAATGATCTCACTCTAAACAAACCTGCAAGAACACCACTAAGCTCGTGCCTGTGAACAAGACCAAGCTCTGCCCATCTTAATGGAAATTCTCTGTAACTTCTTACTGTGTTTTTATAAATCTGAATTCCTCCAGGGCAATTCATTGGTTTTAAAGCATAATCTTGATTATCAACTTTTGTGAAATACATATTTTCCTTGAAATGCTTCCAGTGGCCAGACTGCTCCCACAGAGCTTTGTTGAGGATTATTGGAGTCTTGATTTCACCATAGCCTGCTTTGTCGTGCTCTTTTCTCCAGTATTTTATGAGTTCATTCCAGACTATTGTTCCTTTAGGGTGCCAGAACGGCATTCCCGGAGCGCAGTCATGGAAAGAGAACAAATCTAAATCTCTTCCAATCTTTCTGTGATCTCTTTTTGCAGCCTGTTCCATCTTATGAACATAATCTTTTAATTCATCTTTTGTTAAGAACGCAATACCATATACTCTTGTCAATTGCTGATTTTTCTGGTCTCCTTTCCAGTAAGCTCCTGCAATCTTTGTTAATTTGAAAGCTTTAATTTTTCCAGTAGATTCAACATGCGGGCCTCTACAAAGGTCTGCAAAATCACCGCTTTTGTATATTGTTAATTTATCTCCTGCTTTTTTGAAATCCTCTGCAAGTTCAATCTTATACTTATTATTCTTGAACATCTTTTTAATCTCTGCAAGAGTCACTTCTTTTTTCTCAAAAGGATAATTTTTCTTTGAAATCTCCTTCATCTTTCTTTCAATAGTCTTGAAATCTTCAGGAGTTATGCTAAGATTCTCAAAATCGTAATAAAACCCACCTTCAACAGCAGGACCAATAGTATTTTTTGCATCTGGGTAAAGCTCTTTTATAGCATGAGCCAGGATATGCGCTGCGCTATGCCAAATTGTCTCTAAATTTGGTTTAGATTCTTTCTTGTTAGTCATACGTTTGAGGGAGAAATCCCATTATATAAAGTTTACTAAATAATTGTGCGAAAACGCAAGCAACAAAAAATTTCTAATTTTTTGAGCTTGTCTTTTCTGCGAAAACACAAGCTTTATAAACAAACCAGGGTTTCATAGTTTTATTCTGGATGATCGCAGATGTCGCCAAACAAGTTTGGTGAGCATCTCGACGAACAAGTTCGTCAAGACATCCTGAGTAGACCGAAAGGTCAGAATAACGTGATAAAAAATGACATTATACGACGTACCAATAAACGATTTAATCTTAAAGACAGCTAGTGAGCTGGAGAAAATGTCAGACATGACTCCACCAATCTGGGCTGAATTTGTAAAAACAGGAGTTCATAAAGAACGAGCACCTGTGCAAAACAATTGGTGGCACATAAGAGCTGCAGCAGTACTGCAGACAGTAAGCAGAAAAGGACCAATCGGCGTATCTAAACTAAGAGTAAAGTACGGCGGAAAAAAGAACAGAGGCTCAAGACCAGAAAAATTCTTTAGAGCATCAGGAAACATACTTAGAAAAATACTTCAGCAGTTAGAAAAAGCAGGACTAGCAACAAAAGCAGAAAAAGGAGTACACAAAGGAAGAGTAATCACACCTGCTGGTGCAAAACTTCTAGGTAAAGTAGCTAATGAAATAATGAAAGAAAAGAAAATCACAATCCCGCAGAAAAGCAAAGAGGAATTACCTGTTGAATACCCTATAAAGAAAAAGAAAGTAAAGAAGAAAACTGCAAAAAAGAAAACAAGGAAAAAAGCAACAAAAAAGAGAGCAAAGAAAAAGACTGCGAAAAAAGCAGTAAAAGCAAAAAAACCTAAAATAGAGAAAACAACAGAAAAAGCAAAGAAACCTAAAGCAGAAACACCAGTAAAAGAAGAAAAACCTAAAGCAGAAACAACAGCTCCAAAGAAAGAATCATTAAAATCAGCAAACGATATTTAAGAAAATGGCACGATACAAACATCCAAGCAGGAAAAAACGGCTTACAAAAGCTGGAAGGCAGAATAGATGGGCGCCTTACTGGACAGTGCCAAAAAAGTATGGAAAAGGAAGAAGAGTTCATCCAGGAAGACACACAACAATCAAAAGAAACTGGAGAAAAACTAAACTAAAGGCATAAAATGGCAACACTAGAGAGAACTTACATAATTCCGCTGAGGAGAGAATGGCGTAAATCCCCTAGATATAGGAGGGCAAAAAAAGCAGTTACTGCTGTAAAAGACTTTCTAATAAAACATATGAAATCAGAGGATATAAAAATTGGTAAATACTTAAATGAAATGTTATGGAAACACGGAATAAAGAATCCGCCATGCAGAATCAAAGTAAATGTTCAAAAAGATGACCAAAATACAGTACGAGCAGAACTATTCGGTAAAAAAATAGACACTGGTGAAAAGAAAGAAGTTAAAGAAAAAGGCATTGTATCAAAAATGACTGAAAAGATAACAGGAAAGAAAGCAGTAGTACGGCCAAAGAAAGAAGAGAAAGTCAAGAAAACTGAAGAGAAGCCTACAGAAGTAAAGAAAGAGATGCCAAAAGCCGAAGAAAAAGAAGAAGCTCCTAAAGAAGAAAAACCTGCAGTAAAAGAAGAAGTTAAAGAATCCAAGCCTAAAGAAGAGGCTAAGCCAGCAGTAACTTCCAAAGATGCCAAACCAGAGGTTCGGCAAAAACCTGTTAATAAATAATAACACACTCTCGATGAAAAATCTTTTACCTTTTGAAACTATCAAAAGACAAGTTCTTATTAAAAAACAATCTGAAACAGATCCTACCTGCGGTTGTGCTCCAGAAAAAAGACCTATTTCTGAGATGATTGAATATGGAGTAGTCAATATCAACAAACCAAAAGGCCCAACATCTCATCAAGTATCAGACTATCTGCAAAAAGTACTGCACATCAAAAAAGCAGGACACGCAGGAACACTAGACCCTGCAGTAACAGGAGTATTGCCTCTGGCACTAGGAAGAGCAACGAGAATCGTACAGACGCTTTTACCTGCAGGAAAAGAATATGTCTGCATAATGCATTTGCATAAACCAGTTGACACAAAAAAACTCAAAAAAGTTCTTGATGAATTCACAGGCAAAATAAAACAACTGCCTCCAATCAAATCTGCAGTAAAACGACAGGTTCGCGAGAGAAGAGTTTATTATGTCGACATAATTGAGGTAGAAGAACAAGACGTTCTTTTCAGGATAGGGTGCCAGGCAGGAACATACATAAGAAAATTCTGTCATGATGTCGGCAAAAAATTACAAGTTGGGGCGCACATGGCACAACTAGTGAGAACAAAAGCAGGACCATTTGGTGATAAAGATATGGTCACACTGCAGGACTTATCAGATGCATACTGGCTCTGGAAAGAAAAAAAAGATGACAGTCAAATTAAAAAATATATCAAACCAGTTGAATCAGCAATACCTCAAATAGGCAAAGTGTGGGTGCTGGACAATGCAATAGACACAATAAGCCAGGGAGTGGATTTAAAAGTTCCAGGAATATCCCAGGTAAACACAGAGATAAACAAAGGCGATACTGTTGCAATAATGAGCCTGAAAAATGAATTAATCGCATTAGGATTTGCAGATATGACAACAGATGAAATGATGAAAAAAGAGAGAGGAGTTGCAATAAAAACACATAAAGTATTTCTGCAGCCAGGAACATATCCAAAATACAAAAAGGATTAAATACTCATTATAATATAATCCATAAAAAAAGGTGATTTTTAGAAATGCATGCATTAGTATATCTTATTTTAGGCTTAATAGGATTAGTCATAGGTGCAGAACTCACAACAAGAGGCGCCATAAGCATAGCAAAAAAACTCAAACTATCATACACATTTATAGGTCTTACAATTCTTGCAATAGGAACAGATTTACCAGAACTATTCATTGACATAACAGCAGCAATACAAAAACTACAAGGAGTAGACACGTCTGGTCTGATAATGGGTGAAACAGTAGGAACTGTAATCAGCCAGACAACATTAATCCTAGGCCTGATAGGATTATTTGGAATTGTAATAATATCAAAAAGAGAATTCTTAAGAGACAGCATGGTAATGATAGGTGCTGCAGCAGTGATGTTCTTAATGGGCATGGATGGCCAGCTTTCCAGAATGGATGGATTGATTCTAGTTATAATCTATGTATTTTATCTTATGACAGTATTGCGTGAGGAAAAAATCACCGCGAAAATTAAAAACCACAAACAAACCCTTGGCACAATAATTTGGGCAATAACATCATTAATAGGCGGACTTATCTTTTTAGTGTTTGCAGCAAAAATAGTAGTAGAGAATGCAGTATCACTGGCAAACCTGTGGGGAGTATCACAAACAATAGTGGGACTATTAATAGTTGGATTAGGTACAAGCCTCCCAGAACTCTCAATCTGCGTAAGTGCTGTGCGCAAGAAAGCAGGAAAATTATCAATTGGTAATTTAATCGGCAGCAACATCTTTGACATCTTATTTACATTAGGTCTAAGCACTGTAATAGCAAAAGGATTTAATGTAAATGCAACTCTTATTGAATTTGACATACCATTCATGATTGGTGTTGCAGTGATTGCAGTGTTCCTTCTAAGAACAAAGATGAAACTGGAAAAAAGAGAAGCAGTAACACTTATATCGATATATATCGCATATGTTTTGCTAAAATTAGGGATGGCAAATCTAATATGAAGTGCTGTATAAACCGACGTGAAATCATAAAACTTATATAGGATAAATGTTAAAATCTATAAAAAAGAGGTATTAAAATGTCTAAAATAAAATCCACATTTTCTGCTGTTAAAAGCAAAATAAGCTTATTTACTTTGATGATGATTTCTGCTGCGCTAGTCATAAGCGTAAGAAATTTCTCAACAGAAGCCGAGACTGGCATGCACATGATATTTTTTGCACTGTTTGCAGCAATAGGCTTTTTCATACCAGTAGCATTAATATCTGCAGAACTAGCAACACTTCTGCCAAAACAGGGCGGAATATTTGCATGGATAAGAGCAGCATTTGGGGAAAAATTTGGCTTTGTAGGGAGCTGGCTCCAGTGGACATATATGATGATTGGCAGCATACCTATGCTTTATTTTATAGGGGGCTCGCTGGCATTTGTTTTCTTACCTGCGCTTGCACACAACAAATTATTCATGCTATTCATTGTTCTTCTCGTGACCTGGGGCACGACACTATTCAACTTCAGAGGCCTTAAAGCATCTGGAAAAGTAAGTACATATGGTTTTTTACTGGGCGTATTAATTCCTGGCGCAGTAATAATCGTATTCGGAATAATATACTGGCTTACTGGACACCCAATACAGATGGACTTATCGCTCACAACAAAAAATCTCATTCCAGATTTAAGCAAACTAACAACACTAGTATTATTAGTAGGGTTTATGAGAACATTCACAGGAATAGAGGTATCTGCAGGACACGCAAATGAAGTAAAAAACCCAAAAAGAAATTACCCGCTTGCAATATTATTTGTAGTCATTGCAGGTCTGGCACTTAACATACTTGGATCATTAGCAGTTGCAATAGTTGTTCCACAACAACAAATCAGTCTTGCATCAGGATTGATGGAGGCATTCAGGGCATTCTTTGGACAATTCAATCTCTTGTGGCTCATTCCAATATTAGGAATCTTGACAGCAGTAGGAGCAATAGGCGAGATAACAACCTGGACAATAGGCCCTGTAAAAGGAGTTTATGCAAGCGCAAAAACAGGAGCACTACCAAGATTCTTTCAGCAAGAAAACAAAAAAGGAATACCGACAAGATTATTATTTGTGCAAGCTACAGTAATATCTCTAATAGGCTGCGGATTATTATTCCTGCCACAACTAAACACTTCATTCTGGATGGCAAATGCAATCGCATGCTGCATATACTTCTTCATGTATGCAATGATGATACTTGCCTGTCTAAAACTGAGATACTCTATGCCAAATGCAAAAAGAGCATACACTATTCCTGGAGGAAAATTCGGAATATGGATTGTTTCTCTTGTAGGATTAGCAACACTAACATTTGGCTTTATCATAGCATTCCTTCCGCCAGCACAACTGCATGTTGTTGACACGACAACTTACTTGATGCTGACAATAGGCGGAATAACAACATTACTTGCATTACCATTCATAATATTTGCTCTAAGAAAAAAGAGCGGGCAAACAAAACAATGAAAATAAGCAAAAAGATGCAGGAATACCTGCAGATGAGTCCATTTGAGCTAAAGAATGTTCTTATCAAAATGGCAGAGAGTGCATCGACAAAGAAAAAATTGCCTTTCTTGAATGCAGGGAGAGGCAACCCCAATTTCTTGAATACAACAGTGAGAGATGGATTCAGCTGCCTGAATAGTTTTGCATCGCACACAGCCAGCAAAAGATTGATGACAAAAGATTTAGGACTGCGGCCGCAGAAAAAAGGAATTGCAAAGAAATTAAATTCTTATGTGAATGCACACTGTCATGGAGACGGTGCAAAGTTTCTGAAAAAAGCAATAACTTTTGCAGAGAAAAAATTCAAACTTAATCCAGATTCATTTGTATATGAGATGACTGATGCAATTTTAGGGGATTTTTATCCATCGCCGCCAAGAATATTTCCACAGATGGCGCAGATAGTGCAAGAATATTTATCACAAGTGCTTTGCTCTGGCAAAAAATTAGCAAAGGGGAAATTTGACTTGTTTGCAACAGAGGGAGCAACTGCTGCAATGGTTTATGTCTTTGGTTCTCTGAAAGAAAACAAGATACTTCACAAAGGAGACCACATAGCAATAATGACCCCCATATTCTCTCCGTACTTAGAAATACCTGCATTATCAGATTATAAACTAGTAGAAGTCTATGTAAAAGGAGATGAAAATAAAGGATGGCAAGTGCCTGATTCTGAGATTGCAAAATTAAAAGATAAAAAAATAAAAGCATTCTTTATGGTGCACCCAACAAATCCTACTTCAATCAGATTAAAAAAAGAGACGTTGAACAAAATTGCAAAAGTAATCAAGACAAAAAGAAAAGATTTGATTGTCTTGACAGATACTGTCTATGCAACTTTTGTTGATAAGTTTAATTCATTTGTAGAAATGGTTCCAAAAAACACAATCTGTGTTTATTCTTACTCTAAATTCTTTGGAGTTACAGGGTGGCGGCTGGGAGTGATTATGCTTAACAAAGACAACATAATTGACAAAAAACTTGCAAAACTTTCTGTTAAAGACAAACAAAAGCTAAGAAAAAGATATCAGATGGCATCAGCAAATCCAGACAAGATAAAATTCATTGACAGACTAGAGATGGACAGCAGAGATGTTGCACTTGCGCATACTGGCGGACTTAGCTGTCCTCAGCAGACAATAATGACCTTGTTTTCATTATTTTATCTGATAGACACAAAGAAAAAATACAAAAAATCAATCCAAGCAATATTAAAGAAAAGAGTGAAGTATCTGTATGATAATCTAGGTGCTGTGCTGCCAAAAGGGGATGAACACACTTATTACTATGCACTCATTGATCTTTCAAGAGTTGCGCAGCAGAAATATGGAGCAGGCTTTGCAAAACATATCACATCAAATGTATTAATGGACCAATTCTTATTCAGGCTAGCAAAAGAAAAAGCAACAGTTTGTTTGCCGGGAGAAGGATTTGCAGGACCAAAATGGTCTTTAAGAGTGTCCTTGGCAAACTTAGATGATAAAGATTACATTGCAGTTGGGAAAAACATTAGTTTTGTTCTGAAGAAGTATCATAAAGAGTGGAAGAAAAAATGAAGAAATTATTGCCAATAATCATCATTGCAGCTTTTCTAATTTTAGTGTATGCTGTCAATTCAGTTCCGCACGCCAATTATAAAGTCGAAACAATAGGCAATAATGCAAACCTGCCGACAGTAGCAATAATAACAACAGGCGGAACAATTGCAGAAAAAACAGGAGCAGGCGGGGCAGTACCTTCTGTCTCTGGACAAGCGCTTGTTGATGCAGTTCCTGGACTTTTGAAACTGGCAAACATACAAGTTGTTCAATTTTCTAATATAGACAGTTCACAAATGACTCCAGAACTGTGGTATAAGCTTAGCGAAACTGTCAGTTCTATATTACAGGATTCTCCTGTTGCCGGCGCAGTTGTGACCCACGGAACAGACACAATAGCAGTAGGAGCATATTTTCTTGACCTTACAGTTGCAAGCAATAAACCAGTTATCTTTGTTGGTGCAATGAGAGATGCATCTGACTTATCACCAGATGGTCCTGCCAATATCTATAACGCAGTATTACAGGCAGTATCTCCTGAAGCCAAAAACTGGGGCACAACAGTAACCATGAATCAATACATTCAATCTGCACGCGATGTTCGCAAGACTCAATCAACAAATGTTCAGACATTTCAATCAGGATTAAAAGGATATTTAGGGTATATAGAACAAGGCAAAATTGTTCGGATAAATGACAGACTTCGCAGGCAAGTTCTGCAATTACCATACAGAATGGCAAAAGTAGATTTGCTCCAGACCTTTGCAGGCGATGATGGAAAATTTATCAGATATGCCGTTGACAGTGGAACAGAAGGAATAGTTATTGAGGGAGTGGGTGCAGGCAATGTAAATGCACAAGTATATGAAGCAATTGAGTATGCCCTTGCAAAAGATGTTCCAGTCATTATTACTACGCGAGTATATTACGGAGGAGTTTGGCCAATATATGGTGACAAAGGCGGAGGCGCAACACTTCAGAAATCAGGAGCGATTTTAGCAGGAGACTTAACCGGTCCAAAAGCAAGAATTCTATTAATGCTCGCCTTGCCTCAGGCAAGAGGCAATTTCAAAGAATTAAACAGATACTTTTCTGAATAAGAACATGTGCATAGCACGCTTTGTTAGGCTTCTGTTTTTGATTTTTCTCCAGATTTGTTTTTAATCTCATTGTATATTTGAGAACTTCGCTAGGTGCTATGCATACACAAATAAGCATAAGCTTTATATATGACCCCTTTGTTTATTTTTATATAATTTATATAAGGTGGGTTGAAGACTAATGAGAAAAGAATTACAAGAGAGTATAGAAAAACAAAGAAAAGAAATAGCAGCACGAAAAGCAGAAAGAATAGCGCAAGAAGAAGTTGTGCTGCCAAATATGGCAGTAATAGATTCAAAAATCTTTGAAGGTATTGCAATACTACATTCGCGAGTGGAAATAGAACCGTATCTAAGAAGCGGATTTTTATATTCTGGAAATAATGGACATCATGCTATTGCATTCTATAAAATTCCAGCAGGAATAACAATGTCTGATGAAACAGATCCAATATTCACAGTAATTGGCACAGATTTAACTGCCTGCCTACGCGATGCAGCAACGGGATTAATTCAAACAGAAAAAAAACACCCTAAAAAATGGGAAGTGTACACTGTTGATGTAGCAGATCTTGAAAGAATTAAAGAAAAACTGAAATATGGAACCTCCACAAAGGACGGAATTCAGTTTTCTGTTCATAGAACACCACTAATAGACATAATTGAACAAAACACGCCTAAATCTGAAAGCGATGCTCAGGAAAGTGAATTGGAAATTCTTAAAAAAAATATCTTGGAAAGATACGAAAATACCCCTGTAAATCCGCAATAATACCCCCCTTTTAAAATCGTAAGGTATATATAGGCAAACTTCTAAACCTATTTAAACGTGATACAAATAGGGAGCATACTTGGATTATTAGCACTTTTAAGTCTATTACCTCTTATTTTATTGTATTTGATACGCCCTAAACCGCAAAACGTAGAGATACCTTCTTTGATGTTCTTTATGAAATCATCTGGTAGAAACAAACTAAGCTCATTTCTTAAAAAATTCATACGCGATTGGCTGTTCTTGATACAATTATTGATTTTATTATTGCTGGCAATAAGCATAGCACAGCCATACACTAATTACCAGCACGACATAACTGCAAAAAACACAGTCATAATACTTGACGCAAGCGCTTCAATGCAGACAAAAGAGGGAAGCTATACTAGATTTGACAAAGCAAGAGACAAAGCAAAATCATTGCTAGGGGCGCAAAACACAATCATACTTGCAAAAGAAGTTCCATCAATCATAATAAAAGATGCACAATATACAGAAGCAACAAAATACCTGAACAAAATACAGCCAACAGAGACTCCATCAAGAATCGGCGATGCAATAATACTTGCAGGTGAAGCTTTAAGTGAAAAAGAGGGCGGAGTGGTTGTGCTCAGCGATTTTATCAACACAGGAGGACAAGATCCTAACATTGCAAAATCTGTGCTTGAAGCAAAAGGACTAATTGTAAACTTTGTAAATGTTGCAGAGAAAAAAGCATCAAACATAGGAATAATCGACATAGAAGCAGACAGAGATGAAACAACAGTCTATGTAAAAAACTTTGATGATGCAGACAGAATAGCAACACTAAAAGTGGGCAATGTACAAAAAGAGATGAGCTTTACACCAAAAAGCGCAGAATCATTCACATTCCAGACGCCGCCAGGAATCACACAGATGATGCTAGTGGCAAATGACGACCTAAAGGCAGACAATCTAGCATACTTAAGCACACCAGAAACAGAAAAAACAAAAGTAGCTCTGGTAACAAACAATATGTCTATCTTCTTAAAAAATGCATTAGAGGCATCAGGCGATACAACAGTCACAATCGCAAAACCGCCAGTGATACCGACAGAAGGCTATGATGTTTATGTCTTACACAATCTTGATATGAATGAAGTTTTACCTGGAACATTTGATGCATTGTATCATGCAGTAGAGAATGAAGGCTCAAGCTTAGTGGTGCATGTACAAAAAGAATCTGATAAAATAGATTATGGCAGATTAATGCCATTAACAATAACTAGCAGAGGAAACGGAGGATTCATAGAGATAGAACAACTCAACAAATTCACTAAAAATGCAGACTTTGGGAGCATGACAGAACAATTCAAAACAGATAAACAAGACAAAACCTTTACAAAAATGGTCTCTCTTGGAAATGACACAATAATTGCAGTAGGAAAAGAGGGAAATGGAAAACTTGTGTATTATGGAATACTAGAGAGCACATCTGACTTCAAATACTCTCCAAGTTATCCAATATTCTGGACAGAACTGACCAGATATTTAACTGGACAACTAGATCTTAGGAATTTAAATTATTTGACAAAAGATACACTAATACTAGATGGTGAACAGAAGATAAAGACGCCAACAAAAACAGTAAAGCAAGCAACAATAATGCTTGAAGATTCAGGAATATATGAATTAGAAGACAAAAAAATCGCAGTCAATCTTCTGAATGAAAAAGAATCAGATGTGAATGCAGAAACAGCACTTGGTGCAAAATCCACAGAATTCAAACTAAAACCAGTGAAAGAAACTCGAAAATTTGAATTAGAACCAATACTGATACTGATTGCAGGCATAATACTACTCTTTGAAGTATTTTATATTAAAATGCGAGGCGACATATGACTTTTATAGGAACAGGACTAGAGCTGGCTTACAGATATTTTGAACAGCCATTTGCTATTTTGTTAATCATACCAGTCATAATAATACTTTATTTTGTACTAAGAAAAAGATTTGTAAAAGTAAAAGAAGATCCAGACGTCGTCAAGCAAAAAAAGTTCCTTCAAAGAATATTATTTGTTACAAGAGTTCTTATTTTCATATTATTATTAGTTGCAATAGCTTCTCCGTATTACCAGACAAGTAAAGTCATCAAAGGAGATGCATTTGTGAAAGTTCTAGTTGATAATTCAACATCAATGGAACTGTTTGAAAGCATATCTGGAGAACTAGCTAAAAATCTCGAGAAACAACTTACAGTAGAGATGAAGAGCATAGGAGAGGGAGAGCAATCTGCAATAGGGGATGCAATACTAAACAGTCTTGAACCGCATGACAGCATAGTCTTGATATCAGACGGAAACTCAAACTATGGAGCAGACCTGGGAGATGTTGCGCTATTTGCAGGAAAACTGAATTCATCAATAAATGTAATAGACTTAAACCCGATACACGATGATGCAGGCATAATCATATTAGGCCCTGCAAAAAGTCAGGAAGGAATAGAAAATAAATACACTGCAATCATCAATAGAGTGGGCAAAGTAACAGACACTCCAGTAAAAATAAGCTATGATGGAGAGGTAGTTTATGACCAGAGCACAAAAGAAACAATAATACAATTCACAAAAATGATGACACCAGGCTATCATAAAATATCTGCACAAATACAATCAAATGACTATTTCCCGCAAAATAATGTATATCATAAAACAGTAAAAGTAGTTCAGAAACCAAAAATATTCTTTTACACAGAAGAAGCATCACCAATGAAAACTCTGCTAGATCAAATATACGTAGTAGATAGTGGAAACAGCCTTCCGCCATTAAATGATTATTATGCTGTTGCGATTAATAATATCAATGCAGACACACTAAAAGCAACAACAGATGTACTAAATGACTTTGTAGCAGATGGAAATGGCATGGTGGCAATAGGCGGAGACAATTCATTTGACAGAGGAGATTATAAAAACTCATTATTTGAGACACTTCTGCCAGTATATGTTTCAGCACCTGGCAAAAAAGAGGGCGAGACAAGCATAGTTGTAGTGGTAGACATAAGCGGCAGTACAAGTGCTCAATTTGGTTCTGATACAACAGTAGATGTAGAAAAAGCATTAGCACTAGGAGCTTACCGAGATTTATCAATGAATACAAGACTAGCAGTTGTTGCGTTCAACACTAAAGCATACCTAGTATCTGAACCATCTTATGTATATGAAAAACAAAATCTTGAAGATAAAATATCCCGGCTGTCTCACGGAGGCGGAACACTAGTAAGTGCAGGAATGCTTAAAGCAATATCAATACTAGAAGAAATGGCTGGCGGAAAAAACATAATCTTAATCAGCGATGGAAAAACACAAGCAGAATCAGCAGCAACAGAGGCTGCAAAACTTGCAACAAACCTTGGAATCAAAATATACACAGTAGGAGTTGGGCCAACAACAAACGAGCCATTAATGCAACAGATAGCACAGCTTGCACACGGAATATACTTTAAAGCAACAGAGAGCTCAAGATTAAAAATATTATTCGGGGATTTGGATGAAGAAGAACAAAAATCCAACAAAATGAATCTTCAGATACTAGACTCGAATCACTTTATCACAGCAGGAATAGAACCAAAAGCAGCAATATATGGATTTAACAATGGAATGCCAAAAACAACTGCAAGACTGCTTGCAACAACATCAACAGGAGACCCTCTATTGACAATATGGAGACTAGGACTTGGCAGAATTGCGGCATTAACAACAGATGACGGCACAGAGTGGGCAGGAGAACTGCTAAGCAAACAAAACTCAAACCTAGTAACCAGAACATTCAACTGGGCAATAGGAGATCCAGACAGAAAAAGCGCAGAATTCATAGATATTCAAGATACGCGAATAAATGAACCAACAGAAATCATAGTAAAATCAAAAACAGTGCCAAAATCAGAACAAAATGTGTTCTACAAAATAGATGAAGATATGTATGCAAGCACAATCACGCCGACAGCAACAGGATTCCAGCAAATACTCACTGCAACATTTGCAGTAAACTACCCTGCAGAATATGAAATGATGGGATTTAACAGAGAACTGAAAAGCATAGCAGAAAGCACTGGCGGACGCGTGTTTGATAAAAGCGATGTAGACGGAATAATAGAATTCACAAAAACAAAAGCAAAACGATCTGTGGTTACAAAACAAACAATACGTCAGCCATTAATAATCGCAGCAATTATACTCCTGCTTATAGAAATATTTATAAGGAGAATTACACGCAAAGACTGATATAATTAGGTGAAAAAATGAGCTATATAACACGAAATGCAAACCTGCTGCTCTTACTGTTGATAATCTTCAGTGCAGCAGCATTAGTTGGAGCAACTGTATATTTCCAGCTAAACTTTGGCAGAATAAATGAAGCATACACTCTTAAAATGGAGCAGCTTAACAAAATAAGCGATGAGTTGGAAAACAAACAATTTGCTTTAAACCAGGTAAGCAGTGAGCTTAACCTGAAAAAAGAAAGAGAAGCGCAATTATCCGGTCAATTCACAGAAGTAAGAACTGAGAAAGAATCCTTAGAGACTCAAAAAAACAAACTGACAACTGAAAAACTAGGGCTGGAGTCTGAGCTTGAAAAAACAGAGCAAAATCTCTATAAAACCCAAAACGACCTTGCAGCAAAAAAAGCATTAGTCAACGAACTAGAGACTGAAAAAGCAAAACTTATACTTGAAGTTGACCTGCTAAAAGACGATACAGATGAACTTCATGACACAATAGATGACATGCAAGACGAAATTACCTGCCTGCTAAACACAGTAGATGATGATGAGGGAGACTGTTAATGACAAAACCAATATCCAAAGCACTAGGTGAATTAAAAAGAGCATTAATAGAAATAAATGCACTCACCTGGACATTGGATGCACTAGTTATCTTTCTAGTATTTGAGCTGGTATTTTTCCTTTTGACTTTACCGTGGTATTATGCTTTTGCACCTACTGCAATTTATGTAATATTTCATATATACAGAGGAAGAAAAAGTCTGACATATCATCATGTAGAAGAAAAAGTGCCAGCACTAAAAGAACAGCTGATAACTGCAGCAGACAACCTTGACAAAGACTATGAAATTGTTGAACACCTGAACAAAGAAGTCCTGCAGAACATGAAAAAAACAATGACATCATATTTTTTCAGCTTTGGCAAACTGACAAGAGAATTATTTTTACTCTTTGTTGTTGCGTTCCTGATAATCGGAGCATCAGCATACAATGTAAGATTCCTTGACACACACGAAGCAATAGACGAAATAAAGAACTACAAAGCATTCAAAGACTATGAAATCGATGAAGTGCTGCTCGAGTATGAAGAGGGAAATCCTGAAGAAGATGACATCTATGGAGATAAGTCAATTGCAGAACTAGGCAATGAGCAACTGATGCTTGAGCTAAACCCCATACTCAGTGATGCAGATATAAGCAAAACACAGGAACCAGAACACCGGAAGTTCAGGAGCACAGTACCGACAGAAATAATGGCGTCAACAGACGCAAGTTATGAAGAAAGCATACCAAAAGGATATCAAAAAATAGTTAAAAGTTATTTTCGCGAGATTACTAAATAAAATAATTATATTAACAAGGAGGTTGAGTTATAATGAAAATCGAGGAAACAAAAAGGGCGTTTGAACGCATAATGCATGAACTAGGTAAAGTTATTGTTGGGCAAGAAGAGGTATTAAAGCAAATGATAGTATCATTGCTGACAAACTCTCACTCAATACTGGAAGGCTACCCTGGATTGGCAAAAACACTATCTGTCAAAACAATGTCTGACCTGATGGATTTAAAATTCTCAAGAATACAGAACACACCAGACCTGATGCCTTCAGATATCACAGGAACATACATAATTGAAGAAACTAGTTCTGGAAAAAGAAACTTCAAATTCCAGCCAGGACCAATCTTTGCAAACATAATACTTGCAGACGAGATAAACAGGGCAACACCTAAAACACAATCTGCACTATTAGAGGCGATGCAGGAGAGACAAGTTACGCTAGGAACATCAACATACAAACTAGAAGAACCATTCTTTGTATTAGCAACGCAGAACCCAATAGAGCAAGAAGGAACATATCCTTTGCCAGAAGCACAAAGCGACAGATTCCTGCTAAAAATAAAGACGCCATACCCTGAATTCAAAGAAGAGGTAGAAATTGTCAACAAATATGCAGAAGAAGTTAAAAAAATTAATCTAAAACCGATCTTGAAAAAAGACAATCTAGTGTATCTGCAGAACATAACAAGACAAGTGCCAATAGCAAATGATCTTAAAAAATACGCAGTACAACTCGTAGCAAACACAAGAAAGAAAAAAGACTTGATTGAATACGGAGCATCTCCAAGAGCATCAATTGGTTTAGTTTTGGCAGCAAAAGCAAGAGCCTTGATGGAAGGAAGGAAGTATGTATCAAAGACAGACATCAATACAATGGCATATCCAGTCTTAAGGCACAGAATAATACTGAACTTTGAAGCAGAGAGACAAAATATGGATGAAGATGCAGTAATCAAAGCACTACTAAAATGATTGACACCACATTCCTGCATCAATTAGACAAGCTAAGTCTGATAATAAATAAAAGAATAACCTCTAATTATGCAGGAGAACATCAAACCAATGCCGCAGGCAAAGGGATGATATTCAAAGACCATAGCATGTACACTCCAGGAGATGATTTTAGAGCAATTGACTGGAAAGTATTTGCACGAACTGATAAATTATATGTCAAAAGTTTTGAAGAAGAAAGAAATCTTGTTGTACACATTATTGTTGATTATTCTGGCAGTATGGGATTTGGTCTAGGAAGGACTAAAAAATCAGATTATGCAGCAATGATTGGATTAGGATTTGCATACATGGCTCTGCGGAACAATGAGAAGTTTGTTTTGAGCACGTTTGCAGACAAACTAGAGATGTTTAAACCAAAAAAAGGAAGAAAACAAATAATCGCAATATTAGATTATCTGAATCAAAGAAAACCAAAAGGGGCGAGTAATTTTTCATTATCTCTTGCAAGATACAAGCAATTAATCAATGCAAGATCATTTGTAGTTATAGTGTCTGACTTTCTTTACGATGTTGACCAGATAAAACAAGTGCTTTACCGTTATAAAACTCATGACATTGCGCTTGTGCAGGTCTTGGACAAATTAGAGACAGATTTAGACCTAGACGGAGACTACAAACTAACTGATTCTGAGACAAAAGAACATATGAGGACGTTTATTACACCATATACCCGGCAAAAATACCAGGAACAGCTAGAGAGCCACAAAGCAGATATCAAAAACGCTTGTGATGAAGTCGGAGCAAAATTCTTTAGTTTTAGCACAGACAAACCAGTGTTTGATGCTTTTTATGAGATGTTGAGGTGAAAAAATGAAAAGAGGTTTTGTATTATTAATGATTTTAGCAGTGATTGTGCTTGCAGGGTGTGCACAGAAACAATTAGTAGGCGGAGATAGAGATGTACACGGATGCATTGGATCTGCAGGATACACTTGGTGTGCTCCAAAACAAAAATGTCTGCGTGTCTGGGAAGAACCTTGTGTTACGTCAACTATAACTAATTTTGCAGAATGCGTGGCTGCAGGATATCCTGTGATGGAAAGTTATCCAGAACAATGCAGTGATGGAGTTAATGTATTTGTTGCAGACAGGCCTGAATTGAAGCCTGAACAGCCAATTGGCGGAGAGAGAAATTCACACGGATGCCTAGGACCAGCAGGATACAGCTGGAGTGAAACAATACAAGCATGCATAAGAACTTGGGAATTAGATGAAACGCAGACAAAAGCTGCAAAAATAGCAGTAGAACACAACGGACCAGAATATGGGCTTACTGTAATTGAAGTAATGACTGCAAGATGCCCTGGATGCTTTACAGTTAAGTTAAGCACTGCAGAACATCAGGAAAAACAAATAACCCTGGCAAACTGGGAAGTAACCCAAGGAATGTCTGGAGCAGATGTAATATTTCCAGAAGACTGTGTCAAGCAAGGCGGAAGAGTGGTGAATGTAGTTGGAGGATTTGACTGCGAACCAGGAGAAGAAAAAATCGGCGACATAACAGTATTCATATCACCAAATATCTGCTGCAAATAATTTAATTATTTTTATTTTTTTTAATTTAATCTTGTCTGTTCAAAATTCACAAAACACAGAGCAACTAAAGCAGTGCCGAATTTCTTATCAGGAACAAAACTTTTAGAGTGAGTCTCGATATCTTTTAAGTCAAAATCTTCAGAATATCCATGGGTATAGAGCTCTTGAATGCTTAACTTTAGCTCTGCTATTGCATCTTCCTCTGTCTTGCCTCCATTATACTCTACAACAATTCCACCGAATTTCTCCCCTGTTTTTTTGTCATAGAGCCATCCAAACATTATTGCTGCTGTTGCTCTTTCGCCCTGTTTTACATCTGCACGAGCCATTATCGTCTTCAGCTCAGCCCCTTGTGTCAGCAGATCTGGATTAAACTCTATCTTGTTTGCAATTGCAGGAAGAATCGAAGAATATGTCATTATATTGCATCTCTCTATTCTTGCTTCTCTTAGGGCAAGATGAAAAGAACCTGCATGAATTGTTATGTCGCTCTGGCCAGTCCCAGAGACAATAAAGAAATCTTTAGGAACTATGTTTCCAACCAATACTCTTGGCGAATCCTTTGTTTTTTGAGGATCTTTAATTTTTTCATAACTCATCTTCACCGTCCGCTCGGAAACCGAGTCAAAGTAGGCTTTATTAATATATTATTTCCTTGAATTTATTTATAAATGTTTCTTTTATTATATGTTCATAGCACGCTCTGTTTGACTTCTGTTGTTGATTATGCTCAGATTTATATAAAATTTCTATCGAAATTTTATATCCCAAATATTTGCCAGCAATATTATTGGCAAATATTTGTTATTTTGAATAGAATGTGTGCTAGAGAACTTCGCTAGGTGCTATGCGCATACGGTTATTTCTTCTTCAGCATAATCTTAACAACAGCATCTATTTCATTCTGGCCAGCTGAGCAGCCGTTTAATTTAATGCCCCAGAGAATTGCCTGCAGTAATTGTTTTCTTGCTTCAGGGATTTTTACAAGATAATCATCTAAAATATTATGTTCATACGCAATTGCAGCCAATTCAAGCGAACGAATCAACTTGACACCCTCGACTTCTTTGTGTAATTTGACAAGCTTATCTCGTTTTACATGAACATCTGCGTGCAGTCTTCTCTCTAGCAATTGCTCCATCTGTCCAGGATTTTCAAGAAGCAAGCGAGTCATTCTTTCGTCAACAACAATATACGGAATTTTCATTAATTTAGCAGCAGCAAGTGCTTCAAGCTCTCCTAACTGCAGGGTTTGCAGTGGATGCTTACGAATATAGAATACATTATTTGCTAAATCAAGCATCTGCTTTGCTTTTTTTGTAACTTCAGGATTTTTGATAACTTTTAATACGCCTTTTTCAATCTGGTGCTGAACCTGCAGTGCTTCAAACTTAAACTTTTTAGTTGTCAAGGGCTTTTCAACAAGCTCTTTGCGAACACCCTCTGTTATGTAGAACTCTCCGCCGAATTTAGCTTTCAGAGGCTCTAGAGTCCATAATAAATTATTTGTTGTCAAACTGATTATTGGTCCTGCATCAAAAATCATTGCTTTCATTTGAAAGCCTCCCTGGCTGTTTTCAATCTTTGTCTCACAGGCATCTCTTTGATATCAAAATATCCTTGCTTTCCAATGTAATTTTGCAATTCCCACTGCGTAAGCCCTAATATTTCTGCAGTTCTTGCAATACTTATGCCGTGCGCATGCAGTTTGCTTCCTTTTTTTATTCTTGCCCTGTCAAGAACCTCTTGAACATATATTTTTAATTTTTCATCAATCTTCTTAATTTGATTAAACATCTGTTTTATTGTTGCACGATATTTTGCGTAATCATTTGCAGTAATGGCAGTATATGCTTTTTGAAGACTTGAAACCAGAACACCATACTTTATTCTTTGCTCTTCACAATAAGGAATCACGTTAGATAATGCATAAATCAAAACTGCGATAGAGACAGAGTCATCATCCTGAAAAATAGATGCATCATGAATTACATGATTGCTCAGTTCTTTCAAATCCTGCACAGGCAGTTCCTTGCTCTTAATCATTTCCAGAGCCTGACCTAATACAGAAATTAAATCCTCTTTTATTACGTCGCGCATAATAGAGAAT
>Ga0180431_10000617_pt1 | contig 50796 bp, 33 predicted proteins | sample SS_ome_11_FD_132459 | JGI IMG/M metagenome (GOLD analysis project Ga0180431, IMG submission 132459) | Hypersaline lake sediment archaeal communities from the Salton Sea, California, USA - SS_1_MS_1 metaG | ecosystem: Environmental > Aquatic > Non-marine Saline and Alkaline > Hypersaline >... | reverse complement strand
GACCGGCGGCTTTCTGGGAAGTTTATTATCGAAAACCATCGACCGGGTTCGTCATTCAGATATTGACGGAAGAACTGGATGGGGGAAAGGTGCTGTTCAGGGGCGAAGTCTCCACCTGCCGATCCTATACGGAGAATATCGTCAAACTCTTTAACGAAAGCAATCCCTATATGGCAAAGATTATTCTGGAATATGCGGAACATGGGACGCTTCCACAACCGGAAGAAAGGACGCCTTTTGGAGGAACGCTTTTAAGGACGCCGTCGTCGGCACAAACGGTTAAATATATTTTCATGACCCTCCGGGAATTTGCGGGATGGGTTGTGAATCGTATTATCCTGCGGAAGGGCCTAAGGTGGGGGGTCGCGTTTACTCCCGGTCCCTGGAGAGACGCGGTGCTGCGAAAAGGAACGGAGATAAAAAATCCTGCAGGGCGATTTTTCGCCGATCCCTTCGTCGTCACCAAAGATGAAAAGACGATATGTTTTGTCGAAGATTACCATTTCAAGGAAAAGAAGGGCCGCATCGCGGCGATTGAAATAATCGATAAGAAAAATTACCGGATTCTCGGTCCCGTTCTGGAAGAACCGTTTCACATGTCGTTTCCCTTTGTTTTCGAATACCGGGGAGATCTGTTTATGGTTCCGGAAACAAGGGAATCAAATGCCATACGGCTTTATAAATGCGTGGAATATCCCCTGCAATGGGAATATCAAAAAGACATCCTCAGCGATGTAAAAGCCGTCGACTCCATGCTGTTCGAGTATCGATCCAGATGGTGGCTGCTGACCAATCTCACTGCGGGCGGGAACAGCGATCATGGTTCACAGCTCTTTGCCTATCACAGCGAAAATCCTTATTCCGACAACTGGATTCCACATGAAAAAAATCCCCTGGTATTCAACGGCACGATCGCAAGGAACGGCGGGCTGCTCGATGCCGAAAGCGGTCAGCCCGTAAGGGTCAGGCAGAAACAGGGATTCAATGCCTACGGCGCCGGTCTGACTCTGGCTCAAATAACCGAGCTGACTCCATCGACATTCCGGGAACGCGAGATCGGTCAGATAACGCCGGATTTCTTCCGGAAAATAAGAGGCTGTCACCAATTCCACAGCAACGGTCGGTATACCGTTTATGATTACGTGCGTCGTGAAACGATGAAATAGGGTATATCAAAGAAAAAGGCCCGGAGAAATCCGGGCCTTTTTTTTTGCCTATTTCGTGAGATCTTTAAGCGCCCGGCCCACGAGATCCAGGGCGGTTTCGAAACGCTCCTTGCTCTCTCCCAGGCCGAAGCGCAGGTGGCTGTCGATTCCCTGCTGATCGCCCGGCTGCAGGAGCACGCTGCATTCTTTGCGGATCCTGTGGGCGAGGTCGGTGGAACCGATGTCGAGATCGTAGCGGGGGAAGGCGATGGCGCCGGCTTTGGGAGGGACGCAGTAGAAAAGGCCGTTATGCTTCTCCATCCAGGCTTGAAATATCCCCCAGTTCTCCTTGATGATGCCGCGGCTGCGCTCCAGTATCTCCCAGCGCTTTTTGGGTTCCATGACCATGCGCGCCATGCGGTCGCTGAGCGCGCTGATGGCGATGGTGGTGTAGTCTTTATAGCGCCAGGTGTTTTCGATCAGATCTTTGGAACCGACGATCCAGCCGGTCCGAAGCCCGGGGAGCCCGTAGGCCTTGGACAGCCCGCAGGTGACCACGGTTTTGGGGGTTGCGCCCCAGAACGTGGGGGTGATGGGGCCTTCGAGCTCGGCGCCCTGGTAGACCTCGTCGACAATCAGCCAGGCGTTGGCCCATTCGGCCAGGTCGATGATCTGACGGCGGGCGTCATCGGTAAGCTGAGCGCCGGTGGGATTGTTGGGATTGGTGATCGCGATGATCCGGGTCTTCTTGGTGATCAGTTTCTTGAGATCTTCGGTGCTGGGAGCCCAATCGAGCTCTTCGCGGAGCGTGAAGTTGGAGACTTTGGCTCCGAAGGCGTTCATCAGGCCCTGGATCTGCATGAAATTGGGCAGCATGAAGACGGTGCGGTCTCCTGTTTCGATCAGACTCCACATCAGCAGATAGTTGGCTTCCGCGGAGCCGGAGGTGACGAGGAAGTTGTCTTCATCGGTTTCGGGGTAATAGCGGGCCAGGTTGCGCTTGAATTCGGGGGTGCCGTTGGTCTGGATGTAGCCCAGGCGCCCGGTGAGAAACTCTTCCAGATCGTCGAGCGGCACGATGTCGGCGGCGGTCAGGGGGTGGAGTCCGGATTCGGCGAGATTGTATTTGACCTGGTTTTCCCATATGGACTGCCATCGTTCCATCTGAAAATCTTCAATGTTCATGCGGGCACCTCCGAATAGGATTGCGGCTTCGAAGATAATATAACATAAAAGAAACACGGGATAAAAAGAGAGTTGATTATGGAGCGGATCTGCGCGGGTGACGGATCAGAAACTCGGCATTATCTTCGGCAGTTTGAAGCCGCATTCGGGGCATTCGGGGGGAATGCCCTTTTATGATTCGGTGGCAGCCCGGGCATTTAAAGAACGGCCTTGTCAAGCGTGTGACGATTGAGTATCGAGAAGGCGGCGGGCTTGAATTCAGGGGAATGATTCCATTAAAATTATTTTCAGATGATTGAGCGTTAAATCCGATTCATGGAAAGCGCAAGCCTTTTTAATTAACGTAAAACCGGAGAAGTCAGGTCCTGCCGCAAGGGTGGACCTGAAACCCCGCAAAAAAAACGCTGCCGCTCCCGGTTGATCCGAACACCGGAGTCTTAACTGAAGAAGAGGGAGGGGTTATGAACATCAAACGGTTGTCTTTATCAGGGATGCTGTTCTTTTTGGTGCTGTGCACGGGGAAGGATGGCGGCTTCCTACGCCTCGCAGCAGTCGGTCCGCTACCGCAATGTGCCGGTGCAGGCCGAGGAACGCAAGCGCCCCCCGCTTCCTTTGCGCGTGGGGAGATAAGCCATCGGGCCGGATGTGAAATACTCGGCATATCCCAGGAGGAGCTGAGCGCGATGTTCGGTGAGATCGCAAGCGGCCGCCGGGTCCCGGGGAAAAACCTGCCGGAGAAACGGATCGAGCTTAGGGTCGAGGTTGAAAAGCGAGCGGACACCACACGCAGTGTCCTGGGTCTTGTGGAAGGCACGGATCCAGAATTGAAGCATGAATACATCGTCGTGTGCGCTCATCACGACCATCTCGGGGTGCGAAACGGCGAGGTCATGGCCGGAGCCGACGACAACGGATCGGGCACGGTCGCTCTGATCGAGATCGCGCAGGCGCTTATGGTCGAGAGGCCGAAGCGTTCGGTCATCATCGCATGGTTTACAGGCGAAGAGCGGGGATACATAGGATCCCAGACGTTCGTCAACAACTGCCCGGTTCCCATCGAAAAGATCAGCGCCTGTCTCAACATGGACATGCTGTGCCGGAACGACCCGGGCAGTCTTTATCTCGTGGCCTCGGACATGCTCAGCTCCGAGCTGGACGGCGCGATCAATAAAGTGAACAAGGAATATCACATCGATTTCGATTTCAGCTACATTTATTCCAACCGCACCCACCCGCAGCGGGTTTATTACCGCAGCGACCAGTATCCCCACATCAGGTTCGGGATCCCTTCGGTGTGGTTTTTCTGCGGTTTCACGCCGGATTACCACACGACCCGGGATGTTTTGGAATTGGTGGATTACAAGAAAATGCTGAAAGCGGCCAAGCTGGTTTATCTGACGGCCTATGAGATCGGGAATATGCCGGAGCTTTTAAAGCTGGACGTCAATCCGGATGTTATGTCGCGGGGAAAACATAACTTATCGGGAGAGAGCATCAAGTAGAGCAGGTTTATTGGGAAGGCCCGTCGAGGAATCTTTACGGGTGAGAGATATCGCTCCTGATGTTGTGTTGAGCCGGGAAGGCTTTGAGCTGACAGACAAGTATCTTATCATATAATTCCGGTGCATCCGGAGCCGCCGTTTTTATCACGTCCGAACATATAAAAGCGCGGGGCTTTTGTGTGCGCATATCCTGTCTGTAAATATAATCTTTTTGTGAACAATTCCATCTGGAAATTCGTCTGTCTATATGAATGAAAATGATCGCAGATTGGAGATTGTCCGAGAGTTCTACATCCCAAGTTTCTCATTGTGGAGGACATTATGCTGAAAAATTACCTTAAGACCGAGGTGCGTAATTTTGTCAAACACCCGGGTTACTCGTTTATCAATGTGTTCGGTCTGGCCGTCGGGATCGCCTGCTGTGTGCTGATCGTGCTTTTTATCCGGGATGAGCTGAGCTATGACGACTTTCACTTAAAGGGAGACCGGATCTTTCGGGTGGGCCTTGACGGATTTGTCAACAACAACCGATTTTATGGGGTTTCAACGCCGGCTCCCATGGCGAAAACGCTGGTTGATGAATATCCGGAGATCGAAGCGGCCACCCGGATCCAGCATTCCGGGTTTCCGGTGTTCCGATACGAGGATAAAGTTTTCAGCGAGGAGAAGGTTTTCTGGGTGGACGGGTCCTTTTTCGATGTGTTTACGGTCGATTTTATCCAGGGAGATCCCAAAACCGCGCTGGTCGATCCGGCCACGATCGTGCTCACCCGGTCGATGGTGAAAAAATACTTCGGAGAAGAAGACCCTATCGGCAAAACGGTGAATTCCGATAAACAGCGGGATTATCAGGTCACCGGAGTTGTGGAAGATCCACCCCGCAACAGTCATTTCCATTATGATTTCCTCGCATCTCTCTCCACCTATGAAAGCAGCCGCAGCCCGGTCTGGATATCCAATAATTATTTGACTTATTTTGTGATTCATGAAGGCTTCGACGCCACAAATCTCGAGAACCGTGTCAACGACCTGGTCAAAAAGTACGTCGCGCCGCAGATCGAAGGGGCGTTGGGGATAAACATCGAGCAGTTTTATGAATCCGGAGGCAAGTACGGGTATTTCATACAGCCGATGCGGGACATCCATCTACGCTCGAACCTGGAATTCGAGCTGGAAGCCAACGGTGATATCACCTATGTCTATATTTTTGCCCTCATCGCGCTGGGAATACTGATCGTCGCCGTTATCAACTTCATCAATTTGGCCACGGCCCATTCATCGACGCGGGCGCGGGAAGTCGGTGTGCGCAAGACGTTGGGGTCGGACCGGGGGCAGCTCATGCGTCAGTTTTTAGGCGAGACGATCATGATGAGCTTCCTGGCCATGCTGCTGGGGCTGGGGATCGCCCATTTGCTGCTGCCGGCTTTCAATTCCATCAGCGGCAAAGCGCTGTCGATCCCTTACTTTTCGCAGGCGGCCGCGATCCCGTTACTCTTGCTCATGGTGGTGGTCATCGGGCTGGCGGCCGGAATCTACCCGGCATTTTTTCTGGCGTCCTTCAAACCGGTGGAGGTGCTTAAAACCGAAAACGCGGGGCGGAGCAAAAAATCGAACCTGCGCAGCGTTTTGGTGGTTTTTCAATTTGCGATTTCGATTATTCTCATCGTCGGCACCCTGGTGGTTTCGCGTCAGATGAGCTACATCCGGAACATGAACATGGGATTCAATAAAGAGCAGATCGTGATCGTAAAAAAGACCGACGATCTGAGGGAGCAGATCCATGCTTTCCGGCAGGAGTTGGCGAAGTCGCCTCAAATCATCAATTCAACCAATACCAATCAGCTTTTCGGGGAAGACTTCGGAAGCTCGGTTTATTCGTTGGCCGGGAGCGCGGGGGAAGAAAGTCACCTGCTCAGCACCTATGTGACGGATGCCGATTTTGTGAAGACCTATGAGATCGAGATGGCGGCCGGGCGTTACTTCGATTCGACCCGCAAGGCGGACAGGGAAGGAGCGGTGATCAATGAGGCGGCGCTGAGGGATTTCGGTATCGACGATCCGGTCGGCCGACAGATCATCTCCGTAGGCCCGACCCCGGACCGGTCGCAGACATTCACCATCCTGGGTGTGATGAAAGATTTCAACTACCAAAGCGTTCACTCCAAGATAGCGCCTATGATCATTCATTATTTCGGACCTGAAGGGGGAGGGGGGCGCAATGTGGCAGTCCGCATCCGGCCCGAAAACGTCCGGGAAACCCTGGCTTTTATGGAGAAGGCCTGGAAACAGGTTTCATCCAACCAGGCGTTCGAATATGAGTTTTTCGACGATCACTTTGCCGAGATTTACCAGGCGGAGGAGCGGACACGAAAAATATTCGTGGCCTTTTCCGTGCTGGCGATCATCCTGGCCTGCCTGGGGCTTTTGGGACTGGCCTCTTTTATCACCGGGCAAAGGACCAAGGAGATCGGGATCCGCAAAGTGATGGGAGCGACGGTGGCGGGCGTGGTGATGATGTTGTCCAAGCAGTACACCAAATGGATTGTGCTGGGAAATCTTATTGCCTGGCCGGTCGCCTATTTCGCCATGGAGAGGTGGATGCGGAACTTCGCCTACAGGGCCGGTATTTCGGCATGGTCGTTTGTGGGTGCTGCGGCGCTGGTGCTGGTGATCGCCCTGCTGACCGTAAGCTTTCGGACGGTCAAGGCGGCGCTGGCCAATCCGGCGGATTCTTTGAAATATGAATAGGGGATGAATAAGGGCGGGCAAAATCCAAACCGGCAATAAGCCGACCGCGATCAAATGGCGACATTTCAGTGATCATGTTCGGGGAAATCTCCTGAATTCATGAAAAAGATCTATAAAACATCATCATTTGTTTATAGATAGATCCGGATAGAAGGAGTTCGTCACTTCTTTTTTACTCTTCACCGGTTTTGCTATACAATATTATTACGTTAAATGGAGATGAGATTTATTTGGGGATCTCCGGATGAGAAGGAGGTTTACGGCATGAAACCATGGAGAACGATTTTGGTTATGGCTCTGTTCGCCGCCGGTATCGCGATGACGGCGCAAGCCCAGGTTCCGGAAGGGGAAGGCGGGATCGAAGAACAGCTCTTGAAAACGTTTCACACGATATCCAGTCACGAGCTTTATGATTACTGCGTGGAACTGACATCGAAAAAATACAACGGAAGGCTCTCCGGCACGCCGGAGTATCTGCTGGCCGCGGATTGGGTGGCGTCGAAACTGGAAGAATGGGGGATCAAGCCTTACGGCGACAATGGGTCCTATTTTCAGTCGTTCCATTCGCCGTACACCATCATCGAGGAGGCGGGAACCCTCTCGCTGCAGACCACGGAGGAAGGCGGGTTGGTGATGCACAAGCCGTACGCGTTCCCGCTTGATTTCTATCCGGGCGTCAACACGGATTCGGGTTCGATAAGCGGCGAGGTGGTTTATGTGGGCTACGGCATCAGCGCTCCCGAATTCAACTATGACGATTACAAGCGCATGGACGTCAGGGGCAAGATCGTGCTGGTCGATCCGGGGCTTCCGGTGGGCCGGGACCATGCTCAGTTTTCGGCATGGGTTCCTTATGATTATCACCAGTACAAGCAGTCCAATGCCGTAAAGCACGGCGCCGTGGGCATGCTGTATATCGGGAAATCACAGAATCCCAACACCATGTGGCAGCAGGATTTCATCTACGCCCATGTGACCGAGGATGTGGCGGCCGATCTGTTCGAAGGCAGCGGTAAAGAATACAAGGCGACCAAGGAAAACATAAAGAAAACCCTTAAGCCGGCATCCTTCGAAACCGGAAAGAAGGTGCTGATGACCATGGTCTCGGAGCACCATCCCGAAGGCGAAGGGTGCAATGTGATCGGGCTGATCGAGGGGACGGATCCGGTGCTAAAGGATGAGGTCATCATCTTCGGCGGACATCTGGACGCGGTCGGCAACAACACGCTGATGATGCCGGGGGCGCTGGACAACGCTTCGGGATGCGCGGACATCATGGGGGCGGCGCGGGCCCTGGCTGAATCCGGAATCGCGCTGAAGCGTTCGGTGATGTTTCTTTTTATCGGCGGGGAGGAATGCGGGCTGCTGGGAAGCCAGCATTACTGCAAGAATCCCAAGTTCCCCATGTCGAAAACCGTTGTTTATTTCAACCTCGATATGGTAGGAAACGGTGCCGGGCTCTCCGTGGGCGGAGGAAAAACCCATGCCGGGATCTTCAAGTTCTTCGAAGAGGCCAATAAAAAGTATATCCATCGGAGGATGCGGACATCTGAGGCGCGCAAGCCCGTGGGGCGGCCGCGTTCGGATTCGGTGATCTTCGCGCAGACGGGGTATCGGACCATGAGCATCGGGACGACCGATCGGATCAAGGAGCTTTTCTATCACCATCCGGGAGACACCGTCGAAACGCTGACCCCGGAGATCATGGAAGATGTCTCCAAGATGATCTTTCTGGCGGTGGTCGAAATGGCCAACGCGGACGAACTATAATGGGGTCGGGCCCGGAAACCCAGATCGGAACAGTAGGATAAAAAAAGACGAACCCATCCTCCGGGAGAATAGCATATCTCGAGAGCGGATTGTAGATTATTTCTTCTTTTCAAACGTCCCTATCAAGTGAGCTGTTGCCAGGATGTGCCCCTGCATGGCTTTGAGAAGACGTTTTTTTCCCCACTTGGGCTCAGGTGTCAGGTCGATGTCGAGAGCGAAGAGATGGAACACGTAGCGGTGATCGCCCCAGGGAGGGCAAGGTCCCAGATACCGGTTGCGTCGCATGCCGTTGCGTCCCTGAACGATGCCGCCCGAAGGGGAAGGTCCCGCGGGTAAGGCGGCTTCCAGGCCGCGCCGCTCAACCGGGATGTTGAAAAGCACCCAGTGGGTTATATTGCCGATCGGGGTGTCAAGATCCTCCATGATCAGGGCGAAGCTTTGGGTTTCGTTCGGCGGATCCGTCCATGTCAGGGGAGGAGACGACTCATCTCCGTGACATGTGTGAAGATCGGGCATCGGAGATTCGTCTGAAAAGGCGGGGCTCAGAAGCCGGAATCCTATTTCGGCGCGTTTGTCCACCGCTCCTGCAAGATTGAAGGGAATAGGGGGACCTCCCGCCGCCGAAACCGACACCATGATGCCGAAAAGAACCATCAGGTTGACGGCGATAGCTCCCAGCTTATGGGGGAAGAAGAGAATAAAAGCGTTCCAGTAAAGAAAGAGCGCCAAAAGCGAAATAAGCGAGGAGACCAAAGCCGATATGCGCCAGGCTTGAAAGGGGACGATGATCCATCCGAGCAACCCGAGTCCCGCGCCCATAAAGCCGATCATGGCCGCAACGAAGAGGGCGGCGCACAAGCGGCGTGCCGCTGATTCGTTGAGAAATCCGCTTAAAATCCGGGAACGGCTCGACCATTTATTCTGCCAGGAAGGACCCGAATCGGTGCCGGCGCCGAAAATGCGCAGCGCGGGAATCACTCCCATGAAATGCCCCACGCCGTGGAAAAGCAGAATCACCGCGAATATGGTTCGTACCAAAGAATTGGACATAGGATGTCTCCCGGATGAAAATCAAATGCAATCACCATTGTATCAAAGTGCTGAAGGAGAATTCAATATGAGGGTCGGGCCAGGAAAACCCCATCGGATAAATAGGATATGCTGATTGAATCAATAGGGAACAGGGAAGTGAAGCAAATGCTAAATCCAAGGTATCTGAATTAAATAAATTTTATCTTGACATTGCTTTATCCATATATTTAAATCATTCTCTTAGAATATTTATATATAACCAAACGGCGTTATCGTCATATGTCGATGTTCTGAGAAAATAGGGTCAAGATAGGGAAAAAAATAGGGTCAGAATCACTTCCTGACAGGGTCGATATCCAGTCATGAAAGAAGATTACAGGGATGAATGTGAAATCTTAAAGGCGATCGCTCATCCTGTCCGTTTAAAAATTATTGAACTGCTCATAAGAGGATTTCCCTCGGAAGAATGCAGGGTCAGTTCAATCCAAAATAGATTAGATCTTCCACAATCCACGGTTTCGCAACACCTCCAGATATTAAAAAACAAGGGGATAATCGACGGAAGCAAATCAGGCCTGGAAGTCTGCTATAAAGTGATTGATGCGCGCGCCGTAAAAATACTGCAAATCCTTAGGAAATAAAAATTTTTGGCTTCAATATCGTATTATTCAAATATAACGATATACGACGCATTCAACTTTAAAAAAGGAGGTGTATAAGATTTCAGCAATGAGGCAGGCGCGGAGACAGCCTGAACTCAAATGCATGACATGAACTGCTATTGGGAGATCATCCTGATACCGACTTTCCAATTCAAAAAGGAGAAAGAGTATTGAAAAAATTAAGTACCTGTTTAATAGCACTTGTATTTCTGCTCATTATTGCTTCGAATGCCGGAGCGCAAACCATCAAACTATCGGATACGGCATTCCTGAAGATCAATGGATTTGTGCAGGGAACCTTGCATATGCCGATCGATCAGGGGCCGAGTCTGAAAAAAGACTTTTATTTAAAGCGCGTAAGGCTTTGTTTCTCGGGTCAGGCAGCCAAGAATGTAAATTATTTCATCGGCACATTGAATGGAAATATGGGGGTAAACGGCGACATGAGCGCCCGCACCCTGATTGCGGATGCTTGGGTGGAATTCGTCACTTCCGAGCACTTGAAGATCAATGCCGGTCTGTTGAAGCTGCCATTCTCCAGACATATGCAGCAAACCGGCGCCAAACTGCACGGGCTTGAATTCCACGGATCTTTCTTGAATAGAGCCGGGGGAATCGGTCACCGAGACATGGGAATCATGGCCAGAGGACTCTTGGCCGACCAACATGTCGATTACCGGTTCGCCATCCTGGATGGAGTTGAATATGCTCCGGGCGACATAGACGCGACGCCTCCCGTACCGCCCCGCAATAAGAATGACTGTCTCCGTTTCGTCGGCCGCGTCGGTTACAATGTGTTTGATGCGGAGCCCGGCTTCTTCTGGGCGGGAACCTACCTCGGGGCCAAGAAAATCCTATCATTCGGCGCGAGCTTTGATCTTCAGCCCGGAGTCGGCGGAGAAAACGGAGATGAACTCTATTCCGCCTTCGCATTGGATGCTTTCGCCGATATCCCCATGGGAGAAAACGGTATTGTAAGCACGCTTAATATTTACAGTTTCGGCGCCGGCGGCGCGGTTCCGCAGGGATTCGGATTTTGGGCTGATTTCGGATACCGGATCAAAAATATCGAGCCGCTTATCGCCTTTGAAAGCTATAAGCCGAAAGATGGCGATGCCGGAAAAAGGCAGGCCGTTTTAGGCGGTTTGAATTGGTGGATAAAAGGACACAACGTGAGTCTTAAATTCCAGTTGGGTACAGAAAAACTGAACGGAGCCGAAGATTGGACTAAAACCGGCGACGTTCAGGTACAGGTGTTTTTCTAGATCCGACCAGACAAGATAGATCGGAATCATAAAAAAAAGAAACAAATATTAGGAGGAGACAAAATGACCATCAATGCGGATCACACCTTGGACTGCAGCGGGCTTTCATGCCCGATGCCCATTCTCAAGCTTGCCAAGGAAATGAAGAAGATCGAAGTGGGCAAGGTGCTGGAGCTTCTGGCCACCGATCCCGGATCCAAACGCGACGTGCCGGCTTGGTGCGACAAGACGGGGCATGAATTTATCGAAGCAGCGGAGGACGGCGGTACGCTGAAATATTACGTGCGTCGCGTTAAGTAGTGAAAATCAGCGACCGTGCCTGCCGGGCACGGTCTGCATGATTACGCAAAAAAGTACACGGCCTTTCAATAACAAAAAAGGAGGTTGTATATGTCTCAATCCGAACCCGAAAAGGGTGGAATCAAGCATTTATACAAGATATTGTTCGGAAATACATGGGCGATGTGGATCGGCGGCATTCTTCTGGGAGTGGGCAACATATGCCTTTTCATCGTCCTTAAGCCTTGGGGCGCCAGCGGCGGCATACTCAACTGGGGACAGAATATCCTCAATTCGCTGGGCCTCGTCAAATTCGGCAGCGCGGAAGCGGCACTGCCGGCCGTCAATGCGCATCCTTACGCGATCCTTTGTTTTCTGATGCTGCTGGGAGCTTTCGCGGCGGCCTTGCTGTCGAAGGAATTCGCGCTGAGATTTGCTCCGATAGGAGAGATCATAAAGGGATTCATAGGTGGGGCCTTAATGGGTATAGGCGCCATCATAGGGAAATCCTGTACGATCGGAGGTTTTTTCAGTGGATGGCCCGCTCTCTCGCTGGGAGCGATCGTGTTTACGGTAGGATTGGTGATCGGGACGTACGCCGCTCTGAGATACCTGCTGTTCGAGATGGAAAAGTTTCCAAAGATAAGCAGTGGAAAGTCGGCGTCCTTTCTGGCAGCCTCTACCAAGAGGGCGTCGATGCAGCCGTTGATCGGCACGATCTTATTGATCGTGGGGATCATAATTGCGCTGAACTTCAACAAAGCCGGAAACAAAGCTTTGGTTTGCTATGTACTGATCGGTCTTTTCTTCGGATTCGTCTGTCAGAGATCGCGTTTCTGCATCGTGAGAGCCCTGCGTGAGCCGTTCATGACGGGGGAGTCCTCCGCGCCCATAGGGGTGATGGTGGGCATTCTGGTCAGCATGTTCGGATTTGTCGTTATCAAGTTCATGGCCGCGGGAACCCCTAAAGAGCTGATATGGGTTTTTCCGCATTTCTGGCTGCCCGCAATTCTCGGGGGCATCATTTTCGGAGTCGGAATGACTCTGGCAGGAGGGTGTATCGTCGGTTCCTTGTGGAGAGCCGGTGAAGGTCATATAAAGCTCTGGGCGTCTCTGCTCGGAATGATCATCGCCCTGCCGCTTACCGCCAAGTATATTTCGCCTCCTTTTTACAAGGCTCTGCCGGCGGGATTGAAGCAGCAGATCTATCTGCCTCACAAAATAGGATACGGAGGAGCTTTACTTGTCTTCCTCGCGATCATACTCCTGTGGTATCTGTTCGTGAGGTGGAATGAAAAGACGGGGAAATTCTCCGCGGTATGAATTGAGATGAGAGAGTCAGCACTCGTACACAGGTGCCGACTCATTAGATCTCCATAGAGATCTTATTTGCCGAATTGAGCCGGTATTGCAGGAGGTGTCCGTTATGAGGCTCCAATCGCAATACCGGCTTGAGTTTAAATAATCCTCGCCGGGATCATAGATCCGAACGGAGAGGATGAATCGGATGGAAAGACTTCGCTATGAGCGAGGGTGGTAATTTTTCACGGTCGATCCCGGTATTGGGGCCCGGATCAGATCTCGACGCCGAAAACGCCTTTGAAGGCGAATCCGAACACCACGGAAAGAGCGAAATAGGCGATGAGCCAGTGCATCTTCCAACCGAACAGGTTCATCTTGTGCTCGGGGTAGGCGATCTCGACTTTTTCGACCGGGATTCCTCCGGACACCGGGGCCTCGGCGGGATAGAAAACCTGATCGAAGAAAGCGCGGCCGACTTTGCGGGGAGAGATCTTGGTCAGACGTGCCTGGCCGACGTGCACGTTTTTTGTGAAGGGCTGGCCGTCAACCGTGAAATTCAGGATGTGGACACCGTTTTCCGTGGCTGAAATGCGCCAGTCGATCTCACGAAACTCTTCGATGCGGAGGGGATCGGTTTCGACCGTGATCCCGGGGGAAGGCTCCAGCAGTACTTCGGTTTGAGAGGCGCTCATGTCTTCCGTCAGCATCAGCTTGAGCAGGGCGTCTTCACCCGGCTGAAGCGAATCGTAGCCGAACCAGAAATTGATGTGAACAAGGATCAGGATGACGGGAATGATCATAAACAGCATGGGTTTAGCGGAATAGGCAATGTAGCGGAGGTTCGCCTTCAGGATGTTCCCCTGGGCTTTAAGGGAAACGCCCATATTGTCGCTGAAAAGACGCATCTCCAGAAGGTGGGCCTTGATCTTGTTCTTTGTGCGTTTGATCCCTTCCTGGTTTGACGTATAGCGAAAGATAAAAAGCATCAGCAGGCCCGTAACGAAAGAGACGATGGTCATGGCGACCCAGGGGCTCATGCCGCGGAAAGGAAGGAACATAAATTCGAAGATCTTGCCGAATATCGTATTAAATACCCACATATGTTTTCACCGGTTTCTTAAATGAACGTTGTTCACACAATGATTTATAACGGTTGTCAATGTCCGTACGGATGATTATCAGAGCCTTCTCCGATCATTCCGTCAAAAACAAAAAATTAACGGCCGTTTTCAAATGAATATACCCGACTAGGATATATAGCCCAGGCCCTTGAGTTTTTTCTTGACCTCTTCTTCGGAATCCGCCTCTTCCAGCTGGGCGAGCTCTTTCTCGAGACAGTGCGTGATGAACTCTTCCGTGGAGGAATAGCCGGACATTTCCGCGTATTTTTTAACTTTTTCCAAAAGTTCTTTTTCCAGTTTGACTTTGGCTTTAGCCATGTTTATTTCTCCTCAGATTTTTAATACCGGTTTGCCCACCATGTCGTCGGGAACCGGGATGCCGAAGATATTCAGGATGGAGGCGGTCAGGTCATACAGGGCCGGGGACGAGCTGGTGAGCGGCCGGTTGGAAAAGAAGATCCCGGGAACCACGTCGGGTGAGGCGCAGTGGTCGCCGCTCCATTTTTCCGTGTTGTCGAGGGTGATTTCCTTGGGCATGCGTCCCATGGGCGAGGCCCAGGAAATGCGCCAGCCGCGGTTGAATCCGGCCACGATGTCGGGGCCGCCGTCAACGGCCGCCCCCGAGTAAACCTCGGATGCAGGGTAGGCATGCAGCACCGGGTTCTCACCGGATATGGGATCCTTGTACTCCTCGAGACGGCGCGCGATTTCCCGGATGAGGTTCCGTTTGTCGGCGCCGGGAGTGACGATGCCTTCTCCCTCGCGCCCGCGCTGGTTGATGTAGATGCTGTTGAGTCCGATGGAATACGCCCGGCTGCGCGACCAGTCGGTGTTGAGGAACATGATCTGGTCTCCCTGCTTCCAGGGATCGATCAGCGTGATATAGCCGCTCTCCTTCAACCAGGTGTTGAGATTGAAGGACCGGCGGAAAGGAGCGAAGCCGTGGTCGGACAGCACCATGATGGTGGTGTTCTTGTCCGCTTTTTGGAGAGCTTTATCGACGAGGGAATCCGCGATGCGGTAGATCTTCTCGATCTCTTCTCCATATTCCTTCGCCAGTTTTTCGTCGTGGAGCGGGCTGCTTTTATCGATATGACGCCACAGCATGTGTTGGCGCTGATCGGCGCTGGAGAGGTAGTAGAACAGCAGGCCCGAGTCGAAACGGTCGAGTTCGTAATCATACATCTTCAGACGTTCCTGAAGCACGATGTCGTCCTGGGCGAGAAACTCTCCGTCATCCAGGATATTGTTGCTCAGCGCTTTGGTGTCGGCGGGAAGACCCTGGGTGTAAAAGGGGCCGAACCGTTTTTCAAGTTCCTTAGCATAGCTGTCCGGAGTGGATATGGGAAGCGCCGGGTTTCCGGGATCGATGTTGGTGGGGGAGACGTAGAGCTTGAAATCCGGGCGGACCTGCTTGAGATAAAATTGGCAGATACCGCTGATGTTCTGGGTGGGCATGAGATTGAAACGAACATGCTTCCAGCCGCTCCACTCGCCTTCCTTGAGGATGAATTCTTCATCCTGGACCACGATCTTGGCGACGGCGTGCTCGGGATCGAGGAAAACCTGAAAATCGACCCGGGTTTCGGCGCGGTCCTTACGGAAAGCATTGACCGGACCGGGAATGGAGGATTCCACCCGGTTGCCGATGATGTAGACCTCGTGGACGCGGCCTCCGCCGAGGTCTTCGTTGATCTCGGAGGCGGCGGTGGTGTAGTAGTTGAAGATGCCGGGAGTGCCCATGAGGTCGGTTGTGTTCATCCCGGAAAGCGTGCGCTGTTTGGTATCAACCGGGGGGTAATTCGACGGGATCTTGAAAATGGTGGCGGGAATGTCGTAATCTTCGAGGATCTGCCAGAAGGCGCGGCCCTGTCGGGTGTTCGATATCTTGCCGCCGGAGAGCGGAAGTTCATACTTGCCGAGCGAAAGCGTACGGGAGGATTCGCTGGCGGCGGCGCCGGACGAGATGATGGTGTAGGATTCAGGCTCACGGTGGAGAAAATCGTAAATGCCGTGGCCGCCCGGATTCATACCGGAGATGAAGTTGGACCAGGCCACCGGACTCTGTGGGGGATTGCTGGTGCCGAGTCGGCTGAAGGAGCCCATCTCGCGGAGCTTGCGCATGGCGGGCAGTTTGCCCTGGTTCATCCAGACCTCGACCAGATGGGGGTCCAAACCGTCGAGGCCGAGGACGATCACTTTGTGCGCCGTGTCCTTGCTTCCGGGTACACGGGCGGATAGATGGCCTCCGCCGAGAGCCAGCATCGAACCGGCGGTGAGGCCCATTTTAATAAATTCCCTGCGGTTTATAGAATTCATGAGGATTGTCCTTTGGAGGCGTCCGTGAGAGAGTCTCCGTCCATCAGGGGGCGTCCGTCCATATGAGGGGGAATGGGGACGCCGAAAAGTCGGAGCGCTGTGGGCGCGATATCGGTGATGGAGGGATCGTCGGTGTCGATCGCCCGGTTGCTCAGAAATATACCGGGAACGATACGGGGATCGATGCAGTGGTCGCCGCTCCAGGCCTTGGTGTTGTCTTCGAATATGGTTCCGTTGACTTTACCGGTGACGGAGTCCCAGGAGACGCGGTAGCCTTCGTTATAGCCGACGATGAAATCCGGGCAGTTGCCCTTGTAAGGCCCTGGAGGGATCTCGTCGCGGTCGAAGATCTTGTTGATGGCCGTCACTCCCGTGGTATCGTCCTTGAGGCCGTCGAGTCGGGAAGCCAGTTCCGCTTTGAGCGCCCGGGTTTCTTCTCCCGGGGCGACGATGCCCTGGGCCTCGCGGTCCTTCTGATTGAGATAGATGCCTCCCAGACCGAGGCCGTAAGCCTTGGTGCGGCTCCAGTCAACGTCCTTGAACCATTCATCGCTTTCGGTTTTTCCGTCCTTGAGGGCGAGGTAGCCGTTGCGGTAGAGCCAGGAGTTGAGATTGACGCCGCGGCAGAAATTCTTGAAGCCGTGGTCCGACATGACGACAAGAACGCTTTTGTCGTTCATTCGGGCGAGGACGCGGCCGACCAGGTCATCCATCTTGACATAGAGGTCTTCGATCACCTGGGCGCTTTTTTCCGTTTGGCCGCATTTGAGTGCGGGATGTTCCTTATCGAGATAACGGAAGAACATGTGCTGCATGCTGTCGGTTACTTGGAACCAGCAAGCGACCAGACCTTTTTTGGTCTTATCCATGGCGTTGAACATCATGTCTTCGGATTCGCGGTGGGTGTCGTAGGCAAGCTCCATGAAAGCCTTTTCGCTGAGCGCGCCTTCGTTGAGAGCCCATGTGTCGTCCGATTCTCCCAGAGTGGTGTAGCTGCCGATGAGCTTGGAAAGATAGACCGAGTAAATAAAAGGATGCGATATGGGAAGAGAGGGTTTTTCGGGATCGATGTTCAGCGGCGTAAGGTACATCTTGAAATGAGGCGAGATCTCCGAGACGTAGAACCGGCAGATGGCCTGGACCTTCATGCCCAGTCCCGGGCGGAAGGTGATCTGGGTCCACGGGGAAAAAGAGTCTTTTTCGAGTTCGATCTTGCGGCCGGAAACCTCGATCGCCGCCGTCTGCTTTTCCTCATCGATAGTGATGGTCATGGGAAGGCGCATCTCGACGGGTTTGCGCAGCAGCGAGTTCTCCGGGCCGGAGATATAGGTCGTGATGGTGCCGTCGTTGATATCGACAGGGATCATCACGCCGCCTTCGTGTTTTTCAACCTTCTCGGTTTCCGACGTGTAGAAGGAAAAAGTACCCTGGCTGCCCTTGAGATCGGGGGCACACATGCCGGAGATGAGGTGGCCCTTGAATTTTTCCGGGGGAAACGTGATGGGAATGCGCAGGATGGTGCTGAAGATGCCGCTGTCGCCCAGTATCTTCCAGAAGGGAACGCTCTTGCGAAGGCCCTTGATTTCGGGTTTGGACAGCGGAATATTGTATTTGCCCACGGGCAGAAATTTCTTGGGATTTCCGATGAAAGCCGACGACAGGTCGGGCATATAGTTTTTGGGATTGCGGCTGAGGAAATCGAAGATATTGTGTTTGTTGGGATGGCAGCCCGTCATGAAGGAAGACCAGGCTACGGGGGATATCGCGGGCGTCGTCGTGCGCAGCCGGGCGTAGGTTCCCATTTTTTTGAGTTTGGAAAAGTTGGGCAGTTTTCCTTCGGACATGAATTTTTCAAGCAGCGTCGGTTCCATCCCATCCAGGCCGACCACCACCATGCGGTCGATCTTGGCGTTCTTGTAGGCCTTCTGGCCGCGGATCAGACGGAAGAGCAGTCGAAAAGGCCAGGAGAGAAATGAGAATACGGCCAGAAAGAAGGTCGCGAAAAGCACCAGAAACGAAGAAAGGAATGCGAATCCGGCGCCCGGTCCGACATAGGCTTGAAGCGGGAGACCCAGAGCCAGCAGAACGGCAAACGTCAGAAAAGCGGTTCGGCGAAATGCGTGATGATGAGTATGTTTCATGAAAAATATTCCAATATGAAAGACGACAGGTCGGAGATTTTGAGCTCGGACCCGCGGTCCCGGTCGGCCAAGAAAAAGGCATCGTCCCAGGTATGCATGCCCTTGAGGTTCGAGAGCCCGAAAACTTCGGATTTCTTTACCGATCCCTTCATATCGAATCCGTGTTCGGAAACCGCAATCAGGTCGGGTCCGCGATCGATATGCGATCCGGTATAGACTTTGGACGTATCGAAGACTTTATGAACGATCTTTTTGCCTTCGTATTCAAGGCCCTGGAGCTTGGTGCTGATCTCCTGTTTGAGAGCCTCCTTCTCGGATGCCTTGACGGATCCCTGAGGGAATTTCCCTTCAAGATTCAGGTAGATGCGGTTGGGATCCATGACGAAGGCGCGGCTTTCGGGCGTGATGTCGGAAATGCCGGCGGGATTCGCTGTTTTGTAGGAGAGATAGCCCTGCTGCTGGAGCCAGACGTTGAGATAGACCTCCTGGACGATCCCGGTAAACCCATGATCGGACAAGAGAAAAAGGCCTTCGTCGCCGCCGGTGAGCTTACGGAAATCGGTGACGACGCCGCCGACAACTTTGTCGACTTCGTGGTAATAATCGAGGAATCTCTGATGATGGGGGTGGGATTCATCCGGGTAGGCATCCCATAGAAAGTGCATCAAACGGTCGGTGCCCGTGATGACGAACTCGAAAAAGTCCCAATCCTCATTCCACAATCCCTTCAAGGCACGAACCCGGCTTTTAAGCGTGCTGTCGAGTTCTTTCCAGAGGACGGCGTGATCCTCGCGGGCGCGGAATGTATCAATGTCGATCTGGTAATCGATCTTATCCAACTGCTGTTTGTAGGGGAGAGGAAATACGGCTTTGGCGAGATCTATGGCGACGAATCCCGAAATCAGGATGCCCGGGATCTTTCGGGCCGGGTAGGTGGAAGGCTGGTTGATGATAATGCTTCGCTTCTTGCGGCGGCCCAGTTCATCCCAGAACGTCTCGGTTTTGTTGTCGAGGAAATTGGGGAAACGCAGGTCCAGCGTGCCGGGTTTGAAATCCGTAAATCCGAATATACCGTGGGTGCCGGCATTGGTTCCGGTCATGAAATCCGTCCAGCTGACCGAGGATATCTCGGGGAGGCTTGCTTTCATCTGATGCAGGTGGCCGGATTCGATCAACGAGGCGAAATTCGGCATGATATCTCGAGCCGCGAGGTCGGAAAGCAGGCCGAACGGAACTCCGTCCAGGCCGATAACACAAACTTTTTTCTGTATCTTTTTCTTAAATAATCCCATGAATGCTCCCATTAAAATATAAAACTCATTATTATATCGGAATCAATCAATGTGTCAATTAGAAACACCGGCTCTTCATGCGGTGTAGAACCAGATAATTATACTCCTTTCATTGGGTTGACGCCAGGGGATTGGCCATTCATGGAAAGGGACCATACGGAAATTATGCAATCATGGGCATATCGGCGGAATTTATATTATATGGGATCTTATAAACCCTACTGCGATTTTCGGGCCCGACCCCAATTTTCCTGAACAGCTCGTGAGGCGTATCGAGGTGCGTCGATCGGGCCGCAACGAAGTCGATGCCGTGAGATCGGCCCGCCTTTGGTAAAGAATGTCGATTATTTTAAAATCTTTTTGTAAATCCGTATCGACATTCTTTATGGAGAATTCAGGATAATGCGGGCATCGACAAGGCGACAGCCGGATCCCTCCGGATAAACAATCAACGGATTGATGTCCAGCTCCGCGATCTCTTCGATATCACAGACAAGTTGGGATAAGCGTTTGAGGCAGTCGGCGATCGCGTCGGTGTCGTAGGCCGGTTCTCCACGAAATCCCTTCAATATTTTGTGGGTCTTCGTTTTTGAGATCATGACGTCGGCGGTCAGTTCTCGGATAGGCGCCAGACGAAAACTGACATCCTCCAGAGCTTCGACGTAGATCCCGCCCATCCCGAACATCAGCAGAGGTCCGAACTGGGGATCGCGGTTCATGCCCAGAATGACTTCTTTTCCGTCGCGCGCCATTTCCTCGACAAGGATGCCGTGGATATCCGCGTCGGGTTTTTTGGCCTTGACATCCCGCAGGATCTCGCGATAGGCGTTGCGGAGTTCCTCGGGGGACTTGATGTCGAGTTTCACGCCGCCGAAATCGAATTTATGCAGGATGTCGGGAGAAGCGATCTTGAGAACGACCGGATAACCGAATTTCTCCGCTGTTTTCGCGGCCTGTTCCTCGCTGTGTGCAAGCGAAGAGCGGATGACAGGAAATCCGTATGCCTTGAGTACGTCATACGCTTCCTGTTCCAAGAGATGGGAGCGGCCTTCCGCGCGAACGGAGTCGATCACTTCGCAGGCGCGGGCCTTATCGACTTCGTAATGTTTGATTACGGTTCGGGGGCGTTTCAACCAAAGATGGAAGCGCGTCATTTCGGCCAGAACGCGGGCGGCGCTTTCAGGGAAACGGTAGGAGGGAATTTTATTCTCATCCAGGATGTCGATCCCGCGCGACACATCGTAAACACCCAGAAAACAGCAGAGGATGGGCTTGGAAAAATTTTTCGACACGTCGACGATGGTCCGGGCTATTTTTTCGACGTCGGTAAAAGCGGTCGGAGTCAGGATCACGATCGCGGAATGAATAGTGCGCGCGGACAGCAGTTCCTTCAAGGAGGCTCCATACTGCTCGGCCTGGGCTTCGGCGATGAGATCGATGGGATTATTGATAGCTACGGTCGGAGGAAGCACTTCGCGCAGGGCTTTCTTTGTTGCCGGCGGGAAGGGCGCGATATTCAAGCCGCCCTGGATGCAGGAATCTGTTGCCAGAATACCGGGGCCTCCGGAATTGGTGATGATGGCGACATTTCGTCCCCGGGGGCGCGGCTGGCGTGCGAATCCTTTTACGTAATCGGACACTTCTTCCAGCGACTGCCCCCTCATCACGCCGCACTGATCGAAAATCGCATCGTAGACCTTGTCGGAACCCGCTAGAGACCCGGTATGGGAAGAGGCCGCCCGGGCGCCGATCAGGGTCCGGCCGGCTTTGAGAGCGATAATCGGCTTGGGATTTCGGGCGCTGCTGGTGATGCTGCGCGCTATGGACATGAACTCCCGCCCATCCACAAGGTCTTCAAGATACATGAGGATGACATCCGTTTCCGGATCGTCCTTGAGATACAACAGCAGTTCGTTTTCGTTGAGTCCCGCCTTGTTGCCCATGCTGATGAATTTCGAAAAACCGATATTGGAAACTTTGGCGTATTCCAATACCGCGACGCAGAGGGCGCCGCTTTGAGAGATGAACGCGATATTTCCCCCTCGGGGCATCTGGGTGCCGAAGGTGGCGTTCATCGAAGAGCCGGTGGAAGCATTGATCACGCCGAGACAGTTGGGGCCGACCAGGGCGATGTCATGTTCTTGTATGAGGGACTGGACGCGGTTTTCGAGTTCGATGCCTTCGCCTCCGATTTCCTTGAAACCCGCCGAGATCACGACGGCGTTATGGATGCCTTTATGTCCGCAGTCCTCGAGGGCGGACGGAACGGCGTGGGCGGGAACGATAACGATGCCGAGATCGACGGGATCGGGGATCTCGCTGACCCGGGGATAGCATTTCATACCCAGGATTCCCTTGGCCTTGGGATTGACCGGGTAGATTATGCCCTTGAAGCGGCTGTCGATAAGGTTGGTCAGCAGTGAATAGCCGACGCTGCCGGGCTGACGGGAAGCGCCGATAACGGCGATGGATTCCGGGTAAAATAAAGGATCGAGACGTTTTTTATTCTTTTTCATATTTTTAATCCCTAAGCAATGTCTTCTCATATTAATACAGATTGAACCGGCAGTAAACCTGAAAAGTCCCGGGCTGGGCTGCGTGTGCTGCTCGAATGACGGTTTCATCGCAGGGGATGAACACGAAAAATATGACAATAAAGGGCGAAAATGGTCGGCGGGCACGAAAAAAAACGGTATAATACAATGAATAGCAATCTAATGAAGCGAAGCGGATATGTTTTTTTTGAAAATATTCATATTAAGATGGAAGATCGGACATAAATTCTCGTCTAATTTTTGTTAGAGAGAAGAAAAAGCTAATTTGGAATCCAAAAGTGAATAAACACGAGGGAGTTAACATGCGCAAAATCCTGACAATAATGTTGACGGTTGCTGTAGTCCTGGCTTTCGGATGCGGAAAATCCGAGGCGCCCGGAACCGACGGCGAATCACCACAAAATCAGGGTGTTCCGGCGAAAAAAAACGCGGATTCCCAAAGAAATCCCGGACGGAAAGACGGATCTCAAAGGGTCGATGTGGATACGCTCGATATACCCGATCAATTGAAAGCCGCCATAAAATCCGGCCGGATACCTCCCGAACGTGTTCGCGAGATCATCGCCCAAGCATCGGAAGGGGATGCAAAACCCGTGAATGTGGAAGCGGTTAAGCGAGAAAGCCTCAACTCATATCTTATCATCAACGGGATCGTTGAACCCGAGCGAACGGTCGAAATCTTTTCTCGGCTGTCGGCATACGTCAAAGAGATCGTCAAGGAAGAAGGAGCCCTGGTCCGTGAAAACGATGTTTTGGCTATGCTTGACGATACGGAAATCCGCATCAGCCATGAACAGGCCAAGATCGCACTGGAACAGGCAAAATTGAGTCTCGAGGAAGCGGAGCAGAACTACACGAGAAACCAGGAGTTGATCAAACGGGAAATGATTTCCGAGCAGGAATTTCAAACTCAGGAGGCCGTATTCAAGCAGCGGCAGCTTGATTATAAAGACAGCCAGGAAGCCTTCAAAAACCTGGAACTCCAGCTCAATTGGACCAAGATCCGGTCGCTTTCCGACGGATATATCACCGAACGTTTGATCGAAGTCGGATCCCGGGTAAACGCTAATCAACAGGTCTATACGATCGAGGATTTCAGCCCGCTCTTGATACGGGTTTATGTGCCCACTTCGGATGCCATCAAACTCAAAACCGGGATGACCGCTGAAGTGACGACGGATATTATTCCGGGTCGAATATTTCAAGGGAAAGTAAAACTCATCAATCCCAGAATCGATGTGCAGACCGGCACCGTGAAGGTTACCGTGGAAGTGTACGATAAAACCCTCAGCGTGAAGCCGGGGATGTTCGTCGAAGTTCGGATCGTCGTCGGGCAGAAGGAAGACGTTCTGGTCATTCCGAGAAAAGCCGTTTTGTATAAGCAGAACCTCACTCATGTCTTCGTGATACAGCAAAACCAGGTCAGTCAGCGGCAGGTAGAACTCGGACTGACAGAGGAGGACATGGTCGAGATTACCGGAGGACTTGAAGAAGGCGAGGAAATCATCACGGTCGGTGTCGAAGGACTTAAAGAAGGCCAGAGGGTAAAAGTGCTGCAATGAAACTCGTAAAATTTTCCTTGAATCGTCCGGTGACGATATTCATGTTCACCGTGGCGGCGATCATATTCGGATTTATCGCCTATTCACGCCTTAATCTGAATCTGCTGCCCACCATATCTTATCCTACGTTGACCATACAAACAGAATACGCGGGGACCGCGCCGTCCGAAATCGAAAACATCATCTCCAAACCGATCGAGGAGACGTGCGGGGTCGTCGATAACGTGGTCCGCATCTCTTCGGTATCGAGAGCGGAGCTTTCGGAAGTCACCGTTGAATTCGCGTGGCACACCAACATGGATTTCGCGACCCTGAAGCTCAGAGAGAAGCTGGATCTGCTGCGTCTTCCCGTCAATGCCGAAAAGCCGGTCATCCTGCGCTACGATCCCAACCAGGAACCGGTTATGAAGCTCGGCTTCACCGGCACGGACGATCTGGCGCGCATCCGCTATATCGCGGAAAGGGAAGTCAAACAGGCTCTGGAAAGCATCGAAGGCGTCGCCGCATGTTCGATATCCGGAGGACTGGAAGACGAGATCCACATCGACATCGATGAAAAACAGCTCAGCCTTCTCAATATCCCGATCACGACGGTGGCCTCCCGCCTGGCTCAGGAAAACGTCAATCTCTCCGCCGGAATCCTCAAACAGAAGGACAGTCAGTTTCTGGTGCGGACCGTGAATCAATTCAAAGACGTCGAAGAGATAAAGGGGATCATCGTCGAGAAAAGGGGAGACGTGCAGATCACCCTGGGCAGCGTGGCCGATGTTTACCGCGGATACAAGGAACGCAAGGTGATTTCGCGCATCAACGGTCTCGAATGCATCGAAGGCGCCATCTATCGCGCGGCGGATGCGAACACGGTTTCCGTGGCCAACGCCGTGACCGAGAAGTTGAAAATGGTTCAGTCGAATATCCTGGGACCCCGCGGGATGAAGTATGAAATCATCACCAACCAATCGAAATTCATAAAGAGCACGATCAGCGAGGTTAAGCAGACGGCCGTATTCGGTGGAATCCTGGCCGTCATGGTGCTGCTGTATTTCTTGAAAAACTTCCGCAGCACGTTGATCATTGGAGCCGCCATTCCGATTTCCGTCATCATCACTTTCTTTCTGATGTATTCGTCCCACATCTCGCTGAACATCATATCGCTGGGAGGTTTGGCCCTGGGCATTGGTATGCTGGTGGACAATTCCATCGTTGTGTTGGAGTCCATCCAGCGTTATCGTGAAAAGGGGCATGACGCCTACAATGCGAGCCTGCAGGGAACTTCCGAAGTGGCGGGGGCCGTGACCGCATCCACGCTGACCACGGTGGCGGTGTTTTTTCCTATCGTGTTCGTTGAGGGTATCGCGGGTCAGCTCTTCAAAGACATGGCTCTGACCGTGACGTTCTCGCTTCTGGCTTCACTGGTGGTGTCTTTGACCCTGGTTCCCATGCTCAACACCGCCATGCGGCGGGAAAATACCAAGGAACGGTTCAGCGGCTTTCTGCACTTCGTTTTCAAACCGCTCGATAAGATATATGACAAGTTTACCGACTTCTATAAAAAGAACCAGGTCCGATCGTTCGGGAAAAGCAAACTCATTTTCGGCATCGTGATGGCGGTATTCCTGCTTTCAATTTTCATGACCCGTTTCATGGGACAGGAGCTGATACCGGTGATCTCTCAGGGGGAATTCCTGATCAACGTGGAATTCAAACCGGGAACTTCGCTCAAGGAAAATGCGGCCATCATTACGGATATCACGGACAAGCTTCGTTCCTATGAGGAGATCGAAAGCATATATGAATTGATCGGAAGAGGATCGCGCGGCGGGATATCATTTCAGGAAGAGAGGGAGAATCTTTCGGAATTCACGCTCCGTCTCAAACCGGGCATTCTGGGAAAACAGGAAGACCGCATCATGGACCGGGTGAGGGCCGATATGGCGTCTTTCCCCACCACCAAGGTCAAGGTGTACAAACCGCGCCTTTTCTCTTTTAAAGCTCCCCTGGAGGTCGTGATCTCGGGCAACGATCTGGATATGCTGAAAGGTCTTTCAGATCGATTGACGGAGAAAATGCGGGGGATTCCGGGGATCATCGATCTGAAATCGAGCATGGAAGAAGGATATCCGGAGATACAGATCATATTCAATCGGGCGGTGCTGGCGTCGCAGGACATGACGATCAATTCCGTCGGTTCTCAGATACGAAATAAAATAGAAGGCGACGTGTCCACGCGTTTCATCGAGAGCGAGCGTGAAGTCGATATCCGGGTCCGCCTTTCAGAAGATTCCCGAGACAGGGTGGAAAAAGTCAGCCGGATAACCATACAGAACGGGCTGGGGGTAATGGTGCCGCTGCAGGCGCTGGCGGACATTCAGATAAAGGAAGGCCCGGCCGAGATCCGGCGCATCATGCAGCAGAAATCAGCGGTGATCACCGCCAACACTTCGGGCATCGATCTCGATTACGCAAAGCAGGAGATCCAGGCCGCGGTCGATACGCTCGACTGTCCGGCGGAGTGCTCCATCTATCTGGCCGGCCAAAGCCAGGAAACCGACGTGGCGTTTTCTTCCATGACATTCGCCATCCTGTTAGCGGTGTTTCTGGTTTACTTGGTCATGGCTTCGCAGTTCGAGTCATTCAAAAAGCCTTTCATCATCATGTTCACGATACCGCTGGGGATCATAGGGGTCGTGATCGTGGGGTTGATCTTCCAGATGTCCATTAACGTGATCGTGCTGATCGGTTTGATCATTCTCGCAGGCATCATCGTCAACAACGCGATCGTGCTGGTCGATTATATAGGACAGCTTCAGAAATCCGGAATGCCCAAGACAGAGGCCATCAAGACGGCCGCCCAGGTCAGGTGGCGTCCCATTCTCATGACGACCATCACGACGGTCCTGGGATTGCTGCCTATGGCCCTGGATTTCAACGAAGGATTCGAGATCCGTATACCGCTGGCCCTGACGTTGATAGGCGGATTGATCTTCGGAACCTTCCTCACGCTCATCTTCATCCCGCTGGTCTACTATATGGTGATCCGTGAAAAAACGGAGGGAGAAGAGCGGGAAGGAATTTTCATGCGCGGACTGAAAAGCATAAAAACAGCGATTTCCCAACCTGGAACCAACGCGAAAAAATCATGAATCTACCAGAATTTTCCATACGCAAACCGGTTACGGTTATTGTCGCGATGCTGATATTTATCACCATCGGAGTCATATCCATACTCAAGCTGCCGCTCGAGATGATGCCCGACACCTCCTTCCCCGGGCTCATGGTGCAGGTGCCTTATCCGTCATCATCTCCCGAAGAAGTGGAGCGTACCATCACGCGGCCCATCGAGGATATTCTGTCGACAGTCAACAATCTGGACAGCATCAGCTCAACCTCATCCGAGTCCTCCGCCCGCATACATATGCAGTTCACGGGCGGGACCAACATGGATCTGGCCTCCATGCAGATACGCGATAAACTCGATCAGATAAGGGGAAATCTGCCGGACGATATCGAAAACATCAGGATTCGCAGATTTTCCATGAACGACCGTCCGGTGATCAATTTCAGCCTGGCGCTTCCCGGAGATCTGGACAACCTCTATTTCTGGTCGGAAAATTTCATCACCCAGCAGCTGGAGCGTATCCCAGGAGTCGCGAACGTCGATATCCGCGGGATCCGCAACAAAGTCCTCACGGTGTATCTCAAACCGGAAGTTTTCTATTCGTCATCCATCCGGATCACGGATCTCATCAGCTCCATCCGCAACAACAACGTCAATATTTCCGCCGGCTATGTGGAAGACGGGAATATGCGGTATGTGACGCGCATCCCCGGAGAACTTAAAATATTGGAGGACGTCAAACGTCTTCCCGTCAACAACAAGGGGTTGACGATCGACGATGTCGCGCGCGTTACGTATGATTACCCCATCAAGGAAGATTTCAATCGGTTGAACGGACACGAAACCGTCCGATTTTCCATATACCGGGCGTCGAACGCCAATATCGTGGACGTCTGCGGCAAGGTCAAGGAGACCGTCGCCCACATCAAGGAAACCGAGCCGGCCCTGAAAAACATGACCGCGATATTCTACCGCGATCAGTCCGAGGATATCCTGAAGAGCCTCCAGGATCTGACTCTGTCCGGTGTGGTCGGAGGGCTTCTGGCCGTGGTGGTGCTTCTGTTTTTTCTAAGAAAATTCCGGACGACCATCATCATCGCCATCGCCATTCCCATGGCCATGGTTTTTACCTTCAGCTTCATGTACCTCTACCGATATCTGTTTCGAACCGATATCACCATCAATATCATATCGCTGAGCGGATTGATGATGGCCGTAGGCATGCTGGTGGATAACAGCGTCGTCGTCCTGGAAAACATATTCAGGCTGCGGCAGGAAAAGAAATATCCCCCGATGAAAGCCGCGTTGACGGGGGCCAGCGAGGTCGCCATGGCCGTCAGCGCGTCAACGTTGACCACGCTGGTTGTGTTCATTTCGCTGGGATTCATGTCAAGATCGGGATTCGGACGCTTCATGCAGGACTTCGCCCTGACCATATCGCTGGCGCTGATCGCTTCACTGCTGGTGAGCCTGACGTTTATCCCGTTGGCCGGAAGCCGGTTTCTTTCCGGCAAATCCAAAGAGAAGGCGCGATGGCTGGTGAAAATGACCTCTTTGTACGAGCGAATCATCAGCTTCACTATCAGGAACTGGAGAACCAAGCTTCTGGTGGTCGGTGCGGCCGTGCTCATTTTTTTTATTTCGTTCAAGATGCTGGGAAACATAGAACGTGAATACATGCCGCGCAGTGATGAACGGGAAGTGAATCTTTCGGTTTTTATGCCGCGGCATTTCTCTCTGGACGAGATGAAAGCGATGTTTTACGGATTCGAGGAAATGCTGCTGTCGCGCAAGGATGAGCTGTCCATCAAATATCTGACCACCTCGTTCGGAACACGGAACATGCGCCAGGGGCGCTTCCGGGGATCTCTGGAACTGGCGCTTGAGGAGGAAGGCCCTACGGTCACCGAAATCAAGGAGAGGCTGAACGAGCTGCTTCCCGTGCGTGCCGGTATCGAATATGAATACGGCCAGCGATTCGGCCGCGGAGGTCATTTCCAGGGGATAAACGTCGAGTTGATAGGACTGGACTACACGAAGCTGACGGAGCTGGCGCCGGACGTCGTCGAGAAGCTGAGCGTTATCGAAGACGTGGAAGATATCACCAGCGATCTCGAGGGAGGGGACACGCAGCTTCTGGTCGAGGTCGACCGGGAAAAAGCGGAAAGCTCGGGAGTCAGCAGCCGGATGGTCGCCCAGACCATCTCCTCCTCGATATCCGAGCGTCCGATCGGAAAATTCAAAACCGAAAACCGCGAGATCGACATCATCCTCAAGATACAGGGGGATGACGGATTTTCGGAAGCCGACCTGAGAAATATCAGTATCGGGACTCAAAGCAAAAGGATTCCCCTCAGCGCCATCTCGGACATCTCCTACCGGATGGGATCGACATCGATCCGCAAGGAAAATAAAAAGTCGAAACTCGTTATCCGGCTGAACACGAAGAGTCAGGGAATGAGGGGAATATCCGCCGCCGTCACAGAGGTGATGAACACGTTCGAGTTTCCGGAAGGCTACACGTGGAGTTTGGGATCGGGCTTTCGTCGTTTCCAGGAATCGCAAGGCGAATCGACGATGGCGATTATCCTGGCGCTGGTGTTCATCTACATCATCATGGCTTCGCTGTTCGAATCTTTCGTACATCCTTTCACGATCCTGCTGACCGTTCCCTTGGCGCTTTTCGGCGTTGCCGTGATCTTTACCATCACCGGCATCACGTTGAATACAACGTCGAATCTCGGACTGCTTACGCTGTTCGGGATCGTGGTCAACAACGGGATCATCCTCATCGATCACATAAGAACCCTGCGCAAGGGGGGGATGGATAAGGCGGCCGCCATTATCCAGGGAGGAAAAGACCGGATGCGGCCCATTATCATGACCGCCATCACCACCATCTTCGGCGTGCTTCCTCTGGCGCTGCCTTTCCTCCTGCCCCAATTTTTCGAAGCGGCGGGACGGCGGGCTCAGATGTGGGCTCCCATATCGGTCGCGATCATCGGCGGGCTGACGACATCGACATTTTTCACCCTGATCATCCTGCCGACGTTCTACTCGATATCGGACTCGCTGACGGTCGGAGTCAAGAAAGCGCTGGGATTCAAAATTTCAAAAATATAGAAAACGAACATCACTGAGCGTGGGCGACAAAATAATCCGCAATTTTAAGCCCATATTTTTCAGGATCGAGAAATTTTACGATAGCGCGCGGATAGCTCCCGGTTGAGGGATCCACTTCCGAAAGATCCACGAAAGCGCCGTCGATCCTGTTTCCATCCGGATCGGTTATCAGTTTAACGCGGGGACGAAATGATTTCTCCGGATCCGGATTCGCTTCGAAGACGATGGCGATCTCCCGGGTGTTGAGAAGAGCGAGTGAGCCGACCGGACAGAGCCCCATCATGTTCACGAAAACCTTGAGAATGATGGGATCGAATTCACTGCCGCTGCGTTCCATCATGAAGCGCAGCGCTTCCTCCCGTGTAAAGTTCTTTTTTCGATAAGGGCGCGTTGTGGTGATGGCATCAAAAACATCGACGATCTTTACGATCTTGCTGTAAAAATCGATGCTCTTTTTTTTCGTATAGCGGGGATAACCCGTATCGTCTTCACGGGCATGATGTTCCATAGCGACATTAAGAGCGCGCAGCGGGAGAAAACTGAATTCCTTCATCCGGATAAGCATTTCCGCTCCATAATAGGGGTGTCTTTCGATGATCTGCCTTTCATCGTCATCGAGCTTACCGGGTTTGAGTAGTATTTCCTTGGGGATTTCCAGCTTCCCGAAATCGTGAAAAAAAGAGCTCAGACCCAGGTCGATCAACTCATTGCGGTCCAATCCCAGCTTTTTCCCCAGGGATAAGGAAAGGATGCAGACGTTGACCGAGTGGTTGAGAGTATATTCATCGAAATTTTTGATGTTCGTCAACCCGAAGAGAAAAGATTCGTTGTCCGTGATGTGGTTGAATATGGATTGCATCAACCGCTTCGTGGTCATGAGAGAAAGGCGGCTTTGCTTGGTGGATGATTCCTGGAGTTCGAAATATTCCTTGAGATGCGTGATGCCGAGCATGAACAGTTTCTTTGCGTCGCGATCTTTCCGTTCCGCAAGAGAATCATAGGGGAGCTTTTCAATGACGATACCGCGGATCGTATTCATCCGCATTCCATCAAGCAGGACTTCGAAAGGATCGTCGCCTGTTTTTGAAGACGACATCAGCTGGATGAATTTCAATAGTTCCTCTTCGCTGACACCTGAGGAGAAGATCAAGGTTCCGAGATCATGAGTATGAAAAACATTCTGAATGAATTTAAGGAGGTAGTAGTTGGAGTATCCGAATTTGAGTTTGACACCGTTGAGATAAATGGTGTTCTCACGGAGCATGAGAGATGCGCCCGTGCCGGTAATACGGAGAATCTTTTCCAGAAGATGCCGCAGGAGGTTGATCTGGCGAATGAATATCATGTTGTTGGGCTCATAGATCTTGGCGATGCGAACAGCCCGGTTGAGGCGGTATAGAAGATCCGCGCCTTCTTTGGATACGGCTTTTTCCTGTTCGGGAATTCCAAATCCGGGAATTTCTTTTTCAGCTGTCATTTTATTCCTGAGCGGTCTCTTTGCGTCCGCTTTTCAGATTACGTAGTGCCTGTCGGGATCGCTGATTGATCTTTCGGATTGAAGAGCGGGCGGAATCCTCGAGGGCGGCTTCCGCTTCGACTCCGGAAGCGCTGATGAGCGATTCAAGGGCCATGACGCCGTTTTCGATGGTGCGCCGCCCTGAAAACCTGCGAGCTTTTTGAACGATTTCGTGCAGGGTATAGATCGCTTCCGGTGAAGACAATCGGCCGAGAAAATCGAAATAGGCTTTTTTTTCGTCTGGACTTTTTTTGTGGAATGATTTATCGCGGATACGTGAAAAGACGGATCGGCTGAATGAGGGATCGAGGTCGGTACGCAGGCTTCGCAGCGCCATGACCCTGAGCTTTTCGTTGCGGTTTGTCAGCATGCCGACAAGAATGCGGTCCGCATTGGAATCCTCGAGGGCGCCCAGGGACTTTAAGGCCGCGAATTTGACGCTTTCATCCGAAAAGGCCAGGAACCGTACCAGATAGGGGATGGCTTTTCGGTCTTTCGTGCGTCCCATGATCCCTATTATCTCGCGCGTAAGGATCGGGTGATCGTTGCCGGTGATGTTAACGATGGAAGCGAGATCCTCTTTTGCCAGGTTTTCGAGAATGGACACGATCTGGATCTTATAAGAGGGCGCCTTGATGCCCTCATAAAGTTCGGCCAGGAAGGGAATGCTGATTGTTCCGAAGAGATGAACATAGCTTAAAAAGGAGTTAAGGTCTTCCAGCTCTCCTTCCCGATAAATATTCATAACAAGCGAAAGAGAATCACGGTTTTTCAACTTTTTGAGAAAGGAGGACAAGATGTCCTGTGCATGGACATTTTCATCGGCAATATGAGACGAGAGGTCTTCGATATAAGAAAAGATGTCCAATGCTTGACTGAACTTTCCTTTTTCCAGCAGTTCCTTGTGGCATTGATCCAGGATGTTGAGGGTGGCATCAAATTGTTCGGGACGTTCCTCAAGATAGAGCATTTCCATCAGCAGGGAGATCAATTCTTTATCCAATGGGGTGGATCGATTGTTTTCAAGCATCGTTTCCAGAACCTGCAGCTCTTCTTTGGATAAGAGAAGCGCTCCCTCTTCCGATTCAAAATCATCTTTGTTTTCCGCAACAGCGGATATCTCGGCGGACAACGGGGCCGAACGGGAATCCGATAAAATCGAATCCGTATTCAAGGCGGATTCGTCCTCGGGGAATAATAGGATGCGCCCGGAGAATAAGGCTTTGGGATCCACCTCGTATTGAGGTGATTCAGTACCGCGGCCGATCTTGGATTCCAAGAAATCATCGGGGGCGTAGTACCGGATATTAGCGTAATCCTTTTCCCACAAAGCCATCACGATGTCGCTTTCAGAAGGAGGGAGTTCGGAATCATGCTTGATCAAATCGAGAAAATCAAGGAACTCTTCCTGGGCGAGTCCTTTGTAGAAAAAAAGTCCCTGCAGCCCATCCTTGTAAAAAAGGAAAGGAAGGCTGCGGCTGAGCTGTTTATCGGAATAAACGGTTTCATCATCATACAAGAAAGACGTTTCCTTGACCTCGAGTTCGAGTTTCCAGTGAGTATCGAGGAATTTAGCCAGCTGAGTAAATATTTGACCGGAGAATTTTTTTACGTTGGCATGATCGGAGCGGAATATCTTCATCTGCGAAAAACACTTGCTCAGAAGCTGCAGGATGTCTTTGATCGACGCGATCTTTTTTGCGCGATCACGAGCGCTTTCTTCAGGAAAAGACGTGACGGACGGATACTTCGAATCATTCTCGTTCATTCGGGCATGTCTCCCAAAATCCGGCTCTTTTTGCTGCTGCCGCACGTGCGCGATAAATATCGCGCACGAAAGGAATTATTATAATGTATAGGGTAGCGGAGTCAAGAAGGTTTTACGAGCCGCAAAAGCGGGCTATTATTATGGGGAAAGAAAAAACACAAGGAAGGCGCCTTGTCGCCGGAGGGAATACTATGCTATATTCAGAATATATTCCACAAATGTGCCGGACGCGTTCCGGTGAAAAAGGATTGAGTCGTGTCTGAAAAAAGAAAAGTCAGCTGCCTCCAATGCGGGGCGACCAATAATTTTCCTCTGGATCATGGCGGGAAAAAAATCGTGTGCGGGCGGTGTAAAACGGCGCTGCCGGTTCCGGGGACCCTGATTCAAGCTACGGGGGATCAGGCGATCACGTTGATGGAGAGATCGTCGCTTCCGGTGTTGATCGATTTCCATTCGGATCAGTGCGCTCCCTGCCATATGATGCATCCGATCGTCGAGGCCCTGGCGCGGAGGCGGTCGGGAGAGCTGATGGTGATCCAGGTCAATACCGATATTTATCCGGATATCGCCTCGGCCTTCAGGATTCAGGGTGTTCCGACTTTCGTCGTCCTGCACAAGGGAACGGAGCGCGCGCGAACCAGCGGAGCCATGGCGGAAACGGATTTTTCTTTTTGGGTCGCGAGCGTTGCATAAACCGCGGGATTTACGGAAGACCGGACTGAGGGGGATTGTGTGCACCCTTTCGATCCGGTTCCGGGTAATGTAATAAAAGGAGCCGGAGATGAATGTATATGATTTGATTCTGTCCCGCAGGACGATCCGTCAATTTAAGCCGGAGAGTATACCGCGAGACCTGTTGACGGATATGATGAATGCGGCTCGGATGGCCCCTTCGGCCGCAAATCGCCAGCCCTTGGAATTTATCGCCGTCGATGACCCGGAGCTGCGAAACCGCATCTTCCCCTGTGTGAAATGGGCCGCTTATATCGCTCCGGAAGGAGACCCCAAGCCGGGTCAGGAACCGACGGCCTATATCGTGAACCTGGGCGACACCGAAGTGCGAACCTCCGGATTCGAGTGGGATATGGGAGCGTCAATCGAGAACATGATTCTGACCGCCCTGGAACGCGGCGTCGGCAGCTGCTGGATGCTGTCTATTGATCGGGATAAAATTCGGGAGATCCTGAATATTCCCTCCCGGTTCAAGATCGATTCCATTCTGGCATTGGGTTATCCGGCTGAAGAATCCGTGGCTGAAAAGATGAACGGAGATTCCGTCATCTACTGGAAGGATGATCGGGGCGTGATGCATGTGCCGAAGAGGGACTTAAACAAAATCGCCCACTTCAACGGTTTTAGGATGGATTAGCCATGGAAATGGCTGATGATATGAAATGCTTTTTAAACCATTCTTTTTTTTACCCACCTCATCAGCCATTTTCATGAATCATTCAATTACCGGCGATGGTGAGTTCGGCGATCTTGATGGTCGGCCCCGCAACCGGTCCGTAAAATACGAGATCGTTTCCGATCGATTCGAGCGATTGGAGGATATTTCCGAGGTTGCCGGAAATCGTGACTTCGGAGACGGGATAAACGATCTCACCATTTTCAACCCAGAGACCGAAAGCGCCGCGGGAGATATCTCCGGTTACCGGATTGAGCCCGTGACCGATGGTGCGCGTCAGGATCAGACCGCGTTCCAGGGAGGAAACGATATCCGCCGGCGGAAGCGTGCCCGGCTGAAGAAAGAAATTGTTGGGGCCTATCCCGCCTCCCGAAGAATTTCCGGTTGATCTCAGATTGAGTTTGCGGGCTGCGTAGGTGTCGCAGAGGTAATGTTTCAGAACGCCTTGATCGACGACGGTTTTGCGGGGAAAACTGACGCCTTCCGAATCAAAAGGACGGGTTCCGGGATTTCCAGGGATAGAGGGATCATCGATGAGGGTCAGATTGTCGCCGCCGATCTTTTCTCCCAATTTATCGATGAGAAATGAGCTTTTCTGGTATATGGCGCTGCCGGAAATGCAGGAGAAAAGAAAACCGAGCAGCCAGGCCGACATGAGCGGTTCGAATACGATGGGCACCGCCTGGGTTTTGATTTTGCGTGGATTGAGATGACGGAGCGTACGTTCGACGGCACGTCGGGCCACGGATTCCGGAGATTCCAACTCGGAGAAAAATCGTTTGGAGGAGAACCAGTAACCTTCGACCCTGTCGTCTGTTTCGCCGGCCTGAAGTCCGACGCTCAAGCTGCAAAAAGATTCGCGGTATTCGCCGGAAAAGCCGTTCGAATTAGCCAAAATGCTGCGAACATCCCGCGTTTCGAACGAGGCGCCGTGCGAGTTGTTGATTCGAGGATCTTCTAAGGCGATTCGCTCCGTTTCCAAGGCCATCCGGATTTTACGTTCAGAATCCAAAAGCGGGATTTCTGGATCGAAAAGCCGGAGGGAGGCGGGATCGGCGGGGAGCCCGGTATCGGAAGGCAGTCCGACGAAAGCGTCCTCGCCGGAAAAGGAGGCGCGTTCTATGGCGTTTTTCACCATGTTTTTCAATGTATCCTTGGAAAGATCCGATGACGATGCGGTCGCGGTCCGGGAATCCTTGATGACTTTTATGCTCAATCCTCGAGATGATGCTTCGAGGAGGTTTTCGATTTTTCCCAGCCTGACATCGGCATTGAATTCCGTACCGTCGGCAATGGCGACTTCTATTTCATCCGCTCCCTGAACTTTCGCAAAAGTCACAAGACTCTCGGCCAGGGACAATAATTCACTTCGATTCGATTCCGTCTTCACGAGGTCCCTCCAACGGTCATCATGGAAATCTTGACTGTCGGGCATCCGTCCGTGACCGGAGCGGCCTGTCCTTCTTTTCCGCAGGTGCCGGTCTGGAGTCCGAACTGAAGGTCCGATCCCACCATCGAGATTTTTTTCAGGATATCGATGTTGGTGCCGATCAGCGTAGCCTGTTTGACCGGAGCGGTAAGACGGCCGTTTTCGATCAAATATCCGGAACTTACGGAGAAAGTGAATTTTCCGGAATCTTCCACCTGGCCCCCCTGGTAGAACTGAGCGTAAAACCCTTTTTTTACAGAATGTATGATCTCGTTGGGATCATACTCGCCCCGATCCAGATAGGTGTTGCTCATGCGGGGAATGGGAATGCAGGAGAAATTTTGACGGCGGCCGTGACCGTTCATCGATTCACCCATGAGACCGGCGGAAAGACGATCATGCAGCAGCCCGGTACAAACGCCGTTGAGGATCAAGGGCGTTTTTTGCGGCGTGGTGCCCTCATCATCATAATTGTATGAACCACGAAATAAGGGTATCGTCGGATCGTCGTATATAGTGACCTGATCCGATCCGACCTTTTTTCCGATTTTATTCCAGAATATGGAAGTCTTCTTTCGGATGAAATCCGCTTCCAGCAGATGGCCGACCGCTTCATGGATCATGACTCCGCTGTGTCCGGGCGCCAGCACAACCGGCATCTCGCCGGCTGGAGCCGGACGAGCCCGCACAAGGTTGACGGCTTCACGAGCGGCGTTTGCTCCGATCTCCTCCGGAGTAAGTTGGTTCTGAAAATATTCCATTCCGACACGGCCTCCGCCGCCGGAATAACCCGACTCGCGGACTCCGTCTTTCTCGGCGATAGCCAGGCATATCAAGCGGGTCATGGGGCGGGTGTCGCGGACCTTGAGTCCATCCGAGTTGACGACACAGACGGTTTTCAACTGTTCCGCCAGGGAAGCTTTGACTTTGAGGATCAGGGGATCATGTTTTTGGGAAGCCGAATAAGCCCGGCGGACAAGATCGATCTTTCGCTCCAGAATTTGTGTATGTACGGGAACGAGAACCGGATACAGATCGAGCAGATTGTTCTGAAGACGCGGCGGATTCGCGCTCCGGAGATCGTCTCGGGAAGCGATGGCGGCGGCTGTCAGGGCGGCGCTTTTTATCTTTTCGAAATCGAATTCGTTGGTATATCCGTAGCCCGTCATGTCTCCGGAGAGAACACGGATTCCCATCCCCGTTGAGATGCTCTCCGTGGTTTCTTTAATGATGTCCTCTTCCATGACGATGGATATGAAATGCGTGTATTCCAGATAAATTTCGGAAAAATCCCCGCCTCGTGAAAGGGCGATGTTGAGAATTTTCGATAGATCGTCATCCGATAGGCCGAAGCGGTCTTCGTAGGGGAAAGAATGCTTGGATGTCTGGTTTTTCATGTTGTGACAATTATACGAGTTAAGCAGACAACTTACCAGCCCGACGGATCCGGTTTTTATAAAATCCCTTCTGGTGAGTTCGAATGTCATTCGGGTTCCTTGACGAGGTCCTCAAAATATAGAACGTGCGAATGCAAAAAAGGTTGCCGTGGAAATAAATCAGTAAGATATGCTTTGAAGATGAAACCAGCGGAACGGTATCAAACGAAGATAGACTAAAAGGATCCCGTTACGGCCATGAGGCGGATATCACGGATGGATTTTCCTTTCAACCCCAAGCGTTCCACCGTGCGTCCTTCTTTCCAGAAATCCTTGTTGCGCATGAGCGAAGCCAGGTGGATGATGAAACGGATCGTGGGGGTCTCGATCTTCAGCATCTCTCCGAGGGAAGCCATGGGAACGAGGCTCATGGGAACGTCTTCATCGATGTAACGGTGGTGCAGGCGGTCCGGGGCTTTGATGCCGACATAGCCGGGATTGTCGTGAATGGCTTCATAGAGATTTTTCCCGGTGGCGCTGTAGGCGGTATACAGCCAATTGCGCGCACTCATGACTTTGATTCCGAGGGCGCCGGCAACCTCCAGGCGTTCCCGGTCCAGACGCTCCAGAACCTTGGATACGGATTCGCTTGCTCCCTGGATATAGTATTCAAAATCACCATGGGTTTCTTCGATCCAGGCGGCATTCAATATAGTCAAGGCGGGATGGAAGATCGCGCCGATATTTTCGAAGCTGGTTTTGAATATATTATCCCCGGGAACGAATTGAGGATACGCGCGGTTGATGACCTTAACGACTCCGGGAATCCAATAGGCGGGCAGGGTCGCCAGCGGAACCGTGTGCTTGATGCGAAAAATATGGGCGTTGGCCGGTCCGATGGCCCTCGAAGCGTAAATAAACGTTTGCGCTTCGGCAATGAAAGGGAACACCTTCTGATCTTTTTCCTTGAGAGCTTGATAGAACTCCATTGCGCCGCCGGTGCGTCCGGGGTTGAGAATGACGATCTGATTTTCCTTGAGGTACGGCGCGCAGGTTTCGGCAATGAAACGGTGTCCGTTGGCGGGAACCGCCACCATCAGAATATCGACGTCCTCGAGACACTCCTGGATATTGCTGGAAGCGAGTTTGATCTCTCCGAATCCTTTTACGTCACCTTCGACCATGATTCCCTTTCTATGGGTTACGGGGCGAAGTTTCTTGCCCCCCCGGTTGTACAGCCGGACGTGAAATCCCATCAGCGCCAGATGGCCCGCCATGGCCATGCCGCCGTGTCCGGCGCCGAGCACGCAGAATTTGAGTTCCGAGGGATCTTTAAGTATAAGTTCTCGGATATAACGTTTTCGACGCGTATCGGTTTCGGAAATCATCTTTTTCGTCATGTTTTTACCTTGCATGAGGCCTTTCGCGAAAAATGAAAATATCGGCGGCTCTATATAGATTGTAGTCGCTGATAGAATGAGGATAAAGCGTATTCCTAATTATTTTAAATCAATTAGAAATGAAAAACAACCGGTCATTTCCGTAAAACCGGCTTTCTATTCACATCTTTTTCCATAGAAAGCAAGCCACAGAATGCTGAGTATACCCAAAGAGTATTCGAAGAGATTGGTAATCAGGTGAAGACCGATTCCCGAAAGGACGGCAAGGTCGGCCGTATGTGCTCCGGTGCCGTCGATACCCAACAAGTTGAAGGTCAAGGCCCAGGCCGATTCCCAAGTGCCGAATCCGGCCAATCCTTTGATGGGAAGGGCTCCGGTCAATTCAGCGCCTGTAATGCCCAGGATGGTTTTAAAAAAACTGATATCGGGTCGCATTAATCCGAAACCGCGAAGAAGCGAGAGGAGCAGCAGGTAGAGCGAAACGTATTTTGCCCCTCGGATGGCGCATGAGAGCCAGAGGATCTTGATGTGGATTCTCCGTTTTCGGATATGTTCGAGCTCAGTTATGGTCATGCGGGTTTTCTCCTGCACAACGCGAGCCCATTTATGGGATTGAAGATGAAAACGAGAGATCATATTCCCGATAATCATCAGAAATACCCGCGCGAGGGGGATGACCTTCCAGAGAATCAAAGCGGTCAACAGCAGGAAAAAAGCGGCGGAAAACAGAAGCACGGGCCCTGAAAGTTGAGTGGCACGCAGGCCGACGAGCAAAACGGATAAGATAACGAAGGGGCCAAGGGTTATAAAATCAAAGATAAAACCTACGACAAAGGTGGAAGCCGCGGTTTCGAATGAAAAATTCAAGCGGCGGTTGAGTACGTAAATGTAGGAAAGGGATCCGATGCGTGCCGGGAAAAGGTCGACGAAAAGATTGCGAATGAAGGTGACCAGCAGAATATCTCTATGGCTGATGGTGTTTGGAGGAAGAAGGCAGCGGTAGCGCCAGGCGCGAAGAACGGATGCCGTAAGCGCAGCGCCAAAATAGGCTAATAGTGAGGGGATATGGATTCGTGAGAACAAACGGACCAGATCCTCTATACGGATCCGGGAGAACAGGATGGCCAGTAAACCGGCGGATAGGATTATGGACAGGGACGTGGAGACGACCTTTCTTTTCACGGTGATATCATATGTTTTCCTCCGTTAAAATGTCAATTCCAAGGCTTTGATTGTTTGACTGCCGAAGGGGAAAGACCTATAATCGAACATCATGATAAATCAAGAAATAGACGCCATTGTGACGGCCGCTCTTCAAGAGGATATGCCGGAGGGCGATATAACTTCGGAAAGCATGATCCCGGCGGATTCGACATCGCATGCGGTTATTATCGCTAAAGAGGACGGGATATTAGCTGGGATCGATGTCGCGGAACATGTTTTTCATAAAGTGGACCCGGACATTGTGATGAAGAAAGCCGCTGCCGACGGCAGCCGGTTAAATCGGGGAAATCTTATAGCCGAAGTACGCGGATCATCCATTTCTTTACTCAAGGCGGAACGCACAGCGTTGAATTTCATGCAGAGAATGTCGGGAATCGCCACCTACACCAACCGTTTCGTCAAGGTTTTGGAAGGAACATCCACCAAGGTTCTCGACACCCGGAAAACCACGCCCAATCTACGAATCCTGGAAAAGTATGCGGTCAAACAGGGAGGGGGAACCAATCACCGTTTCAGCCTTTCGGATATGGTTTTGATAAAAGACAATCACCTGGAGCTGGTGGGCAGTATACGATGTGCCGTTCAAGCCGCACACGCCAAAGTAGGATCCGAAATAAAGGTGGAAGTCGAAACGAAAAATCTGGAGGAAGTTAGGGAAGCTCTGGAAAGCGGAGCGGACATCATCATGCTGGATAATATGTCTCCGGATGCTGTGAGGGAAGCTGTAAGATATGTCGGCGGGCGAATTCCGCTGGAGGTGTCAGGCAACGTGGATCTTGATAAAGCCGCCGAACTTGCGCTCCTGGGAGTCGATTACATCTCAGTCGGCGGTCTGACGCATTCCTTCAAATCCCTGGATATCAGCATGCTGTTTCGGAAAGAGGAGGGTTGATGACGGAACAACATATAGAAACCGATGTACTGGTGATCGGATGCGGCATCAGCGGGGCCAGTGCCGCTCTGGAAGCCGCAAAAAGCGGAATGCGGGTTCTTATCGTCACCAAACATGTCGATCCCGAGGAATCCAATACCTATTATGCGCAGGGAGGCATCGTTTCCCTGGGGCTGGACGATCGGCCTGAGATCCTCCAAGAAGATATTCTGGAGAGCGGAGACGATATCAATAATCCGGAAGCTGTGGCTCTCCTGGCACGTGAAGGCAAGGAGCTGGTCGATAAGATTCTCATAAAGGAACTGAAGATACCATTCGCCCGAAGTTCATCCGATGAGTTGGACTACGCGCAGGAAGCGGCGCATTCGCGTCGGCGCATTCTTCACGTAAAGGATACGACCGGAAAAACCATACAGGAAGGTTTTATTGCCGCGTTAAAGAGAAATGAAAACGTCACCATAATGACGGATTATACGGCGGTTGATTTGCTGACGATCCCTCACCATTCCAATAATCCGACTTCATTTTATCGGGAACCCCGATGTATCGGTGCTTATGTGCTGGACAACCAAAGCGGGAAAGTGAAGATCGTGCGTGCGCAATCAACGGTGCTCGCAACCGGGGGATGCGGCGCCGTATTTCTCTTCACGTCGAATCCAGCCGGCGCCATAGGGGACGGGTATGCCATGGCGTATCGCGCGGGGGCCCGAACTGTGAACATGGAGTATATCCAGTTTCACCCCACGATCCTTTTCCACCGGGATGCCGAAGCGTTCCTCATCTCCGAAGCGGTACGGGGTGAGGGAGCGGTCCTCATCACGAAGGACGGTCGGAAATTCATGAGGGATTATAATAAAAAGAAAGAACTTGCGCCGAGAGATGAAGTGACCCGTGCGATCTATGCGGAGATGATCAACAGCAACTCGAATTACGTGATGCTGGACCTCGCTTCCCACGCCACGATCGACATCAAGAAACGATTTCCCAACATCCACCGAACCTGCCTGAATTACGGAATAGATATCACGCGGGAGCCGATCCCGGTGGTGCCCGCGGCGCACTACTGCTGCGGAGGAGTCCTGATCGATCTGAACGGAAGTAGTTCGCTGAAAGGCTTATATGCCGTTGGAGAGGTCTCCTGCACCGGAGTTCACGGAGCCAACCGGCTGGCCTCCACATCGCTGCTGGAAGGATTGGTGTGGGGTACCCGGGCGGCCCGCGATATCGTATCCCGCAATGACGCAGTAAATAATTATGATCCCGCCAATATAAGGCAGTGGTATTACCCAGAGGTCGAGGAGGAGATCGATCCGGCGCTGATCAACCAGGATTGGCTCACCATACGTTCAACCCTGTGGAACTATGCCGGGATCATCAGGACCCCAAAGAGGTTGATGAGGGCACGTGCGGACTTGAATTATCTGAAGCACAGGATCGAAAAGTTTTATAAACAGGCCCGGATGGATCCTCAGGTCGTGGGACTGAAGCACGGGATTCAAGTTGCGCTGATGATCACGAACGCCGCCTTGAACAATCCCGTGAGCCGAGGCGCTCATTACATGAAGAATTGAGCCGCGGATCCCGCGGTGTCCGGTTGACTTTTTCAGGTAGAGAAATAAAATATCTTATTCTATAATAACGAAATAAAAGCACACCTAGGAGTATACCATGGCTGACGGCAGAAAGATCAAAGAGACGCTGAATCTTCCGCAAACATCGTTTTCCATGAAAGCGAAACTGGCGCAAAAAGAGCCGGAAATCATTAAAAAATGGGAAGATATGAATCTTTACGGCGGAATACAGGAAAAGAGAAAAGACGCTCCGGCTTTTATTCTTCATGACGGACCGCCGTATGCGAATGGAAATATCCATCTTGGGACGGCAATGAATAAGGTCCTGAAGGATTTCATTATAAAAACCCAAAACATGATGGGATGCCGTGCTCCCTATGTGCCTGGTTGGGACTGCCACGGCCTTCCCATCGAAATCAAAGTGGATCAACAATTGGGGGCCGCAAAGAAAGATATGTCGATCATAGGTTTTAGAGAGGAATGCAAGAAATATGCGCTGAAATTCGTAGATATCCAGCGGAATCAATTCAAGCGACTGGGCGTGATCGGGGAGTGGAACGATCCCTACCTGACCATGCGGCCTGAATATGAAGCTGAAATCCTGCGCCATCTGGCCGCTTTCTTTGCCGGGGGGAATGTGTACAAAGGGAAAAAACCTGTGCATTGGTGCTGTCAGTGCCAAACCGCCCTGGCCGAGGCGGAAATCGAGTATCACGATCATAAATCCCCTTCGATCTACGTGAAATTTCCGATGGTCTCCGACATCTCGGAAAAATTCCCTGCTCTCAAAGGGAAAAGAGTGTCTGTGTTGATCTGGACGACGACTCCCTGGACGCTCCCAGCGAACCTGGCGATCGCATTCCATCCGGAATATGAATACGCGGCGGTCGAGGTCGGGGATGAAGTTTATATAGCCGCAAAACGTCTGTGGCCGGTGCTGACGGAAGAGCTGAGTTTTCATGAAACCCGGGAATTGGTTGTGTTCAGCGGAAAGGAAATGGAGGGTTACAAGGCGCGTCATCCTTTTATCGATCGCGAATCTCTGTTCGTGCTGGCGGATTACGTCACACTCGATCAGGGCACGGGGTGTGTCCATACGGCTCCCGGGCACGGGCAGGAGGATTTTCTGACCGGAATGAAATACGGGCTCGATGTATACAACCCCGTCGACAGTCGGGGAAATTTCATCCCCACGATTAAAAAATACGCGGGCATGAACGTTTTTGACGCCAACCGAGCCATCACCGAGGATATGTTGAGCGCGGGAACGATGCTGTACGCGGCGGATATCGTCCACTCCTATCCTCACTGCTGGCGGTGCAAGAAGCCCGTCATTTTCAGGGCGACGTCACAATGGTTTATCGACATGGATAAAAACAATCTTCGTTCCAAAGCCGGTAAAGCGCTGCATGAGGTCGATTGGATCCCGCAGTGGGGAGAAGAACGTATCGCCAACATGGTGGAAGCCCGGCCGGACTGGTGTATTTCCAGACAGAGATCCTGGGGAGTGCCGATACCGGCATTCATCTGTAAAAACTGTGGACAGATCCTCGCCAACGAAGAGATCACCCTGAAAGTAGCAGATATATTTGAAAAAGAAGGGGCGAATGCCTGGTTCATCAAAGACGCTTCCGAGCTCCTGCCCGAAAACTCGGTGTGTCCTGAATGCGGGGGCGGTGCATTCAACAAGGAGAATAATATCCTGGATGTCTGGTTCGAATCCGGCGCGTCACATAATGTGCTCAAGCGTCGGCAGGACCATTCATGGCCGGCGGATGTTTACATCGAAGGGCATGATCAATACCGTGGCTGGTTCAACAGCTCCTTGCTGGTGGGCATCGCCGCGGAAGGGTCCTCGCCTTACAAAACATGCATCACTCACGGCTTCGTTCTTGACGAAAAGGGACGCAAGATGTCGAAATCCTTGGGCAATTTCATCGAACCGAGCGAGATCATCGACCGCAACGGGGCGGAGATCCTTCGTTTGTGGGTGGCGATGCTCAATTTCAAAGAAGATGTTCGGTTCGGAAAGGAGACGCTTCAGCGGTTGATCGAAGCGTACCGGAAAATCCGGAATACATGGCGTTTTGTGCTCGGAAACCTCTATGACTTCAAACCGGATACGGAGACCATGGACAAAGAGTCCATGCAGAACTTCGATCGTTGGATCCTCGAGAGGTGCGAGCGGATGGGTAAAAAGATACTTGACGCCTACCGGCAGTACGAGTTCCATACGGTATTTCATGCACTGTACAATTTTTTCACGATCGACTTGAGTTCTTTCTACTTGGATGTGTTGAAGGACCGACTGTATTGTTCGGGCGCGGATTCCGAGCTCAGAAAATCAGCTCAGACAGCGCTGTTTTCCCTGCTGAAGACGACCCTCACGCTGATGGCGCCTATTTTACCTTTTACAACGGAGGAGGCTTGGGATGCGATGCCCGAATTTGCGGGAAAGGAAGCTTCTATCCATCTCGACTCTTTTTCCGGTTTTTCAAACGTTTGGATGGAGCCCGACGCATTCCGGGAATGGGAAAACCTTGTTCCGGTAAGAGAACAGGTCCTCAAGGAATTGGAAACGGCACGAGAAGAGAAAATGATCGGAAACTCGCTTGAAGCCGGAGTGACGCTGAAAGTTCCGAAAGCCATGAGAGATCTTTTCCATGGGATAGAAGATCAGCTGCCGGCGTTGTTCATCGTATCCGAAGTGAATCTTGATAACGGCGAAGGCGATGGTATCGAGATTGAAGTGATGAAAGCGAGAGGAAAGAAATGCGAGCGATGCTGGAATTATTCTCCTTATGTGGGGGAGAGTGACGGACATCCGACGTTTTGCCGAAGATGTGAAGATGTGGTGAAGGAGCTGGAAGGATGAAGCGCAACCTACCTTATCTTGGACTGATCGCTTTGCTGGTAGGCTTGGATCAGCTTTCCAAGTCGTTGATTCATGGAACCATGGCCCTTCACAGCAGCCGGGCCGTGATCCCCGGTTTTTTCAATTTGAGTTACGTGCGCAACCGCGGAGCGATATTCGGTTTTTTTTCACAATCGCAGAACAAATTGGTCTTTGTATTGCTGACCGCGGCTTCTCTGATTGCTTTGAGCATCGTTTTGTATTATTTTCTCAAAGCCCCGTCCTCGGAAAAAATGATGAAATTTTCTTTGGCTTTGATTCTTGCCGGAGCCTTCGGAAATCAAATTGACCGTATCATGCGCGGCTACGTTGTCGATTTTTTGGATTTTCACATCAAGCAGATGCACTGGCCGTTTTTTAACGTAGCGGATTCCTGTATCACCATCGGCGCATTGGTCCTGATTTATATTTTCTTTTTTAAGAAAGGAGCAGCATGTTCCCCATCCTCGTAAAAATCGGTCCCGTCACTATCCATACGTATGGATTCATGATGGCTCTGGGCGTCGGCCTGGGGCTGTGGTTTATTTTTATTCAGGCTAAAAAGCAGGGGATGGAGGCTTCCCGCCTGATCGACATGGCTTTCTATACCATCATCATCGCTCTCATCGGAGCCAAAGCGGTCCTGCTGGTAGGCGATCTGTCTTATTATTTCAAAAATCCTTCCGAACTGTTGAGCTTGGCGCGTTCCGGTGGTGTTTTTCAGGGAGGTCTGGCTTTCGGTTTTATATTCGCCATGTGGTATCTCTATAAGCACCGCATACCGACCTGGAAAGCCGCGGACGTATTCGCTCCCGCGCTGGCTCTCGGGCATGCGTTCGGACGGGTCGGCTGTTTCAGCGCCGGGTGCTGCTACGGGCATGAATGTGCGGTTCCTTGGGGCGTTACATTTCATAGTGAATACGCCCACAGTCTCACGGGGATACCGCTCAATACGCCGCTGCATCCCACCCAGCTTTATGAGGCCGTTTTGAACTTTATCAATTTCGGAATCCTATTCTATATCTTGAAAAAGAAGAAGTTCGACGGACAGGTTTTTTCCTTCTATATCATCAATTATTCCGTATATCGATTTGTCATCGAATTCTTTCGCTTTCATCCCGATAAAGCTTATCTCTTCCAAAATCCTTCCAGCCTGTCTTATTCCCAGGTGTTTTGTATTTTCGGTTTGATCGGAGGGATTGTGCTGTTCATCCTCTTAAAAAAAAGGAAACGTGCCTAAAAGAATACTGCGGGTTAGGGACTTCACAGATGAATCCCCTCGTCTTGACGTCTTCCTGGCAACTAAAATCCCCGAACTCAGCCGTTCACGTTTGCATCGACTGATCAAAGAAGGAAAGGTGAGGGTGGACGGTTCGTCTGCCAAATCGGGCTCGAGGCTGCGTGGGGATGAGATCATCGAGATCGTATGGGCGGATGAGGAAGGAGATCAGATCGTTCCCGAGCCCATCGCGTTGGTATGGATATACCGCGACAATGACATCGCCGTGCTGAATAAAGAATCGGGGATGGTGGTGCACCCGGGGGCGGGGAACCGCAAACACACGCTGGTGCATGCGCTGCTGCATGAATATCCGGATCTCGCAGGCGTGGGGCCGGACGAAAGGCCGGGGATCGTTCACCGCTTGGACAAGGAAACCTCGGGTGTTTTGGTCGTTGCGCTCAATCTGCCCGCTTACGAGGAGCTTCAGCGGCAGTTTCGTTCCCGGGAGATTTCAAAAAGCTATCTGGCGCTGGTTGAGGGGCGTATGCCGCGAAAGGAGGGCGTTATCGATTGGAGCATTGGACGCCATTCCAAGCATGGGGACAAAATGTCCATCAAGACACGCCGCCCGAAAAAGGCCGTCACCCAATGGGAGGTGAAGGAGGAACTGCCGGGATTCAGCCTGCTCACCGTCCGTCCGCTGACGGGGAGGACGCACCAGATCAGGGTTCATCTGGCTGCTTCCGGACGTCCGCTGATCGGAGACGCGCGTTACGGACGTATAAAAACAGATGTTCCCTGTCCGCGGCTTTTTCTCCATGCCAACACGCTTGAACTGACTCACCCGACAAGCGGTGAGCGGTGCGTATTCACGGCTCCCATGCCTCCCGATCTCGAAGAATATCTGAGCCGTCTCCGGGAACCGGACAACCGTGCGAAATCATGAAACCGCTTCGGACGGAGGCCCATCCGTTCTGATGAAATCATCCTCAAAAACCTTTTTATTCTTGAGTATGCATGAATATTTGTTGTATGATACCGGTTGTATTTTTTGTCGTCTTCGGATGGTTTTACCGCGTCAGGAGGATGTATCCGGAATGACCTGAAGATGAATAAATAATCGACAATTGATGGAGGCTTGAAGATGAAAGATTACGCCCTAGACAAAATCAGGAACATCGCCCTTATCGGACATGGGTCTTCGGGCAAGACGACGATGACTTCGGCGTTTTTGTTCGATGCGGGAGCCACGACGAGACTCACAAAGGTGGACGCGGGAAACACGGTGACCGATTACGATCAGGACGAAATCGATCGAAAGATTTCCATCAATTCCGCAATGTGCCTGATTGAATGGAATGACCATAAAATAAACCTGATAGATTGTCCCGGATATACGAACTTTCTTTGGGATACTCGGGCCAGTCTGAGGGCGGTCGACGGCGCCGCCGTCGTCGTTTGCGCTGTGGCCGGGGTGGAAGTCGGAACCGAGAAGGTTTGGAGCATGTTGGACGAGATGTCGCTGCCGCGTTTTTTGGTGGTTAACAAACTGGATCGCGAAAATTCGGATTATGAAAGAACCATCGAATCCATACAGCAGTTCTTCGGTCGTCAAGCCGTTCCGGTGCAGATTCCGATCGGGAAGGAAAAAGACTTTTCCGGTGTCGTCGATCTGTTGGCTCAGAAAGCCTACCTGTTCGAGCGCGATGAGAGCGGGAAATTTAAGGAAACCGACATACCGGATGATCTGAAAGAGACCGCAAAAACCAAATTGGAAGAGCTTACGGAGATGGTGGCGGAAAACGACGAATCACTGATGGAAAAGTATTTCGAAAACGGCGCGCTGTCACATGAAGAACTGTTAAGCGGATTGAAGAAAAGCATCCTCGCTCAGCAGCTTTATCCCGTTTTCGTATCATCCGCGGCTTTGAATATAGGAATGCAGCCAATTTTGGATGGAATATTGAATTTTCTGCCTTCTCCCGAAGAAAGAGGCGAGATCGCGGGCGAAGAAGGAACGGTGATCCCTTCCGTCGACGGTAAATTTTCGGCGTTTGTCTTCAAAACCATATCCGATCCTTACACCGGGCGGATCTCTTTAATGAGAATATTTTCAGGTAAGATCAATCCTGATTCCGCCGTATACAACCAGTCCAAGGAGGGAAACGAAAAGCTGAGCGGATTGTTCTATCTGCAGGGAAAAGAACAGGTGGCCGCCGGTCAGGCCAAAGCCGGAGATCTGGTCGCCACCGCAAAGCTCAAGAACACCTCCACGGGAGATACGCTGACGATCAAAGGGGAAAACATCCTTTTCCCGAGCATCCGCTTTCCGGAACCCTCCATCTCATTCGCCATAGAGCCGAAAACACGAGCGGATGAAGATCGCATCTCGCAGGCCGTACACCGAATCACTGAAGAAGACCCGACTGCGCGCATCGAACGGGATCCCGAGACCAGCGAACTGATCATATCGGGAAATGGGCAGTTGCACGTCGAGATCATTACCGACCGGCTGAAAAAACGATTCAACGTGGATGTCGATCTAAAACCTCCGAAAATATCCTATAAGGAAACCATCAAGGGAAAAGCGGATGTCCAGGGTAAATATAAGAAGCAGACCGGCGGCAGAGGACAATACGGCGACGTTAAGATAAAAATGGAGCCTCTTTCGCGCGGTAAGGACTTCGAATTCGAAGACAAGATTTTCGGGGGCGCCATACCGCGAAATTACATCCCTTCGATCGAGAAGGGAATACAGGAAGCGAGAAAACGCGGCGTGCTCGCGGGATATCCGACAGTCGATTTTAAAGTCATCCTCTACGATGGCTCCTATCATGACGTGGATTCATCCGATATCGCCTTCAAGGTCGCGGCTTCCATGGCGTTCAAGAAGGCCGTAAAAGCCGCCAAACCGACCATCCTGGAACCCATCATGAGCGTTGAGATCTATACGCCCGAAGCCCACATGGGAGATATCATGGGTAATCTGAACGGGCGACGTGGAAAAGTGCAGGGAATGGAACAAAAAGGAAACATGCGCATCATCAAAGCTATGGTCCCGATGTCGGAAATGCTTGATTTCGAGCCGACTCTGACATCGATTACGGGCGGCCGCGGTTCCTATCTCATGGAGAATTCCCACATGGAGGAAGTTCCCGCGCATCTGCACAAGAATATCATCGATGATTCGATTAAAGAGGGGAGGATACGGGCGACCGAAGAAGACGCCTGATATCTGGATCCTCCATAAAGAATGTCGATACGGATTTACAAAAAAAATTCAAATTAATCGACATTCTTTACCAAAGGCGAGCCGATCTCACGGCATCGACTTCGTTGCGGCCCGATCGACGTAGAGAGCTACGCCTCACGAGCTGCTTCCTCATCGCTACCATAACCTCGACTCGTGGAGAATCCAGTTGGCTGAATTAGCCATGGAAATGGCTGATGAATTAGAAAGAAAATCTCGATTGGAATAAAATCATATTTATCATCAGCCCTTTATACCCTTCGGGCGAGCCAACCTCACCACGTCAACGTCGTCGTGATCCGATCGACGTACCTCGGTACGCCTCACGAATCACATCCTTGTCGCCACGGCAATCTTGGCCCGTGGCTAATCCAGCCTGCTTGCCAAGCCCTTTGGTGGTGCCTTTTCCTTAATAGCAGGGTGGGACGGAAGGAGCGGCGGTGTGAGATCGTCGTTTAGACGCGATTTTAAACGCCATGAATATCGGATATTTCTCGGCGCTTCCGTAACTCCCCCCGTTCGTGGGTCAGACATACTCAGCGGCTGCTTCCGCAGCTTCCCTCGTCTAATCCGATTTTCAGGCTAAATCGCGTATGGCACTCCTCATCTCACACCGCCTTATCCTGGCATTGGTGCTGACAGATATCTTTTCACTGACGGGATTTAGCCTGGAAATACCTTAATATGAGGGAGGGCCCTATGTCTCAGTCGGATATTTAAAGGCTG
>Ga0180431_10000615_pt1 | contig 50848 bp, 39 predicted proteins | sample SS_ome_11_FD_132459 | JGI IMG/M metagenome (GOLD analysis project Ga0180431, IMG submission 132459) | Hypersaline lake sediment archaeal communities from the Salton Sea, California, USA - SS_1_MS_1 metaG | ecosystem: Environmental > Aquatic > Non-marine Saline and Alkaline > Hypersaline >... | reverse complement strand
GCGCGTACCTGATCTCGTCGGCCGTCTTCCCGACGCCGGCAAACACGATCTTCTGCGGGTCCGCGCCCGCCGTGACGGCCCTGTAAAGCTCCCCGCCGCTGACGACGTCGAACCCGCTGCCGGCCGCCGCCAGGAGCTTCAGGATGGACAGGTTCGAGCACGACTTGACGGAGAAACACACCAGCGCATCCCAACGGGCAAAGGCCGCCCGGATCGATCCGAAACGCGCCGCCAGCGATGCCGCGCTATAGACGTAGCACGGCGTGCCGTGCTCGTCGGCGATGTCCCGAACGGGGACGCCGTCACAGCGCAACTCGCCGTCACGATAGTGGAAAGGAGTCTGCACGGTGAAAACGCTCTCTCCTGCGCGAAGCCCGGGGCAACGGCCATGCGGCCGACCGTGGCGAGGGTACAGCCAGGAAAGGATACACGAAACGGGCCGAAAATCAACCGTTCTGGGCCTCAACGCGACGGGGCCGTCACTCTTCCTCGATCATCTGGTCGTAGAAAGCGACGTAGTCGTCGGGGTTCTCGCTCGACCTCATCTTGATGGCCGGGCGAGGGTGCCGGTTAAGCTGCCCGGTGATCATGTAAGGCACGCGGTAACCCCACTCCAAGCTGTCCTGCATCGGCACCAGCGTGTCGCGGATGAACTGAAGGACCGGCCGCAGCCGGAACTTGGGATTCTTCAGGAAACCCACCAGAAGTTCCGTGGGGCAGTTGCCCGCGCCTCTGCCCATGCCGTTCAGCGTGGCGTCGAGGCGGCTCGCTCCCACGATGAGCGCCTCGACCGTGTTGGCGTACGCCAGTTGCTGGTTATTGTGCGCGTGGATGCCGACTTCCTTCCCCGTGCCCTCCAGGGCCTTCAGGTACGTGAGGATCAGGTCCCGCACCTGCTCCGAGTAAAGCGCACCGAAGCTGTCCACCAGGTAAACCGCACTGACCGGGCTTTCGGCCAGCGCCGTCAGGGCTTCCGCCAGGTCGCGCTCCTGAACTACCGAGATGGCCATCAACTGCATGATGGTCTCGTAGCCCTTCTCGTGGGCGTCGTGTATCATGTCAAGGCCCACGGGAATCTGGTGGATGTACGCCGCCACGCGGATGGCGTCCAGCACGCTGTCCTGCTTGGGCAGGATATCCTCACGGTAGTCCGTCCGCTCCGCGTCGGCCATGGCGCAGAGCTTCAGCGACGTGGGATTGTCCCCCACAATGCGCCGGATGTCCTCCTCGTCGCAGTGCTTCCACGGGCCGAAGTCCGACGGTGGGAACTGCTTCTTCGACGCCTTGTAGCCCATCTCCATGTAGTCAATGCCAGCCGCGACGCACGTCTCGTAAACCGCCCGGACGAATGCGTCCTCGAACCTGTGGTCGTTGATCAGCCCGCCGTCCCGCACGGTGCAGTCCAGCAGTTTGATGTCCGGTCGGTACGTGAGCCACGTACCTTTGGCATACTCGTCCTTGAAGTGAACCATGATCGTCCTGTTTCAAGCTGGTAGTTGGTGAAAGCGAGGGTACTCGCCCCGCGACTCTCAGGGCTCAGAGGCCGGCGCCTCGACGGCGACGGGCTGTACGGCTTCCTGCCCGTGCAACATGGCAATCTCCGCCTTCGGGCCCAGCAGGACCATAGCCAGCAGCCCGCCGACGAATCCCGCCAGGGCCGCCACAAGCACCATCACGATGAACTGACCGCCCTTCATTCCCTGGCCCTCCGTGAGTCTCGCGGGATGGCCTCGCTGCCCCACGCAGTTGGCGTCGGCCGCGCCGGCCCTCCAATAGACTCCGATATTGTAACATCTCCGAAGCGCTCTTGCACGCGCCAGTTACGGCCTACACCCGGTTGCCTCACCAACGGTTGAGGAGCACCGGAATGCTGTTGCTTGCGCCGGCGCGGCGTGATAGTATTGTCGCACCGGGCAGACCCCTTCCATTCCGGAATGACGGCCAATCCAGAAGTTACAGGGCCGCTCTTGCGCTTGCGCTCGCAAGAGGAGCCGATTGCGGGAGATCGGAGATGCCAGCCAGGACGCTGTTCTGCGCGCTTGCCTGCGCCGTATTCGCAGGCGCGGCGACCACGAAGGCACCCGCGGAGGGACGCATGGAGAAACGCCTCTACAAGGAGACGCCGCAGGGAGAGTTGAACCTGTTCATCCACTTCCCCGCCGATTGGGACGCGGGTGACAGGCGCCCGGCCATCGTATTCTTCTTCGGCGGCGGCTGGCAGGGCGGCTCCCCGGAGCAATTCCGCCCACAGGCCGAGTACTTCGCCGGGCGCGGCCTGGTGACGGTGCGCGTCGAGTACCGCGTCAAGAGCCGGCACGACGTCCTGCCCGACGAGTGCGTCGAGGACGCCAAGAGCGCCGTCCGCTGGGTCAGGTCGCGCGCGGCGGAGCTCGGCGTTGACCCCGACCGGATCGTGGCCTCCGGCGGCTCGGCGGGCGGGCACCTGGCGGCCTGCACCGCCACGACCGTGGGGCTGGACGCCGAAGGCGAGGATGCATCCGTCTCCTCGCGCCCCAACCTGCTAGTGCTCTACAACCCCGTGCTCGACCTGCGGGGGCGATGGGGACGGGGCCTGCCCGAGGAGACCGTACGGCTCATATCGCCGAACGTGAACCTAACCGGAGACACACCGGCGGCGGTCCTCTTCTACGGTGTTCAGGACGACTTCCTTACCCAGGCCCGCACGTTCATGCAGAAGTCGAAGGGATTGGGCAACCCGGCGGATCTGTACACGGCGGAGGGCGTCGGGCACGCCTTCTTCAACCGGGAGCCCTGGCTCAGCCAGACGACCTGGCTGGCCGACCGGTTCCTGGCACAGCACGGGTATCTGGAGGGCGAGCCGATCGTGAAGCTGCCCGACGGGATCAAGATGACCAGGGAGGACAAAAGCCCCGAACAGGAGGTATCGAACCCATGAGCAAGAGCGAAACGCTGCTGATCACGAGGTCACAGGTCCGGGCCGTGCTCACGATGGAAGACGCCCTGGCCGCCGTCGAGGCCGTCTTCAAGGCTTACGGCGAAGGACGCACGCAGATGCCACCCAAGTCGTACCTGGTCTTCGAAAAGGGCGACCTGCGCTGCATGCCCGCCTACCTGCCGGAGGTTGGGCTCGCAACGGTCAAGAACGTCAACGTGCACCCCCATAACACGGACCTCCCCCCCGTCATGGCCACGGTCACGCTCTTCGATCCGGGGACCGGCTCACCCCTGGCCATCATGGACGGAACCTACCTGACGGCGATGCGCACGGGCGCCGCCGGAGGCGTGGCGGCGAAGTACCTGGCGCGCGAGGACGCGGCAACCGCCGGCCTCGTCGGCGCCGGGCGACAGGCCGAGACCCAACTTGCCGCCCTGATGGGCGTCCGCCCGGGCATCCGGCGCGTGATGGTCTGCGACGCCGACGCGGGGCGCGCCGCCGCCCTGGCCGAACGGGCCGGGGAGGATTACGGCGTCGAAACGTTCGTTTGCTCGCTGGAAGAGGCCGTCCGGGCGGCCGACGTGCTTGTCACCACCACGCCCGTCCACAAGCCCCTGGTCAGGGCGGAATGGGTCCGCCCGGGCACGCACGTCAACGCCATCGGCGCCGACGCGTCGGGCAAGCAGGAGTTGGAGTCCGACCTCGTGCGGGCCGCCAAAGTAGTCGTGGACAACTGGGAGCAGGCGTCCCACGGCGGCGAGATCAACGTCCCGGTCGCGCAGGGAGTGATCCGGCGCGAAGACATCTTCGCCGATCTGGGCGAAGTGGTCAGCGGCAAGAAGCCAGGCCGCGAATCGGCTGACGAAATAACCGTCTTCGACTCGACCGGCCTGGCCGTCCAGGACGCCGCCTGCGCGGCGCACGTCTACCGGAAACTGACAGCGAGCGAGGGCGCGCCGACCGGGCTGCGCACCATTGACTTCATGGACTGAAATCGCGGGCGAGGCTATTGCCCCCGGAACAGCATGTCGAACAGCGCCCGCGTGAACTCCGGCGCGTCCCGACCGTCCAGGTGCGACGTGTCCGGGCAATCGAAGCGATCCAGCGCCGGGTAGTCCTTGAAGTGGACCGTCTGCGCCTGCGTGCTGCCGGCCAGGTAAGCCCAGTACTCGTCCTTCGGGTGCAGCCTTTCGCCGGTCTCCCAATGCTCCCCGGACGTCGGCAGGCGGACGAGGATGACGCGCCCGCCCCGGCCCTGGATGCGCTCGACCAGATCCTCCAGTTCCGCGCAGGACGCCTGGAACGCCGGGAACGGGACGGCCCCGCGCGCGGCGGCCGCCCTGACCGCCTCCACGCGGAACGCGCGGTGCTTCTCAACGTCCGTCATCGTGTAGTCCGCGGCGCGGCTGCGGTCAGGCTGCAACGGGGCGTACGGCGGCTTCGGGGAATCACCTCCCAGCACCTTCTGAGCCACCTCGACGGGCGATAGCCCGGGGGAAGTCGAGGCGAAGCTGCCCTGGACCAGGGCGGAAAGCCGCGTCTCGATCTCGTCGGACGGCCCCATCTCCCTGTACTGTGCCAGGTACCGCTCGGGCGCCTCCCGGCCCCCGCGGACCAAAGCACGCACCTCGACCGAGCAGATCACGGTCCCGCAGAACGATTCGTCCTCGGCCAGGTCCCGCAGGACGGGCATGGGCGAGGTGCCGTCTATCGCGAGCTGTATGGGCCTGCGGCCGGCGATCTCCTCGGCCACGTCCAGGGCAACGTCCAGCTGCATGCGCGAGGCGCCCACGAGGACTATGGCGGCGGGCCCCTGCCGGGACGCGCGCTTTCTCAGGGTCGCCCAGAGGCGCGCGCTGTCGCGCAGGTTCGGCTCGAAGCCAGCCGCGCGCCAGTGCAGCTCCCAGGGCGTCAGGAGCGCCACGACGCCCACTGCGGCCAGCAGCCACGCCCTGCCAAGCCGGACCTCGCCGATCCGGTCTTTAGAACTGGAAGTAGATGAAAGCACGATTGTCTCCGGGCAGGAGAACGATGCAGAGCAGCATCACGGCCAGGATCAGCCCGATCAGCCACCAGGGGCACTTCGCCGCCGCCTGCTCCACGCTGCCGTCGCGCAACAGCCAGTGGGAGCCCAGCAGACCCGCCGTTATCAGGAGCACCATCGCTCCGTTGAACCTGCCTATCGCGAGTTGGTTGGGGGCGCCGGTCAGCATCGTCTTCACTATGCGGAACGCCGAGGGGAAATCCGGCGCGCGGAAAAACGCCCACGTGATGCAGACCAGGAAGTAAGTCAGCAGGGCAAGCGACGCCTTGACGAGCCACGAGCCCGCCAGCCTGCCCCCGCCCCAAAGGTACCTCACGCCCCTCTCGATGACCAGGTAGATGCCGTGCAGGCCGCCCCACGCGACGAAGCGCCACGACGCGCCGTGCCACAGGCCGCCGAGCAGCATAGTCAGCATAACGTTGATCTGCGTGCGTGTCGTCCCCTTTCGGCTCCCGCCCAGGGGGATGTAGAGGTAGTCCCTCAGCCAGGTTGACAGGGACACGTGCCACCTTCGCCAGAAGTCGGAGAAGCCGACCGCTGCGTAAGGGAAGCGGAAGTTGTCCGGCAAGGCGAACCCCAGGCACATGCCCACGCCGATGGCGCAGGTGGAGTAGCCGGCGAAGTCGAAGAATATCTGCCCCGAGAACGCGAGCGTGCCGAGCCAGGCGTCCACGAAGCCCGCATTGGCCGCCGCGCTGTAAACCAGGTCCGCCGTGGGCGCCATGAAGTAGTCGGCCAGCACCACCTTCTCGAACAGCCCGAGCGTCAGCAGCGAGAGCCCCCATCCCATCTGCGTCGCGGTCGCCCGGCGCGGCTCGATGCACTGCGGAAGGAAGTCCACCGCCCGCACGATCGGCCCCGCGACGAGCTGCGGGAAGAAGCTCACGAACAGCGCGTAGTCCAGGAACGAGTGCCACGGCCGCGCCTTGCCCATGTACACGTCCAGCGTGTAGGAGAGCGTCTGGAACGTGTAGAAGGATATCCCCACGGGAAGGATGATGCCCAGCCGCGGCGCCTGGTATTGCACGCCCACCGAGCCCAGGAACGAAACGAAGCTCTCCAACAGGAAGTCGCTGTACTTGAAGAACCCGAGCAGCCCGAGGTTGACTCCCAGGCTCACCACCAGCAGGACGCGACGTTTCCGCACGCTCACGGCGGAGCCCAGCGCCTTCGCAACGAACCAGTCCACCAGCGTCGATATCGCCAGCAGCGACACGAACGGCGGGTTCCAGGCGGCGTAGAACAGGTAGCTGGCGATCAGCAGGTTCCGCTTCTTCGCCCGCCACGTGAAGGGAAGATGGTGCAGGACGAGGACGATCGCGAAGAAGACGATGAACGTGAGCGTGTTGAATCTCACCGTGCGGTCCCGAACCGGAAGCTGTCAGAGGGGGGAGAGTTTACGCGAAGGCCGCCTTGCGAGTCCAATTCACGCCCGCACGGCGCCGAGCGCCGGTCACTCAATCCAGGCTTCCGCGCCCGACGTTCAGGCAGCCGCGCAAGGCGTGGTACAGGCCGTGCCAGAGGGTGGCCTTGTCCGGGTTGGAGACCTTGCCGTCCGGCCTCAGGTCGCTGTACCAGCCGCCGTAGAGCGGGTCGGCCTGCCGGTCAAGTATCCAGATGACCTGTCGGCGCAGGGCGGAGAGAAACCGCCGTTCCCCCGTCGTCCGCCAAGCCCAGTCCAGCGCCACGGCATTCTCGCCCTGGACCCACCATTGCACGTTGCGTCGCGTGGCAGGCCCGCGCCACGGCCCGCCCATGTAGAGCGCCCCCGTCTCCGCGTCCCACCCGTAGTCCAGCGCATGCTCGATCAGGGCGAGACCGATCCCGCGATAGCGCTCCGGGGGAAGGCCGAGCACCTCGGCCGCCCGTTGCATCAGCCAGGCGAACTCCACGTTGTGGCCGTACGAGGTGAACTTGTTCCGCGGCCCGAACCACTCGTTCGTCGAGGCCGTCCAGTCCCAGTTGAACCCGTCGATGCAGCACCCGTGCTCTGCCATGTAGCACCGGTCGGTCAGGATGTCCAGCACCTCGCGGAGCCGTTCGCCGTGGCGGGCGTCCTTCGTCTCAGCGTAGAGTTCGGTGAACGCCTCCATCAGGTGCAGGTGCGTGTTCATGGTCTTGGTCCGGCCGAAGTCGCCCGGTTGCGCGCGCCACTGGCGGTCCATGAAGTCCTTGTAGCCGGCGTTGTCGGGGTCCTTGGCGTGCTGCTCGAGGGCGTCGAAGGTCCTGCGGGCGAGGGCCAGCGCCTCCTCGTCGCCGAAGGCGCGGGCGTACTCGACGGCCGCGTAGATGACGAACGCGTGCCCGTAGGTCTTCTTCGCCATGTCGTCCGGCGTGCCGTCCCGCTGGACCTGCCAGTACCAGCCCTCGTACTCGTCGTCCCAGAAACGCTCCCTCAGGAAACGCAGCCCCTGCGCGGCGGCGCGCTCGATCCTGGCGTCGTGGTAGCCGGCCCGCCACATGCGCGAGAAGGCCCATATCTGCCGGGCCTGCGTTACCAACATCTTCTCGCCGCTGCGCACCGAGCCGTCGCGCGCCAGCACGGTCAGGTAGCCGCCGTGCTCCTCGTCCACGCAGTTCTCCAGCCAGAACGGGACCAGGTTCTCCCCCAGGTGCGCCATCAGCCTGGCGCGCAGGTCGGGGGGCGAGTCCTCCAGCGGCGGATACGGGACGGGGCCCTTCTCCGCGCAGCCGCACAGGACCAGGACGCAGAGGGCGCAGGCAAACGCGCCGGCACGAGCGTGACGCATCATCGCCGCGGCTCCCGACTGAGGCCGGAGACGGTGGAACTCGCGCCCGGCAGTCTAACGCCGCTCCCCCGCCCTGTCGAGCGCCCGGCGGCGCTACAATCCGGCCGCCGCGACCCGCCCGGCCAGGTGGAAGAGCAAAATAGCGCTATCCTGCCAGTCGGGCTCAACGCCCCAGTGCCGGTCTTCCTGGCTGCGGTACAAACCGCCATGGCCCCCCATGAAGCGGCCGTTCTTCCAGCGCACTTCGATGCGCCGCTTGAGCAGGGCGCGGCACTCGTCGGCCAGGGCGCCGCCGACAGCACCCGCCAGCAGGGCGCGCTCGATGGCGATGCGGGCTTCCAGCTCCTGCATGCCCTCGCGCAGCATCTCGAACCGCGCCGTGCCGAGAGGGCCGTCCGGGCCGGGCGCGGTGAAGGCCATGCCCGTCGAGCGGTACATGTTGCTCCAACTGGAATATACGTTCAGCAGGGGCCGCCGGCCGGGATCTCCCACGACCGGCCAGTAGTCCACCCCGAGCCGCGTGAAGCCCGCCGCGCTCGCGTTGTGGCCCTCCCAGCCCTTCCGCGCGGTCACCGTGGTGCCCTCGGGGAAGTTGCGCCACTGCTTCAGCGGGCTGTAGAGGTAGAGGAAATCGCGCGGCAGCACGTACTTGCGGAAGGGCATGTTCCAGCCGCCCACCAGGGCCTCGGCCGACCCCATCGGCCCGGCGGGCGCCTCCGGATACTCGTAGTAGCCGAGCTCCATGCCGTTGTCCATGACGATGCGCCCGTCCACCTCGTGGTCGTGGAGGAAGCCGCGCTGGTTGCGCTCGATCCATGCCGCCTCGTCATCGGCGCGGCCGTGCGTGAACACATCCCAGCGCGCGTACGGAGCTATCTTCTGGAAGAAAGCCACCGTCTTCTCCCCGGGGCGGCGGTCGTGGGCGCAGCCGACGTAGATGCGCTCGTCGGGGATGCCGAGCTTCCGGGCCCGCTCCCGCACGCCGTCCATGACGGGCCTCCACGTCTCCTCGCTGCCCGCGTCGCCGAAGGGCGCCAGTTGCTCGGTGACGAGGGCGTCCCCCGACCAGACGCTCACCGTCTCGCCGCCCTCGCCGCCCCGCCGTCCCCACTGGCGCGGATCCCATGCGTAAACGATGAAGGCCCCCGGCGTGCACGCGTTCTCGACGTAGGTGGCCAGGTATCGGTCCAGCAGGCGGAAGTCCGGCTCGTAGCTGCCATCCGCTTTCGTGAAGGTGATCAGGCCGTGCTCCTGGCCGAAGTGGTTCCGCGCAAGCGCCGTCAGGAACAGGTCCCTGCAGCCCAGCGCGCCCATGAAGCGGAATGCCTTCGCCACCAGCGCCCAGTGCTCTTCCGACCAGAGGGGCACCCTGTAATACATGGCCAGCGTCTCGGGCGACTGGAGCAGGCCCGAGTGGGCGACCCAGTCCCCCGGGTCGGGGCAGCGCCAGGCGCCGACCGCGAGCCTCACGGGCACCTGCGTCGCCCCGACGGACAGCGTCCCGGTGTACTCGCCGGGCTCGGCGTCGGCGGGCACCTCGACGGTGACCCACACGGGCAGGATCGTGGCGTCGGCCGGCGCCGCCTCGTAGAGCACGTCGTAGTAAGGGAAGTTGGAATACCTGGCCCCCTCGCCCCGGGGGTCGGTGTACTTGTTCGTGCTGTTGACCGCCGCCAGGACGGCGGGCTTGCCGGCGTAGCGGATGCGGACGCAGTCCGGCGGGATGGCCCCGGCCTCGGAGCGCAGCGGTCCCATGCTGACAGCGAGCCGCGAGGCGTCCCCGCCCGTCGCCACGACCTGTCCCGAGCAGAACCCGTTGCGCGGCCCCGCCAGCCGGAGCACCTCCAGGCGCGGCAGATCGCGAAGGTCCTCGGCGTCATAGATCATCGTCAGGGGGTCCACGATTGTGACGGCGTCCGGCAAATCAACCGCGCCCTCTTCGGCCTCGCCCTCTGCTTGCACGGCGCCGGCCGCCCCCTCGGCCTGCGTCTCCAGGACGACGATCTCGACGGCTTCGCTGGTGATCGAGCCGCTCCACGGCTCCGCCGCACCCTTTCGCGCGGGCAGCTCGAAGCGGCAGGGGAACGTCACGCTGTACGTGCCGGGCGGGATGTTCTTGATATCCGTCCAGCGGTCCTTCAGGTACAAGTGGTTCGCCGTGATGATCGCCGGGAAGGATGCGGATCCGCCGGGGGGCAACTCCACCGCGACCGTCCGCGGCGGCTCGCCAACTTCCGGCACTTTCGGGTCCCATGCCGCGCCGTAGGTCGTCCACCTGTTCTGCGGCACTCCCGGCGTCACGGCGTCCAGCTTGAGCCAGTACTCGAAGTGAGGCGGCTTCTCGATGGCGAGGGACATCGGCCGCCCGGAGACGTTCTCGAAGGTAAGCTCGAAGGCCAGCGGCTCCTTGTAGCCGAACTCGGCCCTGGCCGCCCGGACGGTCAGCGACAGTCCGCGTTCCGTCGCCGTCCCGGCGGGCCCCTTCCACTCCTGCTCCGCGGCAGCGGCCCGCGCGGCCACAAGCAGCACGAGCGCCAGCGTTGCCATCGCTCCTCTCACGTTGCACCTCTCGCATCCCAGGTTCTACCGTGTTGACGCTGCGAAAGGAAAATACAGCAGCGCCCCTCCCCTGTCAAGCATCGCGTCCTGAGCAGCCCGGCCGCACGCACGTGGACGGTCATCTGGCGCTCCCCGCCGCCGCACGCTACAATCAGGCCGCCGCACGTCAGGACACACCCGGAGGCCCGGCATGGGACGAATCATCTACGGGGACAACCTGGACGTTCTCCGGGGACTGCCCGACGCCGTCGCCGACCTCATCTACGTTGACCCGCCCTTCAACACCGGCAAGGTCCAGCAGCGCACCCGCATCCGGACGGTCCGCGACGACGAGGGCGGCGACCGCACCGGCTTCGGCGGGCGCCGCTACCGCACGGTCGAGCTCGGCACGCAGTCCTTCGCGGACCGGTTCGACGACTTCCTCGCCTTCCTCGAACCCCGGCTCCGCGAGGGCCGCCGGATACTCAAGCGCAACGGCTCCTTGTTCCTGCACGTGGACTGCCGCGAGGCTCACTACTGCAAGGTCCTCATGGACGCCATCTACGGGCGCGGCTCCTTCATGAACGAAATCATCTGGGCCTACGACTTCGGCGGACGGACCAAGCGCCGGTGGCCGCCCAAGCATGACAACATCCTCTGGTACGCCGCCGACCCTGGGGACTACACCTTCGACTACGACGAGATAGAACGCATTCCCTACATGGCGCCGGGCCTGGCCGGAAGCAAAAAGGCCGCCCGGGGCAAGACCCCCACCGACGTCTGGTGGCACACCATCGTGCCCACGAACTCCGCCGAACGCACCGGCTATCCCACGCAGAAGCCTCTCGGCGTCGTCGAGCGGATCGTGAGGGTCCACTCCCGGCCCGGGGACCTGCTGGTGGACTTCTTCGCCGGCAGCGGGACGCTCGGCGAGGCCGCCGCCCTGAACGGGCGGGACTTCCTGCTGGTGGACAACAACCCCGAGGCGATAGCCGTCATGGCCCGGCGGCTGGCGCGGTTCGGGCCCGAGTTCGTCGGCTGCGACGGGCTTCTCCCCGAAGACGTCGGCCCCGGCCACGCGGACCCTCTAACCGCCTGACGGCCCGCCCGCACCCGCCGCCTCGACGCGGCCCGCCAGGTCGAAGAGGCGGATCACGTTGTCCTGCCAGTCGGGCGCGATCCCCCAGTGCCGGTCTTCCTGGCTGTAATAGGAATGCCCCTGGCCGCCGAAGAAATGCCCTTCCTTCCAGCGCACTTCGTTGCGCCTTTGGAGCAGCGCGCGACAGTCGTCCGCCAGCCCGCCGCCAATCTCGCCGTCCAGCAGGGCCTGCTCGATGGCGATGCGCGCCTCCAACTCCTGCATCCCCTCGCGCAGCATCTCGAACCGCGCCGTGCCGAGCGGGCCGTCGGGACCGGGCGCGGTGAAGGCCATGCCCGTCGAGCGGTACATGTTGCTCCAACTGGAGTACCGGTTCAGCAGGGAGCGGCGGTTGGGACCGCCGATGACCGGCCAGTAGTCAACGCCGAGCCGGGTGAAGCCCGCCGCGCTCGCGTTGTGGCCCGCCCAGCCCTTCCTGGCCGTCACCGTCGTGCCCTCGGGGAAGTTGCGCCACTGCTTGAGCGGGCTGTAAAGGTAGAGGAAATCGCGCGGGAGCACGTACTTGCGGAATGGCATGTTCCAACCGCCCACCAGGGCCTTGTCCGGCCCGGCCGGCCCCCTCGGGGCCTCGGGGTACTCGTAGTAGCCGACCTCCATGCCGTTGTCCATGACCATGCGCCCCCCTTCCTCGTGGTCGTGGTAACCGTCGGCTTCGCCGTCCGCGCGGCCGTGCGTGAACAGGTCCCAGCTCGCGTAGGGAGCTATCTCCTGGAAGAAGGCCACGGTGCCCGCACCCGGCCGGCGGTCGGTGCCGCAGCCGAGGTAGATGCGCTCGTCCGGGATGCCGAGCTTTACGGCGCGCTCCCGCACGCCGTCCATGACGGGCTTCCACGTCTCCTTGCTGCCCGGCTCGCCGAAGGGCGCCAGTTGCTCCGTGACGAAGCCGTCGGCCGACCGGACGCTCACCGTCTGGCCGCCCTCACCGCCGCGCCGTCCCCACTGGCGCGGGTCCCAGAGATAGACGATGAACGCCCGCGGCGTGCACGCGTTCTCGACATAGGTCGCCAGATATCGGTCCAACAGGCGGAAGTCCGGCTCGTAGCCGCCGTCGGCCTTCGTGAAGGTGATCAGGGGGTTCTCCTGGCCTAAGTGGTTCCGCGCGAGCGCCGTCAGGAACAGGTCCCGGCAGCCCAGCGAGCCCATGAAGCGGAATGCCTTCGCCACCAGCGCCCAGTGCTCCTCCGACCAGAGGGGCACCCCGTAATACATGGCCAAGGTCTCCGGGGACTCCAGCACTCCGGCGTGGGCGATCCAGTCCCTCGGATCGGGACACCGCCAGGCACCGACGACGAGCCTTACCGGCACCTCCGTCGCGCCCACCGCGAGCGTCCCGACGTACTCGCCGGGCTCGGCGTCGCCGGGTACCTCGACGGTCAGCCAGACGGGCAGGATCGTGGCGTCGGCCGGCGGCGCTTCGTAAAGGACGTCATAGTAGGGGAAGTTCGAATACCTGGCCCCTTCCCCCCGGGGGTCGGTGTACTTGTTCGTGCTGTTCACCTCCGCCTCGACGGCGGGCTTGCCCGCGTAGCGGATGCGGACGCGATCCCGCGGGATGGTCCCCGCCTTGGAGGTCAGCGGGCCCATGTTGAAGCTGAGCCGCGAGGCATCCCTGCCCGTCGCCAGCACCTGTCCCGAGCAGAAGCCGTTGCGCGGCCCCGCCAGGCGGAGCACCTCCAGGCGCGGCAGGTCCCGAAGGTCCTCGGCGTCGTAGATCATCGTCAACGGGTCCACGACGGTGACGGCGTCCGGCAGCTCAGCCGGGCCCGCCTCAGCGGTGCCCTCCTCTTCTGCGGCGCCGGCCGCGCCCCGGGCCGGCGTATCCAGCACGACGATCTCGACGGGTTCGCTCGTGATCGAGCCGCTCCACGGCTCGGCCGCGCCCCTCCGTGCCGGCGTCTCGAATCGGCAGGGAAACGTGACGCTGTAAGTGCCGGGCGGGATGTTCTTGACGTCGGTCCAGCGGTCCTTCAGGTACATGTGGCTCGCCGTGATGAGCGCCGTGAAGGATGCGGATTCGCCGGGGGCGAGTTCCACTGCGACCGTCCGCGGCGGCTCGCCGACGCTGGGCACCTTCGGGTCCCACGCCGCTCCGTAGGTCGTCCACTTGTCGCGGCGCACGCCCGGCGCCACGGCGTCCAGCTTTATGCAGTACTCGAAGTGCGCAGGCTTCTCCACACAGAGCGCCAGCGGCCCCTCCGAGACGTTCTTGAAGGTCAGCTCAAAGGCCAGCGGCTCCTTGTAGCCGAACTCGCCCTTGGCCGCCCGAACCGTCAGCGACAGGCCGCGCTCGGTCGTCGCGGCAGCCGGCCCTGTCCATTCCCGCGCCGTGGCGCCCGTGGGTGCAGCCGCAAGCATCACGAGCGCCATCATTGCCATCATCCGCCTCATGTTGCGTCCCTCGAATCCCAGGTCTTGCCGTGTTGTCCGTGCGAAAACGCCAGAATACCGCGCCGCCTCTGCCCTGTCGAGCGCGGGAGCGCGCGGCGCCCTTCCTTGACCTGCGGCCGGCCCGGACCCATAATCGTGCCCTGGCCGAGGGAGGGCATCATGAACAGCCGGCAGCGATTCCGCGAGACGATGCGATACGGCAGGCCGGACCGCGTGCCCTGCTTCGAGGAGGGCCTGCGCGACGGCGTCCTGGAGCGCTGGCACACGGAGGGCCTGCCCGAGGGCGCGGACGTCGCGGACGTCTTCGATTACGACCGGCGGGAGCGGGTCCCGGTCAACTTCGACTACCGCCCGGCCGTCAAGACGTGGCCGACCTCGCGGCGGGGCCTGCGGGCCCTGCGCCGCCGCCTTGACCCCGACGACCCCGCCCGGCTCCCAGACGAGTGGCCCGCGCGCGTGGCCGCCTGGCGTGGCCGCGATCACGTCCTCGAACTCCAGGTGCACAACGGCTTCTTCCTTTCCCTGGGCGTGGACACCTGGGCGCGTTTCGGGCAGGTCGTCTATCAGCTCCACGACGCCCGGCCGCTCCTGCGGGAGATCATGGAGATGCGGGGCGAGTTCGCCGCCCGGCTCGCCGACCGCGTCCTCGAGGAGGTCGAGGTGGACTTCGCCTCCTTCTCCGAGCCCATCGGCGGCAACGCCGGCCCGCTGCTCTCGCCAGCGCTCTACGAGGAGTTCGTGCTTCCCACCTACCGGCCGGCGCTCGACGTGCTGAGGCGGCGCGGCGTCGAGACGATAGTCTTCATCACCTACGCGAACGCGCGGGCGCTGCTGCCGGCCGTGCTGAGGGCGGGGTTCAACTGCCTCTGGGCCTGCGAGGTGAACGTCGAGGCGATGGACTACCGGAACGTGCGGGCCGAGTTCGGACGCGACCTGCGGCTGATCGGTGGCATTGACCTGGACACCGTCCTGGAGGGCGAGGAGGCGATCCGCCGCGAGATGGAGGAGAACGTCGCGCCGCTGCTGGCCGACGGTGGCTACGTCCCGCTGGCCGACGGCCGCGTCCGCCCCAACGTCCCGTTCCCGCGCTACGCCTGCTATCGCCGCCTGCTCGAGAACGCCGCCCGCGTCCGCCCACGGCAACAGACCTCATCTCAACGCTGAGCACGCGGCGAACGCGGAGGTCAAGGCTAAGCGACTGCGGGGGCACGCCACGCATACACGAAGGTCGCCACCAGGTAGACTGCCAACAAGACCCAGCCCAACGCTTCCGCTGCACAACCGGGGGGCCTGCGCGCTCCCTTGCGCGGTGCAGGAATAGCGGGGCTTATCAGGGCCAGAGTAATGATGCCACGTGACCACCAGATGCACAGCAGACAGTACGCGACCGGGCCCACGTGAACGAGGATGCCACGTAGCCCGAAAAAGCGTAGCCAGGCGCCGGCCCACAGCAACACCAAGGCAACAGACAGTACCCTGCGATACCCCCAGGCCGCAGCGGCCCACCCAGAGGAAGGATCATGTTTGCTCCGGCGGTCTGGCACGTGTTACCCCCGGGCTCTGAACTCCAGCGATTATGCTGGACTGCCCCCCGTGGCACAAGTGCGCTGCAAGCCCCTTCCGTACTAATGGTCCCGCCGTCTCTGCGTCCCGTTCAACAGGCCATTCGACAGGCCATTCGACAGACTCATGGTCCTGAGCAACGTCGAAGGACTCACGGCCCTGAGCAACGTCGAACGACTCCACGTGCTCTGCGCTGATATCTCCTCTTTCCTCCGTGTTCTCCGTGTCCTTCGTGGTTGATCCGTGCGCCGGCACTGGACGACCCCCGCCCCCTGTCGTAGCATTGGCCGGGCCTCAAGCGAAGGGATGTCCGAACCATGGAGAGGATCACGTTTCTGGGCAACGTCGTTGATGAGCCGATGGTGCGCCTCGGGCACATCGGCTGCGGGAGCCATTCGTTCCGGAACCTGTTCGCGGCATACCAGTTCACCCCCGTCGAGCTTGTCGCCACCTGCGACCTGGACGAGGCGAAGGCGCGCGCCTACGCCCGCAAGTTCGGCGCGCGGGCGCACTACACCGATTACCGCGAGATGATCGACCGCGAGGAGCTGGACGCGGTGGCGATCTGCGTCGGCTTCGACGGGCGCGGCAGGCCGCTGTATCCGCAGATCGGCTCGGACTGCATGAGGCGCGGCGTCCACGTCTTCTTCGAGAAGCCGCCGGCCGCCACCGCCGCCGAGATGGAGACGATGATGGCCGCCTCGAAAGAAACCGGCAAGATCGGCCTCTGCGGCCTGAAGCGCATGTTCTTCCAGATGACCACGAAGGCGAAGCAGCTCATCGACGGTCCCGACTTCGGCGAGCCGATGCTCACGATGCTCCAGCGGGAGGAGTTCATCCCGACCATGGAGGAGTTCGGCGCCTACTGGGGCGGGGAGCCGGTCCGCCCGGCGGTGGCGTTCCTGGACCACTTCTGCCACCCGGCCTCAAGGATGCTCTACCTGGCCGGGATGCCGCAGCGCATGATCTACCACCGGGCCGCGAGCGGGGCCGGCGTCGTCACGTACGAGTACGACAACGGCCGCGTGGCGAGCATGTCCTTCACCAAGGGCGGCTCGGGCGTGGCCGGCGGGGTGGAGCGCGTCACGATCGTCGGGACGAAGCAGCGCACGGTGGTTATCGAGAACTGCCGCGTGTACTGGTTCCAGGGGCCGGCCAGCGACCCAGGCGTGAAGGAGGGATACGGGGACAAAACGAGCTACTTCACCGGGCCGGTGGGCTCGACGACGGCGCTGTGGGAGCCGGAGTTCCAACTCGGGCGGCTCTGCGGGAAGGGCCTGTTCCTGCTGGGCTACTACGACGAGGTGCTGGAGTTCGCCAGGTCGGTCCTGGAGAAGCGCCAGCCGACGCGCGGGACGCTGCTGGACTGCTGGCGGATAGCACACATGTTCGAGAAGTTCGCCGAAGGACCGGGGAAGATGCTGGAGCTCCGGCAAGCGCCGGAGCAAGTATGAAGTATGAAGCTTGCCCGCCGTACGGCGGGGCAGAAGTATGAAGTATCAGACAACGGCAACGGCCACGGCAACGGCAACAACGCCTGGACCCTGAACGCTGCACTCTGAACCCTGAACCAGCTTTGTGGAAAGCATGCGGTCTCGGCCCCCTCACTGGGTAGAGCCGGGCGTCTCGCCCGGGGTGCGGGCGCGTCAAGCCCCCCGGCGAGACGCCGGGGGCTACCCAAGGGGGCGTTTCTACAGAGCACCCTGAACCCTGAACGCTTTACACTGGACGCGGAAGCCGGCCCGCCGCCGGCGGACCAAGAGCGAAGGGCATACGATGAATGAGTTTGACTGGGTACTCAGACTGCTGTTCGCGGTGGGGTTTGTCATCGGGTCCTCGATCCGGTGGCGGTACAGCCGCGGGCACCGGCGCGAGCGCTCGCGGCCCCACTTCGGCGGCCCTCTCGACACGGCGCTCGTGCTGCTGGCGGGCGTGGGGCTGATGCTGCCGGTCGTGTACCTCCCCACGTCCTGGCTGGACTTCGCCGACTACGACGCGCCCCGATGGGCGGAGCTGGCCGCCGGTCTGGCCGGCACGGCGATCTTCGCGTCGGCGCTCTGGCTGTTCTGGCGCTCGCACACCGACCTGGGGCGCAACTGGTTTCCTTCCCTGACCGTCCGGGAGGGTCACACGCTGGTCACGGGCGGCGTCTACAACCTGGTGCGGCATCCCATGTACGCGGCGCACGGCCTCTGGGCGCTGGCGCAGGCGCTGATGCTGCACAACTGGCTGGTTGGACCGGCCTTCCTCGTCGTGTTCATCCCGTTCTACCTGGTGCGCGTGCCGCGCGAGGAGCGGATGATGATCGAGCAGTTCGGGGACGAGTACCGCGAATACATGCGCCGCACGGGCCGGATGATCCCGCCAATGCGTCCCAGCACGCATGAAGACAAGGCCTGAAGCCGCGGCACGCTATCGCCAGTGGTTGTCGAAGAAACCCCACCAGGTCTTCTCGCCCTGCCAGACGAGGTAGTCGGGCAGCAGCTGGAGGTTCAGGTGGCTGGAGCCCGCGAGTGCCTCGGGGCTGGTGCCTCCGATCAGCACCACGGAGCGTTCGTCGTTCTCCGGATGGGGGAAGACGGCCGCGAAGCCGACGTCCGTGGCCTCGAACGTGCGCCCGGCAAGCTGGACCCCCCGCTGCCCGACCTCGACCGGCAGGCCCGGGGCAAGCCGCCGCCAGACGGCGTTGGACGCGGCCGATCCGTAGAGCACGAGGTTGCTTCCGAGGACCTCGTCCTCGGTGACCTCGCTGTCCGCAATGGCGGGCAGATCGTACCAGCTCTCGCCCGCGAAGACGCCGCGATGAACGCCGCCGTTGAACTTACGGAAGAAGGCCGGCACGTCGCGTTCGAGCCAGCGCAGGACGAAGTTCTCCTGGATGCTCCCGCCTGTGCCGAAGACGAAGCGTTGTGGCGCGAAGAGAACGTCACCGACGGGGCCGGACGCCCCGTGGTGCTTACACCCAGGTTGCTGCAGTTGCGCAGGGCGCCATCGCCCGTCTACTTTCTCGAATCCCAGCGCTCCCGCCGACAGGTCGAGCCCGTTGATGGACGTGTCATCGAGCCTGACGCCGGCTTCGGGCAGCGCGCGGATCGGGCCCAGGCTGAGCCGTCGCACGTTATCCGTCTGCGCCCTCAGTTCCCGCCCCTCGTGGCGGGCGTCCACACGGGCCGGCCGGCCGTAATCCTCAAACTGGTCTACGGAGAGCCAGAACGAGCGGTTGTGACGCAGCGTGTGCGCAACGAGCCTGACGCGCCCGGGGCAGTCGGGGCGGCGCTGGCGGCAGAGCCACTGGATGACCTGCGGGCCGATCTGCTCGTTGCAGCAGCCGTGGCCGCACTCGGGCACCTCGGTGTAGGTGCAGTCCGCGCCGAGAGCGCCGAGCCGCTCGTGCATCCGCCGGGAATGCGCGACGGGCACGCCGCCGCCGATGGACGTGTCCCATCCACCATGGATGATCCAGACGGCCATGTTGGCCAGGTTCTCGGCGCGATACGCCGCGCCGCGGCCGAGCCACGACGGATGCTCCCACTCGTGGGCCCGCATGATGAGCCCGCCGGGCTTGGTCCACAACCGGTAGTCGCAGTAGCCGCAGAACGGCGCTGCTGCGGCAAACAGGTCGGGATAGTGGGATGCCAGGTACCAGGTGGCCGCCCCGCCCATCGAGGAGCCCGTCACGCTGATGCGACTACGGTCTATGGGGAAGTGTTCGCAGGTCCACTCGATGGCTTCCAGCACGTCCACTTCGGCCGGCCCTTGAGCGACCGAGCCGGGGCCGCGCTGGCCCGGCTTGATGACGACGCAGCGTTCGCCTCCCTGCGCCGCCCAACCGACGAACTTCTCGCACGTTTGGACCGATCGCGGCAGGTTCGCGATGCTCCCCGGGCTGAGTTCGACGATGAGCGGCGCGGGTTGGGCCTCTGCGTCGGAGGCGCAAAGGGGGATCGGCTGGAGGGTGCCGTCCAGGCACGATCTGTGATAGGCGACCTGTCCGTTCGGTTTCACAGGAAGTGCTCCTCGACGCTGTTGCCATGATCGCATCCTGCCAGCGCCAATGATAGCGCCCGGCTGCGGCGCGTCAAGCCGCGGTGCCGCGAACGGGTTGCCAGAGATTATCGGTCACTAACGCCCAAATCGGACACACCGCCGACGACGAACGAGTACAATGCCCTGCGCCCGAGACTCCGCGTCCGCCGGGAGAACAGCAGTGCGGCGGCGGCAATGTCCGCCACGGTGTCCGCACAAAAAGCTTCTCGACAAAACAAAACCGCCATTTTGCCGCTCCTCAGGGCGTATGAGCACAGGCCGGGGAGCGCAGGAGGACATGGACTGTCCGTTCTGTCCGTGCTTTTGACAGAATCGGCCCCGGCGGGTAAGCTCGAAACCGTGGGGAAGTGTTCACGCACGTTCTGCAAGGGGGGCGAAGGCGATGAACGAGGAGCTTCAGGAAGCCATCGAGAAGGCGCGGAAGCTGGAGATCGACGGGACGGCATACTACACGAAGCTGGCGCAGATGTGCAGCGTGCCGTCCGGCAAGCGGATGTTCGAGTCGTTCGCCGACGACGAGCGCCGGCACCTGAGGATCATCGAGGACGTGACGAAGGGCCTGGGGATCGACGAATCGTGCTTCGCCATGCCGCGCGAGACGATGCGGACGCTCTTCAGCGAGGCGGCCGAGAGGCTGGACGAGACGCCCGTCGTCGGCACGGACGAGAAGGAAGCCGTCCAGGCCGCGATGGAGATGGAAACGAAGAGCTTCAGGCTATACGAGGATGCCGCCGGCCGGGCCGAGGACGACGACACGCAGGCGCTGTTCGAGCGGCTGGCGAGCGAGGAGAACCAGCATTACGAGATGCTGGAGAACACGCTGGAGTACCTGAACAGCAACGGGCAGTGGTTCCTCTGGCAAGAGGGGGCGCTGATCGTGGGCGACCAGAGTTCGCTCGGGCTGGGATAGGCTCGGCCCTACCGGCGGCAGGTGGCGCAGGCGGCCGAGGAGCACGCCGAGCAGGCGGACGGGCCGCCGGCGGAGTGGGAGTGGGATGGGCTCGCGGTCCGCGCGGCGAAGGGTGAGAAGACCTTGCGCATCCGCTTGCCGCCGCAGTGCTCGCACGAGTGGTTGGCCCTGGAGTCGGACTTTTCCAGGAACTCGGTCGTCTGCCCGCAGCTCTGGCAGTTGTATTCGTAGAGCGGCATGATGATGGGCCCGTGGCGATTTCTGCTTCTCGTTCTATGGTAAAGCGACGGGACCGGACCTGTCAACTTCGCAACGGCCGGTGGAAATTGCAGATGGCAGAGGGCAACTTCGCAGACCGCCTGATGGCCGAGGTCGCGCGCAAGCGCAGCCAGGTCGTGGTGGGCCTGGACCCGCGTCTGGAGCGCCTGCCGGCGGACGTCGTCGGCGCGGCGCGGGCAGAGACGCCCAGGGGCGCGGCCGAAGCGATGATCCGCTTCAACCGCGCCGTGATCGAGGCCGTCGCCGAGCACGCCGTGGCCGTCAAGTGCCAGGTAGCCTTCTACGAGCGCTACGGGTGCGAGGGGATGCGGGCCTATGCGGCGGCCATTTGCGATGCCCGCGAGGCCGGGCTGCTAGTCGTCGGGGACGTGAAACGCAGCGACATCGCCAGCACGGCGGAGGCTTACGCCGCCGCACACCTGGGCGGCGCGCCGGGGGCGCCCGACTTCGTCGCCGACGCCGTGACCGTCAACCCGTATCTGGGAGCGGACGGCGTGCGGCCCTTCGTCGAGGCCGCGGCCGCGGCCGGCGGGGGCGTCTTCGCCCTGGTCAAGACCAGCAACCCCTCGTCGGTGGACGTGCAGGATGCCGTGTGCGACGGGCGGCCGCTCTACGAACGCGTCGGGAGCCTGGTCGAGCAGTGGGGCGAACCGTACCGCGGCGAGAGCGGCTACAGCCTGCTGGGGGCGGTCGTGGGGGCGACCTTCCCCGAGGAGCTTGCCGCGCTGCGGCGGCTGATGCCGCACACGCCTTTCCTGGTCCCCGGGTTCGGCGCGCAGGGGGCGGGCGCGGAGGAGGTGAGGGGCGCGTTCGACGCCGACGGCCTGGGCGCCGTGGTGAACTCATCGCGCGGGATCATCTACGCCTGGCAGCAGCCGCCTTACCGGGAGCATTACGGCGGGGGGCGGTGGCGCGAGGCCGTCGCCGCGGCGGCGGCAGACATGCGCCGGGACCTCTGGGAAGCAACGCACTGACGGGCGGCGCCTCAGGCTGTATCGAGCGGGAGCCCCGCGTAGGTGCGGCAGACGGCGTCGGCCAGCTTGTCCGGGTGGTGGCGCAGCAGGTCCTGCTTCTCCCACAGCACGCGTTGCTCGGTGAAGTCCTCGATCAGGTTCGCCTCCAGGACCCCGACGCCGAGCTCGCCCAGGGAGTCGTCCGGCGCGACTGTCTCAGCCCCCTCCCGGCGGTACCGCTCCAGCACGCCGTCACCGGGGAACTTGGCGTTGAACAGGGCGCAGTCGATCACGCCCGGCCCGGCGTGCTCAAGGACCGCGCGCAGATGGTCGGCGGCGCTGAATCCGTCGGTCTGGCCCGGCTGCGTGACGATGTTGCAGACGTAGATCTTCATGGCGCCTGTCCGCGCGAGGGCGTCCCGGACGCCGGGCACGAGCAGGTTGGCAATGACGCTGGTGAAGAGGCTTCCGGGGCCGATGACAACGATGTCCGCGCCCAGTATCTCGCGGACGGTCTGCTCGCAGGCTGCGGGCGACTCGGGCTTCAGGTAGAGGCGCTTGATGCGCGGCTTGTTGGGTTCGCGGACGCTGACCTCGCCTTCGCGGTGCGAGCCGTCCTCGAGTTCGGCGCAGACGTGGCAGTCCTCCGTGGTGGGGGGCAGGACCTTGCCGCGGATGTTGAGCAGGTGGCTCAGAACGCCGATGCCCTTCTCGAAGCTCCCTTGGAGATCCGTCATCGCGGCGATGGCCAGGTTCCCCAGGCTCATCCCGTTGAAGGAGCCCTGTCGGAAGCGGTACTGGAAGAGCTGGTTGAGGAGCCTTTCCCTCTGGCCGGGCGGGCTCAGCGCGACCAGGCAGTTCCTGGCGTCGCCCGGGGGCAGGATGCCCAGTTCGTCCCTGAGCCGCCCCGAGGAACGCCCGCAGTCGGTCACGGTGACGATGCCCGTGGGCTCCTGGCAGTAGGTCTTGCAGCCTTCCAGGACGATGGGCAGGCCCGTGCCGCCGCCCAGCGCCACTATGCGCAGGGCGGTCGGCGACTTGTTGATGTTCAGCAGCCGGACCAGCGTCGGCACCTGGAAGATGCGTGTGATGCGGTAATCGGGCTCCTCGCCGGCATCGCGCGGCTCGAACGCGCTGAACCTGCCATGGAGCATCTGGGCCGTCAGCGCGCCCAGGTCGTTGCCGACCCGTATCTCCTCCTGCGGCCGGTCGCCGACGACGAGCATCTCGTCCGGCCGGAGGGCGTGCCTGCCCAGCAGGTAGCGCAGGCATTCACTCATCAGCCCGCCGCGCTCGATGTCGTTTATGACGATCTCGTCAAAGGCATCGACCAGACCCAGCTTCTCGATCTTGGTGGACTGGCGCCTGTGGAGCCCGCTGGTCAGCAGGCAGCAAATGACGCCCTGGCTGCGCAGGAATGAGATCGTGGGCAGCACGTCCGGGAACGTCTCGATGTCGCCAACCTCGTCGCTGTTATACGCCCGGAACGCACCGTCCACCGCGTCTTCGCTGAGCCCGTGTTGGCGGGCGATCTCGTCGAAGACCAGGAAGTTCGGGCCGTGCCGTGAAGTCAGTTCCTCCTGCACGTGCAGGGCCTCTTCTTCGCTCATCGACAGCCCGGCCTCGATGAGCACGCGGGCGGCCCGACGCCTGGACGCCTCCAGCAGCTTCCCCGTGCAGTCGTAGAGCGTATCGTCCAAATCAAACACGACGGTCTTGATCGGTCCGGCCACGCCATTCCTCCCCTGGTCACGAGCACGGCAATTCTAACAGAACCGGCGGGCCGATAGAAAGCGGCGGCGCGCTTGGCAGCGCCGGCACACCCGGTTATCATACGCCCCGGCCTGCCGACAGGGACCGAGGAAGAGCATGGACCAGGAATACGACGTTATCGGGATCGGCGTCTGCGCCTTCGACATCCTCATCGAGGTGGACCGCTACCCCGGCGCGGACGAGAAGATGGAGGCCGCCAGGATCGAGACCCAGGGCGGGGGCGTCGTCGGCACGGCGCTGGTCGCGGCGGCCCGGCTCGGTGGCAGATGCGCGTACCTGGGCGCCCTCGGGGACGACTCCTTCGCCGACTTCTCCGTCGCCGAGTTCGAAGCGGATGGCGTGGACACGCGCCTCATCCGGCGCGTCGGCAACGCTTCCGTGCTGGTGGCGCTCATCGTCGCCGACCGGTCCGCCGGCACGCGCATGATCGTCTGGACCAGCGACCGGGCGCCGCGCATCTCTCCCGCCGACGTCTCCGAGGAGGTCATCCGCCAGGCCCGCGTCGTTCACGTGGACAACTACTACCCCGCACCCGCCCTGGAGGGCGCACGGAAGGCCCGTGCTCTTGGCGTGCCGGTCACGATGGACCTGGAGCTTCAGGACGAGGGGGCGGAGGAGTTCCTCACCCTCGGCGACTACGTCATCGTGCCGCTTGAGTTCGCCCAGCAGCGCTACGGCGCCGACGACGTGGAGGTCGGCGCGCGCGCCCTCTACGAGGAACTGGCGGCGCACGGCGGGAGAGCAGGGGTGGTCACGGACGGGACGCGCGGCTCCTTCGCCGCGCACGGCGGCGGCTCCATTCGCCAGCCCGCCTACAGGGTCGAGGTGGTTGACACGACCGGCTGCGGGGACGTTTACCACGGGGCGTTTGCGCTGGGTGTCGCCAGGGGCTGGGAGCTGGACAGGACGATGCGCGTGGCCGCGGCGACGGCCGCGCTCAAGTGCAGGGAGCTGGGCGGCAGGCGAGGCATACCGGACGCCGGCGAGGTGGAGGAGTTCCTGCGAACCGCCGAGCCGATCCTGTAGCCGGCCGCCGCCGGAAAGGGGACCGAGTGGCCCAGAAGCGAGCCCTATACCTCTGCAGGGAATGCGGCGCCACGTTCCACCGGTGGAGTGGGCGCTGCCCGAAGTGCCAGGAGTGGGACAGCCTGGAGGAGGCGCAGTCGGCGCCGGGAAAGCAGGCCGCCGCCGAACCGATCAGCCCTCCGGTCGCGCTGACTGACATAAGCGTCGAGCGGCAGGTGCGGCTCTGCTCCGGGATGCCCGAGTTCGACCGCGTCCTGGGCGGGGGCGTGCTGGGCGGGAGCACCGTGCTGCTGGCCGGGGACCCGGGCGTCGGCAAGTCCACGCTGCTGCTCCAGGCACTCGCGCGGATGGCGGCAGCGGAGGTGAAGTGCCTCTACGTCTCCTGCGAGGAGTCGCTGGGGCAGATCAAGATGCGCGCCGAGCGGCTCGGGCTGGACGAGTCCCCCCTGGCCGTGTCGGCCGACACATCGCTGGAGGGCGTCCTGGCCCTGCTGGCGGCCGACGCGCCGCAGGTGCTCGCCATCGACTCGATCCAGCGCATAGCCGCCGGCGAGCTTGACTCCGCGCCGGGCAGCCTGCGCCAGGTGTCCACCTGCGCGACTGTGCTGACGGAGGCGTGCAAGCGGGAAGGCTGCGCGCTCTTCCTGGTCGGGCACGTCACGAAGCAGGGCATGGCGGCCGGGCCGCGCTCGCTCGAGCACCTGGTGGACACGGTGCTCTACTTCGAGAGCGAGCGCTTCCAGGCGCTCCGCGTGCTGAGAGCCGTGAAGAACCGGTTCGGGGCGATCGATGAGATAGGCGTCTTCGAAATGCTGCCGGACGGACTGCGCGAGGTCGCCAACCCGAGCGAGCTATTCCTGGCGGAGCGCGATCCCTCCACGAGCGGCTCCGTGGTCACCGCCGCCATGGAGGGCAGCCGGGCGCTCCTGGTCGAGATACAGGCCCTGGTCGGCCCCGGCAGCTACGGGACGCCGGAGCGCAAGGTCAGCGGCGTGGACTACCGGCGGTTCAGCATGATGCTCTCGGTGCTGGAGCGCCGAGCCGGCCTCCAACTGGGGGGCTGCGACGCGTTCGTGAACGTGGCCGGCGGGATCAGGGTCTTCGAGCCGGCCGCCGACCTGCCGCTCGTCCTGGCGCTCGCCTCCAGCTTCCGGAACGCGCCCTTCCCGGCCGACGCCGTCGCGGTAGGCGAGGTGGGGCTCGGGGGCGAGGTCCGCGCCGTCGGCCACGTCGTGGACCGCCTGAAGGAGGCGCGCAAGCTCGGCTTCACGCGGGCGATCGTGCCTTCAGGGAACGCCGCGGCCGCCTCCCCGATGGGCCTGACCGTCCACTCCGTCGGCAAGCTCACGCAGGCCATCCGGCTGATCGAGGGCGGCACGTAGCCCGCGGCCCCCCGGGCCAGAGCTCAGAGAGCCACCTTGAGCGGTCCCCGGGCCAACATGCCCACGACGAGCGAGATGATGAGAAACGCCCACATCCAGTGGAACTCCATGCCCCAGAGCGACAGGGTCGCCTGTGGGTAGCGCAGCTCCACGGCGCGCAGCCTGCCCGAGCCCAGTCCCGGCTCGGTCGGATACAGCATCCTGCCGAACCATCCGCTGGCGCGACGGGGCGAGACGGCGGCGCCAACGGTGCCGACGCACAGGCTTTTCGTCACGCGCTCACCGGAACACGTGACGCCCACGTCGTAGACGCCGGCTTCGGCCGCGCTTATCCTGAAGTCCACCTCCCCCTCGTCGGGCACGCGCAGCGCCGGTGTCTCCGCCACCACGCCCGACGGCAGGTCCAGCGCAACGTCCATTTCTTCCAGCGACAACGGAGCCGCGTAGAGCACGCGGAGAACCGCGCTCTCCCCGGGCCGGAGCGGCGCGTAGCCGTATCGTGCCTGAAGTTGCACGAGCACCAGCAGGACGGGCACCATCACAATGGCCATGCCGCGCAGCGCGTCCAGCGTGTAAAGGACTGCGTAGCCGAGCGTCCGGCCCTGGGCCTTCAGGACGACGGCGGCGTTGTGCCGGAAGATCCACATCTCCAGCATGTGGCCCTTGATCCGGTCCTTCAGGCGGGCGATTCTCTGCTGGTTCGAGACCTTGCCGAACGCCCAGACCAGCACGACGCCGAGCACGGCCGCCGTCGCCGCCACGGCCCACATGGGGTCCAGGCCACGGAACGGCCAGAGGGCCCAATCGAACAGTCTCGTCAGCGTGTGGTTGAATGCGTCCATGGCTCAGGACATGTAACCGAGGCCCTTGAGGCGGCGCTTTATCTCTTCCTCGTCGGCCTCATCGTCGGTCAGGCGGGCCACCTCTTTCTCGAGCACGTGTGTGACGAACTCCTCCACCGAGGAGTAGCCCGCCATCTCCGCGCACTCCTTCAGCCGGTCGTAGAGTTCCCTTGCGACCTTGATCTTGGGGGCAAACATAAGTCCGTTCCCTCCGATGCGTGTTTCAGCCCAGGACGTTCCTGCCCTCGGTCCCGGGCGGCGCCTCGACGCCGTAGCGCGCCAGTATGGTGGGGGCCATGTCAACCAGTGCCGGGGCGTCGGCGGTGATCTTCCTGTTCGAGAGCAGCACGCCCGACAGGCCGGCGACGTCCATGCAGTGGTCGCCGCTCCACTTGTCGTCGTTGTCCGCGATGACGTCCGCCTCGTACGTCCCGAGTATCGTTCCCCAGGAGGCCCGGTAACCGCGGTTGAAGCCAACGATAATGTCGGGCGCGTCCTCGGCGGCCTCACCGCGATAAACCTCCTCCTTCCTGTAGGCCCGGGCGATGACCCGCTCCCCCGTCGCGGGGTCGCTGACGTCCTCCAGCCCCCGGGCAATCTCGTCCAGCAGGGCGTCCGACTGGCGGCCCCGGCCGACCACGCCGGCCTTCTCGCGGCCGCGCACGTTCAGATATAGCCCGTTGATGCCCAGGCCGTAGGCGTACGTTCCGTTCCAGTCCGTGTTGGCGAACAGCTTCAGTTCCCCGCGGCGGCCGGGATCGCGCAGCCGCGCGTAGTCGTTCTCCAGCAGCCAGCCGTTCAGGCTGAAGGTCCTGTAGAACGGATTGAACCCGTGGTCCGAGAGCACGATGAGCGTCGTGTCGTCGTCCACGCGCTCCAGGGCCTTGCCCAGCACGCCGTCCATGCGCACGTAGAGGTCCTCGATGGTCTTGCCGAACTGCTCGCCCAGCTCGGGCGTGTAGAGCGGATGGCGCGGGTCCATCGAGCGCCAGTGCACGTGGCTGTTCAGGTCAATGGTCGAGAAGTAGAAAAACAGCAGGCCGCCCTCGTAGCTGCCCAGCAGGTAGTCGTACGCCGCCATGTCCTCGTCCAGCACGTGCATGGCCTGCCGGAGGTAGTCTTCCTCGCTAAAGATGCCCGAGGAGAGGGCCTTGGTGTCCTCGGCGATCCCCTGCGTGTAATAGGGTCCGATCCGACGGGCAAGCTCGGCGGAGAAGTCGGGCGGCGTGGAGATCGGCAGCGCCGGACTCGCGGGGTCAATGTTGACGGGCGAAGCGTAGAGCTTGAAGTGCGGGTGGACCTCCTTGGCGAAGAACCGGCACGTCCCCGTGACGCCCTTCAGGTGCGGCACCAGGCTGAACTCCACGGTGACCCAATCGCTCCACTCCCCCTGCTTGAGCAGGATCTGCTTGCCCTGGACCGTGATCCGCAATACGGAGTTGACGGGGTCCCTGACGACGGTGAAGCCCACGCGCACGGACGGGCTCTCCGCGCGGAAGACGTTGCCGGGCCCGACCAGCGCGGCCTCGCAGCGGTGGCCCGACATGTCCACGACCGTGACGTGGGAGTCCGTTATTTTCTCGCGGTTCGGCGGCTCGACGTCGGTGACGTAGGACGAGACGCCGTAGGCGCCGAGCATGTCGGGCGTGCCCAGGCCGGATATGGTGCGGGCGCTGCACTCGACGGGCGGGAAGTTCGCCGGCAGGCGGTAGAGCACGCAGGGGACGTCCCGCTCGGAGAGCAGCTTCCAGAAGGCCGGGCCGCGCCTGAGCAGCCTCATCCCGCCGCCGCTCAAGGGGATGCGCCAGTCCCCGAGCGACATCTCGCTCGTGGGCGGGAAGGCGCGCGACGTGGACAGGTAAGGGGTCAGCGTGGCCGGGTCACGGTGGATGAAGTCGAAGATGCCGTGGACGCCGGGGTTCATGCCGGTGATGAAGTTCGACCACGCGACCGGGCTTTGCGGCGGGATGCTGCTGCGCAGGGGCTTGAAGTCGCCGTGGCGGATGAGGCCGGCGAAGTTCGGCATCCGCCCGGCGGCGACGTACTTCTCCAGCAGGACGGGCGACATGCCGTCGATGCCGAGCACGATCACGCGCCCACGCCCCGCGCCGCCGGCGTCGGCGACGCGCCCGCACGCGGGCAGGCCCGCAAGCGCGGCCAGCGCGCCGCCCGCAGCGCTTCGCATGAATCCCCTACGGCTTATGCGCGACATGCTAATCACCGCCCTCCCCCGCCGGCAGGAGCGACTCCCCGTCCATGTAACGCGGCTTCGGCACGCCGAACAGGTCGAGCACGGTCGGCGCGAGGTCAACTATGCCCGGATCGCGCCGCCCGATGCCCCTGTTGCAGAACAGGACCCCGGGGACGAGGTCCGGGTCCACGCAGTGGTCGCCGCCCCACGCCTTCTCATTATCCTCGAAGACCGTCGAATCGAACTTGCCCGTCACCGAGTCCCAGGAGACGCGGTAGCCGTCTGCGAAGCCGGCGATCAGGTCCGGTCCCGCGTCGCAGTACGGGCCGGAGTACACGTCGTCGGCGTCGAAGACCCGGCTCACTGCGTTGGCGCCGCTCTCGGGGTCCTTGATTCCCGTCAGGCCGGCGATGATGGCCTGTTTCACTTCGGCCTTCTCGGCGCCGGCGGACACGGTGCCCTGCGCCTCGCGGCCGGCCTGGTTGATGAAGATGCCGCCGAGCCCGAGGGCGTAGGCCCGGGTGCGCTTCCAGTCCACGCCCTTGAAGTAGCCTTCGCAGCGGTCGGCGTCGCCCTCGAGCGCCAGGAAGCCGTTCTCGAGGAGCCACGCGTTCAGGCTGACGCACCGGGCGAACGTGCCGAACCCGTGGTCCGACATCACGATCAGGACGTCGTCCTCGCCGAGCCGGGAGAGCACGCGGCCGACCATGTCGTCCATCCGCTCGTAGAGCCGCTCCACCGTCCCGGCGGCCTCCGGCGCGTCGGCGCCGTCCCCGCCGCCGCCTTCCGGCGTGTAGCGCCAGAACATGTGCTGGACCCGATCGGTGATGTCGAAGACACAGGCCACCACCCCGTCATCGACCTTGGCGAGCGCGTCGAAGAACATCGTCTCGCGCTCCCCGTGGATTGCGTACGCATACTCCAGGAACGCCGCCTCGTCGATCACGCCCTCGTTGAGGGCCCACGTGTCCTCGGCCAAGCCGAGCGTTGCGAACGGCCCGAAGACCTTCGCCAGGTAAGGCGCGTAAACGAACGGGTGCGAGAGCGGCAGGGCCGGGCTGGCGGGGTCAATGTTGATCGGCGTCACGTAGAGCCCGAACTCCGGCGTCAGCCGGCTCAGATAGAACCGGCATATGCCCTGCACGCGGGAGCGCAGCCTGCCGCGGAACGTCAGTCTGACCCAGGGGGAGAACCGGCCGAGCGGCAGGTCCACCCTCTGGCCCGGCAGATCGAGCACGGCGCCCGTCCCGTCGCCGTTCAGCCGGACGGTGAGGGGCATCGTGAGGGTCCGCCCCTCCGCGTCGAGCGGATCGGGCGGACCGGGGATCTCGCAGCGAACGGTGTCGCCGCTGCGCGTCACGACGATGCCGAGGCCGCCCGTCGGCTCCCCGTCGCCCGTCGCGTCGGTCGTGAAATGCGTGAAGCTGCCCTGCGTGCCGCGCAGGTCCGGCACGCACATGCCGGAGAGCATCACGCCGTGGAACTTCTCCGGCGGGAACGTGATCGGCACCCTGAGCACGATCGAGAAGACGCCGTGCTCTCCGAGCACCTTCCAGAAGGGCTGGCTCTTGCGCTTCAGGGAGACGGAGGCTCCGCCCAGAGGGATGCGGTACTTACCGAGCCTGAGCGACCTGCCGGGGCCCCGCACCTGGGCCGAAGACAGGTCCGGCATGTATGTGCGCCGGTTGGAGGCGAGGAAGTCGAAGATCCCGTGCTTGCCCGGGTTCACACCAGTCTGGAACGTGGACCAGGCGACCGGCGAGGCGGACGGCACGGTGGAGCGCAACGGCAGGAAGGCCCCCTCGCGCGCCATCTTGGAGAAGTTGGGCAGCCGCCCCTTGTCCATCAGCCTGCGGGCGACCACGGGCGACATGCCGTCCAGGCCGACGATGACGACGCGGCTGCAGCGACTCCTGCCGCGGCGCCTCAGGCGCCTGACCAGGCGGATGATCAGCCGCACCGGCGAGGTGATGAAGACGAGGGCGGCCAGCGCGAAGGCCGCCAGAAAGACCAGGAACGACGACGCCAGCGCGAATCCCGCACCCGGCCCGACGTAGGCGTGAGCGACGGCGCCGGATGCCAGGGCGGCTGCTACAGCGGCGGCGAACCGGCCGCAAGACCTGTTGTGTCTCGGCAAGGACATCACTGAACTTGGACGGTCACCTCGCGTAGCCCAGTCCCCGCAGGGCCTCGATTTCCTTCTCTGAAACCTTCTCCAGGGCCGTGTCGGGATCGGGGGGCTTCGCCACGTACTCGGCAACGGACTCCACCCAGCCGTCCAGTTCCTCGGCCAGGCGCCCCACAACGTCCGGCTGGTCCTCCGTCAGATCCCTCAGCTCCATCGGGTCCCTGGCCACGTCGTAGAGCTCCGTATGACCGTCCGACCACCGGATCAACTTGGAATCGCCCAGCCGCACGGCCTTCATCCGCAGCAACCAGCGACTGAAGTCAAAGCGCGGCATCCGGGGGATGAACCTTGGGAAGTCGTGTATGGTCGGCGCGTTGTACTCCGCAATTCCCCTCCTCGGCACCTCGCCGGGCGCGCCACCGTCCAGCAGGTTGAGACAATTCTGGTCCGGCAGCCTGGGCCAATCGACGCCGGCCAGTTCCAGGATGGTTGGGTACACGTCGTGGGTCTGCACGAGACCATCCTGCATGCCGGGCGCAAACCGGTCCCTGTACCGGACAATGAGCGGAACGCGAACCAACGGTTCATACAGCGAGAAACGGTGCAGCATCATGTGATGCTCGCCGAAGTGCTCGCCGTGGTCCGAGGTAATGACCACCAGCGTGTTGTCCATCAGCCCGTTGGAATCGAGGAACTCCAGCAGCTCGCCCACCTTGCCGTCCACGTACCTGATCTCTTCGTCGTAAAGGGTCTCCAACTCGGAGATCTCCATCGAGTTCAGCGTGTCCAGTCCGGTGAGCATATAGGTCAACAGCTCATCGCGCTGGTCGCGGTTCGTCCACTTCTGCCGGACCTGCTCAGTGGCCCACTCCAGCAGGTGGGACGGCGGCACGTAGGGACCATGCGGCTCGATGTAGTTGAGAAAGATGAAGAACGGCTTCTCGGGCCTGTACTGCTCGGCAAACCACCGGCCGAGTTCCTCGTGCATCAGAGACGCATTCGACCGGGGCTGGGGGGCCTTGCGCCCGAGGCGGCTCAGCACACGGTCCGCAAAGACCACGGGCGTCGGCGCCTCCTCCTCGTCCCAGCTGAGGGCAGCCCAGAACATGTCAAAGCCCTGGTCAAAGGAGCGACTTGCCGAGACGATTGCGTTCGACGAGAGCCCCGCCGTCTGATACCCGGCGGCCAGAAGCTGCTCCGCCAAAGTCTCGAACTCCTCGTCCAGCGACTGGTGAACCCAGCTGACGCCGTGTGCCCGGCCGGGCAGGCCCGTGAAGAGCGAAGCGTGACTGGGCAACGTCCAACAACCGGGCGACAGGCAGTTGGTGTAGACGCGCGCGTCCTGAGCGAACGCGTCGATCTTCGGCGTCGTGTTGCGCGAGTAACCGTAGCAGGACATGTGGTCCATGCGTACCGTGTCCAGCACGATCAGGATCACATTCGGTTGGTCGGCGGTCGACGCCGGCACGCTTTCGGGCAGTTCGACCACCGGTGTCGGCCTCCCGACGACCAGTGCAACCCCCACCGACGCCAGCCAGACAAGCCCCACAACGATCTCCAACAAGCTCAAGGGCCTCCTGCTCCTTGCCGCTCGTGCGGCCAGCGCCTTCAGCGCAGCGTAGCTCACCAGCCCCAACACCAGGGCCGTAGGCCCCCACCACGCCGTCTCGAGATAGCCCAGCCTGCGTTGCTGCGCCGGCCGGTACGCGAACACGGCAATGGTCCACAGCAACGGCAGGAGCACCAGGAGCCACTTGTACGCCCTGTGCCACACCGAGCGCACGACGAGCAGGCCCACTGCGCAGGCCACCCCGAAAACGCCGAAAACGGGCACGGATACAGCCAGCGACTTGGTGATCAAGCCGATGATCACGGCACCGTCGGGCTGCCCACCAGCCCGGACGGCCAGCAAGCAGTCAACGACACCGAAGACCACTCCCACCAGGGAACCCAACAGCAGCCCCGCCGTCGCTACGGACAGAACTCCGGGCTTTCGCGGTTGGTCAGGCGAACCCGCGCTCGTCATATCAGACTCCGCAGAACAGGTTCAAGAATCCCGGACCCATACGGCAAAACGACTGCCACCTCCGGCCGGCACCTTTGTGAGCGATACTACTGGCCGGCACAGAGCCTGTCAAGACACCCGTGGCCGCGCCGGAGGAGAGCGCCCCGACACCCCGAGCCGGCGCGTTCACGCGTTCATTTCACGTAGCCCAGCCCTCGGAGCGCGTCGATTTCCTCCGGCGTGATTTCGCCCAGCGCCGCACCCTCCTCCGGCGGGGTGTACTCATAGGCACTCACGGACCCGGTCCAGTCGTCCAGGAGCCCTGCGAGGCGTTCGACCTCGGCCGGCTCGGCGCCGGACAGGTCCTTTATCTCCAGCGGGTCCTTCTCCAGGTCGTAGAGCTCGGCCTGCCCGTCCGACCAGCGGATCAGTTTCGAGTCGCTCACCTGCACAGCCTTCAGGCATCGCAGCCAGGACGAGCTGTCGAACCGGGTCAGCTTCTGGGCAAACCGCGAGACCGTTGAGACGGACGGCGCATTGTACTCCGCAATTCCCCTCCTCGGCGCCTCGGCGGGCGCGTCGCCGTCCAGCAGGCTGAGGCAATTCTGCTCCGGCAGCCTCGTCCACTCGATGCCGGCCAGTTCCAGGATGGTCGGGTACACGTCGTGGCTCTGCACGAGACCATCCTGCATGCCGGGCGCAAACCGGTCCCTGTACCGGACGATGAGCGGCACGCGAACCAGCGGCTCATAGAGGGAGAACTCGTGGCCCATCATGTGATGTTCGCCGAAATGCTCCCCGTGATCGGATAAGATGATGATCAACATGTCCTCGTCAAGGCCGTTGGCGCGGAGGAAGTCGAGCAACTCCCCCACCTTGCCGTCCACGTAGGTTATCTCATCATCATAGAGATTCTCCAGTTCCGCGATCTCGGCGGAACTCAGGGTGTCCTGCCTGCTGAGCATGTGTGTGAGCGCTTCCTGCCACTGGTCGCGGCTCTTCCATTTCTGCCGGGCCTGCTCAGTGGCCCACTCCAACAGGTGGGACGGCGGCACGTAGGGCAGGTGGGGCTCGATGTAGTTGAGGAAGATGAAGAACGGCTCGTCGGGCCTGTACTGCTCGGCAAACCACCGGCCGAGTTCCTCGTGCATCAGGGACGCCTTCGACCGGGGCGGCGGGCTCTTGCGCCCGAGGCGGCGCAGCACGCGGTCCACGAACGCGCCGGGCTTGGCCTCCTTCGGCTCGCCCCAGTACAAGGGCGTCCAGAACACGTCAAACCCCTGGTCGAAGGACCGGCTTGACGAGACGCTCACGTTCGAGGACATGCCCACGGTCTGGTAGCCGGCGTCGCGGAGTTGCTCGGCCAGCGTCTCGAAACGTTCGTCGAGGGACTGGTGCAGGCAGTCCACGCCGTGCGCCCTCCCCGGAAGCCCCGTGAAGAACGAGGCGTGGCTGGGCAGCGTCCAGCACGCCGGCGAGAGGCAGTTCGTGAACACCTGCGCCTCGGCCGCGAACCGGTCGATGTTCGGCGTCGTCTCCTGTCCGTAGCCGTAACACGACATGTGGTCGGCCCGGACCGTGTCCAGGACGATCAGGAGCACGTTGGGGCGCTCTGCCGTGGACGGTGGCGCCTGCGGAGGCAACTCGACTACCGGCTTGAGCCTGCCTGCGACAGGCACCAGGACGAGAGAGAGCGCCCATGCGCAGCCGGCCACGACCCCCACGGCAAGGGCGGGGCGCCTGCGGCCGCTCGCGGCCGACCTCGCCAGCCCGCGCAGGGCGATATAGCTGAGTATCGCCGCAATCAGGGAAACCGGCACCCACCAGGCGGCCTCGAAGTAGCCCAGCCTGAGCTGCTGTATGGGGCGGTAGGCAAAGACGCCGACCGCCCACGCCAGGGGCATGAGAGCGAGAATAAGCCCATGGACACGGCGAGAAATACGGCCCAGCGCGCCGAGCGCCAGCGCGCCGAAGAGACCGGCAACCGAGAAGACGGGCACCAGCAGCGCCACCGACCGAACAAGCAGGGGAAGCACGGCAACGGCCTCTCCCGAAGGGCCCCCGCTGCGGGACGACCAGAGCGCGTCCACCACGGCGAAAAGGAGCCCCACCAGGGCGCCCAGCGTCACGCCCACCTTCATTGCGGCACCAAGGGAGGGAAAGACTGGCCCGGATGTCCCCCGATCGCTCTTCCCGGCGTGCAGTGCGGACATTGTGTTTCACCGAGGCTCAGGCGCTACTGCAAAACCCCATCCTGGCTTCTGCCGGCTGCGCGCGCCGAAGGGCTGTGTCGGCCTGCATCGGCGATTCTGGCCTTTGAATCGCCTGCTTGGGCCTCCTTACCCTCGACGCCCTCGCTCGGCCTCGGGCCGACGGAGCGGGTTCTGCAATAGCGCCTTAGGCAGGCCGCCGGCGGCGCGGTCACCCGGGCAAACCGGTCGGTCGATTGCTCCGGCCAGTGAAGACAAGGGAGATGGTGGAGACGAGGGGATTCGAACCCCCTGCCTCGGCAGTGCGAGTGCCGCGCTCTCCCAAATGAGCTACGTCCCCACCGGCAAACACCATTATAGGAATGCTCCAGGAGCGTCGCAAGGGCGGCACGGCCCTCACTCCTGCTCAGCTGCCGGGTGGATGCCGAGCAGCTCCCCCATTAGCTCGTGGCCACGCTCGATCTCCACCTCGGAGCTGGCTGCGTGCGCCTCCGTGTAGGGAAGCCCGGATGCGGCCCTTATGCCGCTGCCCCAGATGGCAAACGGGACCGGCTCCCGCTTGTGCTTGCCGTCCTGGACCGACGTCAGATGGTCCGGAACGACCAGCAAGCGAAGGTCGCCCTGCTGGTCTGCACGAGCCATGAGCGGGCCCACGATCTCATGGTCTATCTGCTCGATGGCGCGTATCTTGGCCTTCAGGTCCTTGTCGTGCGAGGCCTCGTCCGGCGCCTCGACGTGGACCAGCACGAGGTCGTAGTCCCTGAGGGCGTCGATGGCGTACCGCCCCTTGGCGGCGTAGTCGGTGTCCACGTAGCCCGTGGCACCGGGCACGCGTATGACGTCCCAGCCGATCAGCCGGCCGATGCCCCGCACGAGGTTGACGGCGCTTATCACGGCTCCCGCGATGCCGAAGCGGCTCTCAAAGGCCGGCATGGCGGGCTTCTTGCCGGGACTCCAGAGCCAGATCATGTTGGCCGGGTTCTTGCCCAGGTCGACCCGCACCTGGTTTATCTCGTGCGACTCAAGCGCCGCGCGCGATTGCTCCATCAGCCCTATCAGGAGTTCGTCCCCCGCGCCCTGCGGATAGTGTTCCTCCACAGGCTGGCCGACCACGTCGTGCGGCGGCGTGGTCCGGACCTCGATGACCTCCGGACCACCGTAGATGAGAATGTGGCGGTAGCTCGTCCCGGTGTAGAACTTGACGTCATCGCTGCCCAACCGCGCGTTGAGCGCCGCGATGAGGACCTCCGCCTCCTCGGTGGATATGTGCCCCGCCGTGAAGTCGGCCAGCACGTCACCGGCTACGCTGATAAGGTTGCAGCGCACCGCCCAGTCTCGCGGCCCGAGCTCTATGCCGAGGTCGGCCGCTTCGATCGGGCCGCGCCCGGTGAAGTACTCGGCCGGGTCATAGCCGACGACGCTCATGATCGCGACCGAGCTTCCGGGCGTCATCCGGGGGGGCACGTGCAGAGCTGTACCGAGCAGCCCCTCGCGCGCCGCCCGATCCATGTTGGGAGTGCGGGCGGCCTCCAGAGGCGTCTTCCCCTCGAGCTTTACCACGGGGTAGTCAGCCGCACCGTCCGGAACAACTATGCAGTACTTCATCCGTCCTCCAGCCAATGGCTATAGCCCATCTCTCATATGTCCTCGACGCGCAGCATCCGCGTCTTGCCGCCCTCAATGACTTCCAGGCGGTTGATCCTCTCCAGCGCCCTGCGCATGGCCGCCTGGCACGCCCGGTGCGTCATGAACACGACGGGCACGAACTGCCCGCCCTCGGCCGCCACCTCCTGCTGGCGGACGGAGGCGATGCTGATGTCTTCCTCCGCCAGTATACCCGCCACCTGCGCCAGAACGCCGGGTCGGTCCAGGCAGTCAAGACGGAAGTAGTAGCGCGTCTGGACCTCGCCGAACGGCACGAGCTTGGCGTCCGGCACGTCACCGAACTGCGCCAGCCTGGCAAAGTCCGTGCGATACGTCCCCAGAGCCAACCTGGCAATGTCGGCGACGACCGCGCTGCTGGTGGGCATCCGCCCGGCGCCCTTGCCCGTCAGGACTATCTCGCCCACGCGCTCGCCATGGATGCAAACCGCGTTGTAGACGTCCCCCACGCCCGCCAACGGATGTTCCAGGCGCAGCAGGGCAGGATGAACGCGCAGCTCGAGCTTCTCGCCCCGCCGGATGCCTATGGCCAGCAGTTTCAGCGTGTAGCCCAACGCGCCGGCGTACCGCAGGTCGCTCAACTCCACGTCCGCGATGCCCTCGCACGGGATGTCCCGGAGCCGAACGTTGACGCCGAAAGCCACGCGCGCCAGCACGGCCAGCTTGTGGGCGGAATCCGTGCCCTCCACGTCCAGCGCCGGGTCAGACTCCGCATAGCCGCGCTGCTGGGCCTCGGCCAGCGCATCTCCGTATGCGACGCCGCGGTCCAGCATCCGGGTCAGGACGTAGTTGCACGTGCCGTTGACGATCCCGTAAAGCCTTTCGATCTGCTCCCCGATAAGCGCATTGCGCAGGGCCGCGATCACCGGTATCCCGCCTGCCACGGCAGCCCCGAAAGCTATCGAGCACCCGTGCTCCCGCGCCAGGCGGTAGAGCTCGTCGCCCGCCTCGGCAAGCAACGCCTTGTTCGCCGTGACAACGTCCTTCCCGGACCGCAGGGCGTCCTCGATGACCCGTCTGGCATCCGTCACGCCGCCAAACAGCTCCACGACCACGTCCACGTGGGAGTCACGCAGCGGGGCCTCCACGTCGCTCGTCAGTGTGACGTCATCCGGAGGATCGAGTTCGCCCCTCGCCTGGTCCAGTCGAGCGTCCACGATGTACTTGAGGCGCACTGCGTCCCCGATACGCTCCTGGAGCGCCCCCGGCCGGAGCAGCGCCTGTGCAACGCCCATCCCGACCGTGCCGCAACCATACAGCGCTATGACACATTCTTCCAAAGACTGGCCCTTCCTTTTTTCAGCGGCCCGATGCATGCAGGCGCACCCGATGAGCACGTGTATTAGAGCGGCAAGCAGCGGCGGGCAAAGTATAAACACCGGCCCGGAACGTGTCAATCGCCCGCGTCTGCTGCGCAGAAGACGGTGTGGTCGAGCTCGGGGAACGCGTCGTCCAGCGACTCGTATTGCCGAAGCACGTCAGGCTGCACGGCGCCCCCCTCGGCCTGCGCGAGCAGGACGTCGAAGCGGTCCATCAACTGGTTGAACCGCCGCCTGGCATAGTGCGAGGCCGTCCCGGTGGACACCAGGAACGCCCAGTCGCTGGCCTGGGCCAGCAGGAGTTGCCGCGCGCACTGGTTGAGCGCCCTGCGGACCAGGCCGTCAGTCGAAGCGAAATGCGCCGAAGCCCGGATCATGGCCGACTCCGCGGCGTGCAAGCGCGGATACATCCAATCGTTCGACCCGTTGACCCAGACGTCCAGATAACCCCGGTAGCCCCAACTGGAGAAGGCGGGCTGCCCGCTCTGCCGGGCGTGGCCCTCCGGCAGGTACTCGCTCAGCCACTCCCCCGGCGTGACGCACTCGAGGTCGCGCGTCCGATCCACCTGCCTCAGCACGCGCTCCAGGAACCAGATGCCCTCGAACCACCAGTGCCCGAAGAGCTCGGCGTCATAGGGGCAGACGATCACCGGCACCGCACCCGTGGCCCGACGGACCCGGGCCGCCTGAGCGGCCCGTTCGCGGACGAAGGCATCCGCGTGCTGGACGGCCCGCCGGTGAGCCGCCGCCGGGTCGTAGGGCTCCTTACGGTCCAGCGGTACGTTCCCCGTGATTCTGTGATACTTGAGGCCCAGGTTCCGCCGCACGCCGTCGGCGTGCAGGTAAGGGCGAAGGTAGTCAAGTTGCGCGTCATGGCCCAGGTCCCGGTAGAACTCCCGGTACAGGGGGTCGCCGGGGTAGCCCTCGTCCGCGCTCCAGACCTGCCGGGACGACTCCACGTCCCGCCCGAAGGCGTACGGCCCGGCCGGCGTCCGCAGCGGCGCGAAGACGCCGAAAGGGGGCTGCGGCTCGGCCAGGAGGACACCGTGAGTGTCCACGAAGAAATACCGTATCCCGTTCTGCGCCAGGAGGGCCTCCAGGCCGGACTCATAGGCGCACTCGGGCAGCCAGAACCCCTCGGGCGCCCGGCCGAAGTGCTTGCGGAAGCTGCCCAGTCCCACCCGCACCTGTGCCGCCTTGCCCTGCTCCTCCCCCAGCAGGGGAAGCAGGGCGTGCGTGGCGGCCGACCCGATCAGCTCGATGTGTCCCGACCGCGCCAACTCGCGGAACGGTCCGACGATGTCACGCTCGTACCGGCCCACGTACGCGCTGTGGACGCAGCGGTAGCGCTCCAGGTACATCTCGGCCGCCCGGGCAAAGGGAGTCCCGCGCGTACGTGCAACTTCCTTCTGCGCCAGCTCGACGTGCCGTTCCAGGTAGCGCACGCACCGCGCCCGGAGCAGTTCATTGCACATCATCTCGCACAGGGTGGGGCTTATGGACAGCGTGAGCCGGAACCGAGACCCCTCCGCTTGCAAGCGCTTCAACATCAGGAGCAAGGGAACGTACGTCTCCGCCACGGCCTCGTAGAACCAGTCTTCCTCGAGGAAATCATCGTGCTCGGGATGCCGCACGTAAGGGAGGTGGCAATGCAGAACAGGTATGAGGTATCCCTTGGCCATGTGATCCGCCGGCTCAGCCGCCTTCCGTGGATCTGGGTCCTGGCGAAGTCGCCAGATAGGGCAGGGTCGTCTCGTATCGCAGACCGGGCACGTCCCGGTCCGGTGTGCCGGGGCGCAGCCTTTCCAGCACGGGAGCGGGCGCTTCTGCACCGGGCACCTGCTTCGCGGGGGGCACCTCCACGCGCTCCGTGCGGCAGACGGTCCGCCACTTGCCCCGCGCGGTCACCGCCAGCTCAAAACCGTACGTCCGACCCGGCTTGACTTCCACGTAGCTGTTGCCGGCCTCCGGTTGCACGGGGAACGTCTCGCTGCTGTTCTCGGTGAGGTCAAGGACGCGCAGCACCCACTGGCACTCCCCGCCCAGATCACGCACCACCTCGGCGCTCCTGGCACCCTCCAGACGCCAGTAAACGTAGACCGACTCCGGATGGCGCACAAGTACGCCGATCCTGTCCGCCCCTTCGAAGTTGATAGTCACCCTGTCCCTCGGCCGGTCGGGGCCTCCGCCCGGTGGTCTGTGCATTTCGCGCATCGTCGGTGCTCCCCCGGAACTCAGGCCCGAGGGAATGGCATTCCCTTCGGCACCACCACGACGCCCCCGGCGCTGATAGCGAAGTGACTGCTGTCCCACCCGCGATCCACGCCGATCCGGGCATCGTCCGGTATCACGTTCCGCTTGTCGATGATGGCCTTCCGAATCACCGCGCCGCGGCCCACTGCCGTTTCATCAAGGATAATCGACTGCTCTATCCGACTGCCCACCTCGACGCGCACGTCCGGGCCGACTATCGAGTCGCACACGTAAGCGCCGCTGAGGATGGCGCCATCGCACACGAGCGAGTTGAAGACTTCGGCCTTCGGAATGCCGCCGGAACCGCCCGCAAACACGATCTTGGCCGGGGGGCGGCTTGCCGCGCGGCTGCGCACGGGCCACTCGGTGTCGTAGAGGTTGAACTCGGGCTGGACGCTGACCAGGTCCATGTTCGCGTCCCAGTATGCGTCCAATGTCCCGATGTCCCGCCAGTAGCCGCCCTCATGGCGGTGGACGAACACGCGATCCCCCCGCTCGATCATATCGGGCAGGACGTCCCTGGCAAAGTCGTGCGAACTGTCCTTCCTCGCGTCCTCGATGACTCGATGAACGAGCGTCTCGGTTCTGAACACGTATATTCCCATTGAACACAGGCAAACGTCGGGCCGGTCCGACGAGCAGCCCGGCTCGGATGGCTTCTCCACGAGCGAGACGGCCCGCATGTCAGCGTCGGCGCACACGACTCCGAGTTCGCCCGCTGCCTCCCGCGCGGGCCGCTCGATGCAGGCGATGGTGGCGTCGGCGCCGGCCCGCTCGTGGGCCAGCAGCATCTTCCCGTAGTCCATGCGATAGACGTGGTCGCCCCCGAGCACCAGAACGTGCCGCGGCCGCACCTCCTCCAGCGTGTAGATGTTCTGGTAGATGGCATGGGCCGTCCCCAGGTACCAGTCCGAGCTGAGCCTCTGCTGCGGGGGACGCGTCTCGATGTACTCGCCTATGGCCGGGTTGAATATGTCCCAGCCGAGCTTGACGTGCCGGTTGAGCGAGTCGCTCTTGTACTGAGTGAGCACGAGAACGCGCCGCAGGCCGCTGTTGAGACAGTTGCTCAACGTGAAGTCGATGATGCGGTAGGAGCCGCCGAAGGGCACGGCCGGCTTGGCCCGTTCCTTGGTCAAGGGGTAGAGACGTTCCCCCTGCCCACCGGCCAGGACCATCACAAGGGTCTTCTTCAGCAGGTCCGACAGCAGCATAGCCGCCCGCTCCTCAGCTGGCTTCCCTCTTCGCCAGGGCCTCTTGCACCGCCTCTTTCAGTGGCCCTAAATCAGCAGATTTCAACACGTAAGCATCGGCGGCCCAGCTCATGAAGTTGTCCTGATACTCGCTGTAGCCAGTATTGATAATGACGGGGATGTCCTTGTTATCGCTGAGAATCTTGGCCATGGACTCGATACCGTCCATCCTCTCTGGCAGATTAATGTCCATTATGACAAGGTCCGGCGCGTGCTCTCGGGCCATCTCCACCGCCGTCTTGCCGTCGGCGGCGCACTGCACCTGGTGGCCCTGCTGCTCCAGCTCCTGCTGGTAGAGCAAACGGATGCTCTCCTCGTCCTCAACCAGAAGAATCATCGCCATCTATCGTTCCCCCTTTCTATTGCCCTGTGCGGCCAGTGAGACTATGAAACGCGAACCCGAGCCGAGCTCGCTCTGGACGGTGAGATCCCCCCCGTGCTCCCTGACGATCCGCTGAGAGACGCTCAGGCCCAGGCCGACACCGGTAACCTTGGTCGTGAAAAACGGGCTGAACAGGCTCGTAACAACCTCCTCAGGCATGCCGACGCCCGTGTCAGCAACCGTAACGATAACCTTTTCGCCTTCCCTGCTCGTCTCGATGGACAGCGTGCCCCCCTCCTTGCCTTCCATAGCCTCGATCGCGTTCTTTATCAGGTTGAGCACCACCTGCTTGATCATCTGCCCATCGGCCAGCACATCCGGCAGATCGCCGGCCAGCGACACGCGGACCCTGATATTGCTCTCCGCCAGCTGGGGCCCGAACTGCCCCACCGTGTCCTTGACGACCTGGTCGATGGAAACCGGCGCCCGGCGAGGCCGAAGGGGGCGCGTGTAATCCAGCACGTCGACGAGCGTGCGTTCCAGGCGGCGCACTTCCTCATAGATGATATTGGCGTTGCGGTGGGTGATAGAATCCTCCGGGTACCGGCGCGCGATGGACGCGGCAAAGCCGCCGATGCTCGTCAGGGGATTGCGGATCTCGTGCGCCAAGTGCCCGGCCATGCGGCCCACGCTGGCCATGCGCTCCGCTTCGATCAGCTTGTCCCGCGTGCGCCTCAACTCCTCCAACTGAGCCCTTATCTGCTCATACGCCCGGGCGTTCGCTATCGCCAGCGAAGCCTGCCGCGAGAACATCTCCAGCAACTCAACCTGGTAGCGGTCCATCGGCGCCCGGGAGAACTTGTTGTCCGCCAGCATCACTCCCAGCGGCTGGTCGCGCACGATTAGCGGGACGCAGACGTATTCCTCCAGCTCCAGTGTATCCCTGATTCTGGGCGACAGGTTACGGTCAGAGCGGGCATCGCCGATGTGAGCGCTCGTGCCGCTCTTGAGCGTGCTTATCAGAGCATCCTCCGGATCATGCATCGACACGCGCAGCAGGCGCACTCGCTCCGTCAGTTCCCTGTCCCCCCTGGAAGGTGAGGCGGAGTCCAGCAAATCATCTATGGTCGGGGCCCTGCGGCCCAGGTCGGTCCAGATACGCCCGGCCGCGTCGGGGGAAACCGGGCCGACGGCCGTCGTGCCCTCCAGGTAGTCGCCCTCCTCGTCGAGCAGGAAGACGAACGCGCGGTTGAATCCTATGGCGTGGCCGGCCGTCACACAGGTGAGCACGAGATGAAGCACCCTGTCCAGGTCCAGGGAAGTGGCCACCTTCTCGGTGAGCTTGCCTATGAGACGGACCTCTTCGGTCCGCCGACGCTCCTCCGTGATGTCGAGGCTCAGCACGATCAGGCGCGTCCCGCCGTAATCGATCGGCGTGAATACTTGCTCGTAGCAGTGCCAGACGCCCGAGGAGTCGGTGTGCTCTTGCAGCCGGCTGCGCGCCTGGCCATCCATCGCAGCTGTTACGAGGGGACAATCTTCCTCCTCCGTCCGGCCGCAGCCGTACACCTGATGGCACTTCTTGCCCATGTCAGCGGGACTCAGGTCGAACCATGCCATCAACGTGCTGTTGGCCCACTGGAGCTTCAGATCCCTATCGAAAAGCGCGAGCCCCGCCCCCATCGCACCCACGACGAGCTGGAGCGTGTCGCGCTCACGGCGCAACTGCTCCTCGGCCTTCTTCTGCTCCGTAACGTCCACCAGGTAGGACGTGAAGCCGATGTGCCTGCCCCGTTCGTCCTCCATCGTGACGCGCGTCTCGCGGATGATGCGCGGCGTGCCGTCCTTGCGCAGCCAGGAGCGCTCGCGAACCACGCGTCCCTCGCGCAGGCAGTCCTCCAGCAGCGCCCTCAGGTCATAGGGCTCGGCCGCGAAGTCCACGGCCGTCTTCTGGCCCACGACCTCGTCGGCCTTGTAGCCCAGCATCGCCTCGCAGCTCGGGCTCCAGTGCGTGTACACGCCCCGCGGGTCCGCGCTGGTCATGCCCACGGCCGCGCTCCGGATGATGTTAGCCAACTGGCGATGCGCCCGCTCTATCTCAAAGCGGTCGCGGTCTCGCTGCTCGATCAGGCGCGCGTTCTGGAGCGCCACGCCGATGTGCGGCGCCACGTGCTCCAGCGCCGCCACGTCGCTCTCCGGGAAATCATCCTCGCGATCGGACAGGAAGTGAATGACGCCCAGGACCTCGTCACCCCGCTTGACGGGCACAACCAACTCCGTGCGCGCCCGGTATTCCTCCTCGAAGGCGACGACGCGCCTCTGGTCCGACTCCAGGTCGGTGGCGCGGATCGTGCTGCCCTCACGCGCGCAGACGCCGATGAATCCCTCCCCGCTCTTCTGCCGGTATCCCTCGGGCCTGTACAGCCGACCCCGTCCCGCCTCGGCGACAAGCTCGCACTCATCCGATTCGGCATCCAGCCAGAACAGGGAAACGTCGAAATAGCCCCTGAACTCCTGGAGGGCGTCCACGACGCCCTGGAGCAGGGCGTCCCTGGTGGGCAACTCCAGCAGGGACCGGCCGATGCGGGCAATGACCTCCCCCTCGCTCAACCGCTTGTGGGAGAGTTCAAGGTGCCCTGCGCGTTCGAGTGACAGCGCCGACACGTTCGCCAGGTCCCCCAGCCGCCGGGCGTCGGTCTCCCGCAAGTCGCTCTCCGCGCCCCCCAGCATCAGCAGAACTCCGATGACCTGCCCGCGCACGGCCAGCGGCTGACATACAAAGCTGTGGATCCCCGCCTCAACAAGCTGAGAGCGGTCCATGACCCTCTCATCCTCGCGGACGTCCTCGCAGACGTAAGGCTCACGACGCCTGCGAACGCACTCCAGCACGCTGACCACGCCGCCCGTCGCCAGCTCGCCCTCGGTCAGGTACTGCCGCTGCTCCTTGACGACCGGCACGGGCAACAGGTCACCCTCCACGAAGTCCCGGGGCTGCTCGTCGGAGGGCCCGTAGAGGCGCCATCGGCATCCCAGCAGGCGCCACATGCCGCGCAGTCTCTCCGTGGCCACGCGGCACACGTCGCCGGGCGTCTGGGTGTCAGCCAGAGCCGCCTCCAATTCCCAGGCGTCGAATACCTCCTGGAGACGCTGCTGCGCCACCTGGTGGTCAGCCTCGCTGGTCAGTTCATAGAGGTTGGCGCTCTTGCGGAGCATGCCCTCGACCGCATCATCGAGCAGCCGCGAGACCTGGAACGCCTGCAACTCATCCTCCACGTGCTCGAAGATGGTCTGTTTGCCGACGCTCTTCAGTTCCAGCAGGACATAAGCGATGTCGGCCAGGTGCATGTCATACCGGCGGCTCTCCAGCACGAGGTGGTAGAAGGCCGTCATGTCCGCCTCCAGCGCTTCGCCCTGCAGGCGCTTGACCACCAGATTCAGCATTTCATTGAGGTCTTTTCGGACGATGGGATCGTCGAGCGCCTCTCCGATGCCCTTCTCACGGGCGAGCAGCGAGACCTTGTCCGTCCACCTGCTGAGCACGTCCTCCTTGTACGCCCAGAGGATCTCCGCCGCCAGGCTGCGCTGGTGCGCCGTTTTCGACCTCTCGTCCGTCATTTCAATCCGCACCGGCTCGGGGAGTCAGCTTTTGACGAGCTTTGCCGTACACCTCCACGTACTCCTGCGCGCTGCGCCGCCAGGACCAGTCCTGCGCCATGCCGTTCAGCACCAGCCTGTGCCAGTTGTCCGGCTGCCGGAACAACGCCAGCGCGCGCCGAACCGCTTCCGTAAAGGCCTGCGCGCTGTAGTCCTCGAAGACGAAGCCGGTCGGCCGGCCGTCTTCGAGGGATTGATCGCTGCAATCCTCCACCGTATCCGCCAGCCCGCCCGTGGCGCGCACGATGGGCACCGTCCCGTACCGGAGGCTATAGAGTTGGTTCAAGCCGCACGGCTCAAACCTGCTCGGCATCAGGAACATGTCGCTGCCGGCCTCAATGAGGTGAGCGGCCTCGTTGTCGTATTCCAGCAGCACGCCCACGTGCTCCGGGTTGCGCTCGTGCGCCTCCTGAAGGAACTGATGGTACCTGGGCTCGCCCTGCCCCAGCACGACGAACTGTACGTCCTCCTCCAGCCACTGCGGCAACGCTTCCTGGATCAGATCCAGCCCCTTCTGATCGACCAGCCGGCAGATCATGCTCGCCACCGCCGTGCCCGCTTCAGCGGGAAGACCGAATCGCTCCTGCAAGGCACGCTTGCACTCGGCCTTGCCCGCCAGGTCATCCGCCGAGTAGTTGCTCGGAATCAGCGGGTCGGTCTCGGGGTCCCACTCTTCGGTGTCTATGCCGTTGACGATGCCGTACAGGTCGCTCGCCCTCTCCTGGAGCACGCCGTGCATTCCGTGGCCGAACTCCTCCGTCTGTATCTCGCGGCTGTACTGCTTGCTGACGGTCGTCAGGACGTCGGCGCCGACCAGCCCGGCCTTGAGGAAGCAAAGGTTCCCGTAGTACTCGAGCATCTTCCAGTTGAACAAGCTCCACGGCAGGCCCGCCAGCTTCATGTCCCAGTGCCAGAAGATCCCCTGGTAGGCCAGGTTGTGCACCGTGAAGACCGAAGCCGCGTCCGGGAAGTCGTCCGCGTAAACGTGCTTCAGGTAGATCGGCACCAGCCCCGTGTGCCAGTCGTGGCAGTGAAACACGTCGGGCTTCAGCCCCGCCGCCTTGCACGTCTCCAGCGCGCCGCGCGACAGGAAGATGAAGCGCTCGCTGTTGTCCTGGTAGTCGGTGTGGTCGCTGCGATTGGTGTAGTAGCCGTCCCTGTCGTAGTAGCGATCGCACTCCAGGAAAAGGGCCGTGACTTGCGAGCCCGGCAGCGTGGACTCCCAGACCCTCGCCTGCACGGTCGCGTCCCCGATCGGGACCGCAAACCGGCCGGCGTCCGCCTGCTTCAGGGGCAAACCGATCCGTTCGGCCTGCTCCCGCACACCCCGGTAGAGGGGACTGATGACGCAGACCTGCTCGCCCAACTGCTCCAGGGCAACCGGCAGCGAGCCCAACACGTCGGCCAGGCCCCCCTCCTTCGAGAACGGGGCCACCTCAGATGCCACCATCGCGATCCGCATTACAGTTGCTCCTTGCCTGCCAGGCTCTCCACTGAAGTCGTCTCGACAGCCAGCGCCGCAGCGTTCCTGTTGCGCAGTTCCTCGTCGGACACCTCTCGCAGGTGCCGGGCGGCCGCTTCGGGCTCCATCGGGTTGATGTAGAAGCCGGTGCCCCACTCGAAACCCGCCACGTGGGTGACGCGGGGGATCACCTCGATGTGCCAGTGATAGTGCTCGGCCTCGCCGTCGGACACGGGCGCCGTGTGAATCAGGTAGTTGAACGGCGGCTCCCGCAGGCACGCCTCCAGCCGGGCCAGCACCTCGTGCAGTACGCGCGCCAGCGCGCCTATCTGCGCCGCGTCCAGCTCGTGGAAGTGCCAGTGGTGCTCTTTCGGCAGGACCCACAGTTCGAACGGGAACCTGGCCGCGTATGGGCTCAGGACAACGTAGCCCTCGCAATCGGCCACGATGCGTTCGCCCACGTCCAGCTCCTCGGCCAACATGCTGCAGAACAGGCACTCGGACTCGTCCCTGTAGAATGCCTCACACCGCCGCATCTCCTCGGCGACGCGCTTCGGCATCACGGGAACGGCGATGAGCTGCGAATGCGTGTGCTCGATGCTCGCCCCGGCGCGCTCGCCCACGTTCTTGAAGACCAGCACGTAGGAGATGCGCTCGTCCTCGATGAGCGCCCGGTAACGGTCGCGGCACGTCCGCATCACGAGGGCAAAGCGTTCGGGGCTGAGCTGCACCGGGCTGAGCAGGTGCTCGGGCGACTCGATGATGACCTCGTGGGCGCCGTGGCCGCCAACGACCCGGTGAATCGAGCCCCCCCGATCGTACCCCTCGGCGCCGGGCTGGAGGGCGGGGAACTTGTTGGGCACGACTCTGACCTGCCATCCCGGCCCGTTCGGCCTGCCGCCCGCCGGGCGAACGGCCGCGATCTCGGGCGGCGTCCTGTCCTCGTTCCCCTCGCAGAAGGGGCAGAATCCCCCCCTCGGTCCGCCCCTGCCGACGTGGAAATCGTGGGGCCTGGCAGCCCTCTCCGTGGCAATGATAACCCATCGACCCGAGACGGCGTCCTGTCGCACTTCGGCCATTCGGAGACTCCATGCAGAGCACCGGTCGGATTCATTATAATGCCCGGCCAGTAAGCGGACAACACGTTTTAGCTGCAGGCCGAAGGGCAGCGCACGATGGTCGTCTTCGACACGCACACACACCTTAACGCAGCCGAGTTCGCGCACGATCTCTCTGACGTGCTGGCGCGCGCGGCAGCGGCCGGCGTCCGGCACGTCCTCTGCGTCGGCGTCGACCTCGAATCATCCCGGCGCGCGGTCGAACTGGCCCAGGCATACCCCGGGCGGGTTCACGCCGCCGTGGGCATACACCCCAATCATTGGGCCCAGGCCGGCCGGGCCGACGTGGCCGCCGTCGAGGCGCTCGCGGAACGCCCAGAGGTGCTCGCAGTCGGCGAGACGGGGCTCGACTTCCACCACAACTTCACCGACGCGCAGGACCAGGTCGAGGGCCTCCTGCTGCACGTCCGGCTGGCGCGTGAGGTGGGCAAGCCGCTCATCGTCCACGCCCGCAAGGCAGACGACCGCCTCCTGGCCGTCCTTTCGGAGGCCGGCGGGCAGATGCGGGGCATCAGGCACTGCTTCGACCGGTCGCTCGCGGTTGCCGAACGCTACCTCGAACTCGGCTTCCACGTGTCCCTGGCGGCGCATGTTACGCGCCCGGGCTACAAGAAGCTGAAGGCGGCCGCCCGCGCGCTCCCAGCCGACCGCATCCTGGTCGAGACGGACTGCCCGTACCAAGCGCCGGCCTCCCGGGCGGGCTCGCGCAACGAGCCGGCCTTCATCCTGGAATCGGTGGAGGCGCTGGCCGCGCTCGGCGGGGAAGACCCCGCCGACCTGGCAGCGGCGACTACCGCCAACGCTGTCCGGCTGCTGCGTCCGGGCGAGTGAGGCACATCCGGGCGGCGCCTCAGCCCTTCCCTTGCTCGCCCTGAGCCTTCTGGACGCGCTGCCACCTGTCGCGGAGAGACACGGTCATGTTGAAGACCGGCCTGCCCGGCGCCGAGTCGGGATCGACGCAGAAGTAGCCCTTCCGCTCGAACTGGCAGCGGTCCCCGGGCGAGGCGTCCGCCAGGCTGGGCTCGACCCGACACGACGTGAGCACCTGGAGGGAGTCGGGATTCAAGCGGGCCATGAAGTCCGCTTCCTCGTCTTCCGGCCCCTCGTCCTCGCCCAGGACGAGGTGGTCGTATAGGCGGACCTCCGCCTCGAGCGCGTGCGGCGCCGAGACCCAGTGGAGCGTGGCTTTCACCTTGCGCCCGTCGGGCGCGTCCCCGCCCCGGGTGGCGGGATCGTAGGTGCAGTGCACCTCGACGATCTGCCCCGTCTCCTCGTCCTTCACCATGCCGACGCAGGTGACGAAGTAGGCGTAGCGCAGGCGCACCTCGCGGCCGGGCGCGAGACGGTAGAACTTCCGGGGCGGCTCCGCCATGAAGTCGTCCCGCTCGATGAAGAGTTCCCGCGAGAAGGGCACTTTGCGCGTCCCTGCGGCGGGGTCCTCGGGGTTGTTGACGGCGTCCAGCTCCTCGACCTGCCCTTCGGGGTAGTTGTCAATGACCACGCGCAGCGGCCGCAGCACGCCCATGACGCGCGGGCAGCGCGCGTTCAGGTCCCGGCGCAGGCAGTGCTCCAGCAGGGCGACGTCGGCCGTGCTGGGGGTCTTCGAGATGCCGGTCCTCTCCAGGAAGTCGTGCAGTCCCTCCGGGGCGTAGCCGCGCCGTCTCATGCCGCGCAGCGTGGGTAGGCGCGGGTCGTCGAAGCCGCTGACGTAGCCCTCGCGCAGGATCTTGAGGATCTTCCGCTTGCTCGTGATAGTGTTGGTGAGATTGAAGCGGGCGAACTCGATCTGTTGCGGGTGATGAACGCCGAGCCGGTCCAGGAACCAGTCGTAGAGCGGCCGGTGGTTCTCGAACTCGATCGAGCAGATCGAGTGCGTTATGCCCTCGATGGAGTCCTCCAGCCCGTGAGCCCAGTCGTAGCTCGGGTAGATGCACCAGGCGTCCCCCCTGCGGTAGTGGGACGCGTGGAGGATCCGGTACATCACCGGATCGCGCATGTTCAGGTTCGGGTGCGCCATGTCGATGCGGGCGCGCAGCGTGCGGGCGCCGTCGGGGAACTGCCCGGCGCGCATCCGCCCGAGCAGGTCCAGGTTCTCCTCGACCGGCCGCGCTCGGTAGGGGCTGTCGCGTCCCGGCGAGGTCGGCGTGCCCCGATGGTTCCGGAGCTCGTCCGCGCTCAGGTCGCAGACGTAAGCGTCGCCCCGCTCCACCAGCTGCACGGCGTAGTCGTACATCTGCTCGAAGTAGTCGGAGGCGAAGAAGAGCCGGTCTCCCCAGTCCACTCCCAGCCAGCGCAGGTCTTCGATGAACGCCTCGACGTACTCCTGCTCTTCCGTCAGGGGGTTGGTGTCGTCGAAGCGGAGGTTGAACAGGCCGCCGAAGTCCCTGGCGATGGTGTAGTTCAGCCAGCACGCCTTGGCGTGGCCGATGTGGCCGTACGCGTTGGGCTCGGGCGGGAACCTGGTGTGGACGCGGCCGTCGAACCGGCCTGAGCGCACGTCCTCGGCAATCATGTCCCGGATGAAGTCCGAGAGCCTGCTCTCGTCACCGGGCGCCTCTTGTGCCATCATGGTGAACTCGCTTGAAGCCGATAGCAGGGGGATTCCGCCGTGCGGCCGACGGCGGGGATCGTTGAGCCGCGCGGCCCCTGATACTACGCGCACGCCCGCCCTGTGTCAAACGCGGCGGCGCTCGGGCCGCCGCT
>Ga0180431_10000613_pt1 | contig 50925 bp, 30 predicted proteins | sample SS_ome_11_FD_132459 | JGI IMG/M metagenome (GOLD analysis project Ga0180431, IMG submission 132459) | Hypersaline lake sediment archaeal communities from the Salton Sea, California, USA - SS_1_MS_1 metaG | ecosystem: Environmental > Aquatic > Non-marine Saline and Alkaline > Hypersaline >... | reverse complement strand
TCGAGCGTACCACTGCTATTTTGAAGAAAACTCACAAATTGTGACAGATCGGAACGGTAGGCGCTGGCGGTGAGGGGGCTGAAGCCCCGCTCGATCTCCAGATAGGCGAGGAATTCGTCGATTTTTGTGTCAATAGCACATGACATTATTGGCACATCCTTTCGGGAGCGGCGTAATTGACTTCCGCTCAGATGTGCCAGACCTCAGAGAAATATGCCATTTTTTCGACCGGACTGTGAGTGGGAACCGGTAGGAATCTTATGTGACGGTATTCTCGCCGGTTTCTGTCACATTTGGCCCTTTTTCGCTCTGGAGAGTGGGTCTATAAGCCGAATTGTGCACACACTAACCTACCATCTGTGCACATAACTTCCAGCGTTATAACCACACCCCAAACGGAGCTTATGTTGCGGTCCCAATAGCTAAGCAACAGCAATTGGGGTTTGAGTACTACGACCATATTCCCCAGCGATCATCTGAACTCCTGCCCCGGTTGCAGGTGTGGATATGGTTTTGCGGCTGGACAGGCCTCCGAGCTACCCCCAAGAAAGACTGATGACAATGACGTGACGACTTAAGCCACGTGCCGTCCCGATCATCGTGGCCTCTGCAGGCAAACCAATGCTCACGCTAGGCTCACCGTCAACTGCCGCCAATGCCCCGGGAAAAGTACCGCCCACGGAAGTGCCGATCTCGTTCAGACCTGTTTCCGGAGCTTGGCATGCAGGGGTGCGCTAGCGCCTCCTGTCCAGCTTCCCATGCAGCCCGACAGTGCGTCATCTCTAGCCCCAGAAGCACCATCTACTTAGTCTGGCACCGCATTTTCTTGCAGGGAGCGCATACAACAATAGCGAAATTGTTCCTCAACTATGCCTTGCAGGGAGATGACCAATGAAGCAGGCCCTCCGGGTGCTACGCATTCTTCGGGAATTGCCCAGAGCTAGGGGTATAACCGCCAGCACCGCCGCCTCACTGGCTGAGCGCTTCGGTACCAGTACCCGCTCTATCTACCGCGACATCGCCCTGTTGCAGGAGGCGGGGTACGCCATTGCCCATGATCGCGCCGGCTACTATCTACTGCCGACCGACCGGTGCGTGCCAGTAGACCTCAGTGCCGCCGAGATTGCCAGTCTGGTCTATGCGACTTATTGGGTAGATGGCGCGGTACCGGCGGCGCTACGTCCTGATTTTACGGGCGTAGTTGAGAAGCTGACCGCTGCCTGTGGCACTGATGAAGCTATTATCTCTGCTCTCAATGGTGACAAAGGGATCGACATATCGCCAAAACAGACTGATGGCCCGCAGGCTGCGGTAAACATGGCGACGGCGTTCCGGGCCAGGCGTATGCGTAGGAAGCTACGGGGCATATACCGCTCTCCGGACCGGGACGAACTAACCGAACGCGTGCTTCATCCTTACAGTGTCAGCTTCCGCGGTGATGCCCACTATCTGGTGGCCTATTGTGAGCTGCGGGGTGAGGAGCGAACGTTCCGTTTGGATCGCTTCGAGGAGCTGGAAATGCTCGACCAGACGGCCGAGATCCCAGACCGCTATGACTTGGAGGGGCACTTCTCGGGCGCATGGGAGGTCACCAGTGGTCGGCGGCAGGAGGTCAAGGTACTGATACGCGGCAAAACCGCGCGCCGGTTCCGGTCCAGTAGCCTGCATCCCACGCAGCGCATGGAGCAGCGGGACGATGGCGCAATGGAATTGTGCTTGCGAGTGGCCTTGACCGATGAGTTCCGCACCTGGCTGCTGGGCCTGGGCCCCGATGCGGTGGTCCTGGAACCAGCCTGCTTGCGCGAGCAAATCGCTGAAATAATCAGAAAAATGTCAGCGAATTACTCTCCGACCTGACATGACGTGTCAGGGCCATATGATATACACTAATGCAGCAGCCAATTGCGTTGGTGAGAGGCATTGAATGTGGGCGAATGAGGTGGCGGCGCAAACTCGATCAACCGCGCTCCAATCGCCGAACCTAATGAAGCCGAGATACTACCTGCAGACGAGGCAGTTCAGGGTGACGGTTGTGACCAAGTTGGGAGCAGCAACATGTCTGCAGGTGATTGCAGTAGCCAGTCGTCCAGCGCATCCCCCAGGTGTCGTCCGGCCGTATCCTCTGATATTTGGCGGCTGTGGGCGAAGTCAAGCCAAGCCGAGCCGGAGCTATACCATCCTCTCATTTGTCACCTTATAGACGTAGCCTCCGTTGCCGAGGCCTTGTGGGACCACAGCCTGCCAGCGCCAAGCAAGCAGCTTATCCGTGCAGCCCTTGGCATGGAGAACGAAGAGGTGACCCGCGCATGGCTTGCGTTCCTTGCCGGACTTCACGATATTGGAAAGGCGTCTCCTGCCTTCCAGTCGAAAGTCCCACAACTAAAGGCGGCTCTGAACGCGCGTGGTTTTGAGTTCTTCCCTGGCGCAGAAGCATTCCACGGGCTGGTAAGTGCTAAGGTAATAGCTGAACTACTAACCAGCGCGCCACTTACCAGCACTCGAATTCCTCAGCAGATGGCAACCGAGCTTGGGGTGACTCTTGGCGGCCACCATGGCACTTTTCCACGGCCTTCCGAACTGGGGAGTAGCCGTTTGGGGGAACGCGAACTGGGGAATGGCAGATGGCACGATGCAAGGGTCGAGCTCTTCAACCAACTGTGCGCCTTCGTTCGCCCAGATAGTGTGCCGGGCTCCTCAGTAGCCGTTCCTGCTAGTGTTAGCAGTGGTGCCATGGCTTTGATTGCCGGTCTTACCTCAGTTGCCGACTGGATCGGTTCCTCTGAGACGCATTTCCCCTACGCTCCCGATTGCGGGGACATCGAGACATACGGTGTTGGGGCTCGACAGCGAGCTATTCGCGCCTTGGAGGAGACGGGGTGGGCGGCATGGCAGCCTCCTTGCGACACAGCAGACTTTGCTTCGTTGTTTACAGACATCGAGGAGCCTCGGCCAATGCAACGTAAGGCTATACAGCTTGCGGAGCAGTTGCTATCCCCGGGGCTGGTGTTGATTGAGGCACCAACGGGAGAGGGTAAGACGGAGGCAGCATCCTATCTCGCCGACCAATGGAACCGCCGGATGACAAACAGAGGCTCCTACGTAGCCATGCCAACCCAAGCGACTGCAAACGCCATGTTCGAGCGCTTCCGAGAGTACTTGGGCAAAGCGTATCCGGGCCAAACCGTAGACTTTCATCTGGTACACGGTCAAGCATCTCTGTCCGATAGGTACCAGGAAATGCTGAAGATCGGCCCAGTGTATCAAAACGACCAGATAGGAGATGGGGGCGAAGGCACAACTGCCGCCCATGGCTGGTTCAGCTACAAGAAGCGCGGAGTACTCAGCCCCTTCGCCGTTGGCACGGTCGACCAGGCACTGCTCTCTGTATTGCAGTCGCGACACGTCTTCGTTCGGCTGTTTGGCTTGGGAGGCAAGATAGTCATATTTGATGAGGTTCACGCCTACGATACGTATACTTCCACACTACTCGAGCGATTGCTGCAGTGGCTCTCGGCACTGGGCTCCTCAGTCATCATGCTCTCGGCAACACTTCCCTCCAGCCGCAGGGACGCGCTTCTGAGGGCCTATGCGGGTCAGGAATCGTCCATAGAGCATTCATCGTACCCTTCTGTGACGTGGGTGTGCGGAGATCAGCACGGTAGCGTCAGCTTTCCAGTCCAGGCACGCGAGCCGCTGCGGATTAGATGGGCGCCCCCTGGTACTGAAGAGTTGAGCACACATCTGCTTAGTCTTGTGGCTCATGAGGGGTGCGCAGCAATTGTGTGCAACACCGTAAGGCGGGCCCAGGAGACCTATGCTGCACTCCAGAAGGCGATGGGGGACTGCGACGTAGAATTGGACTTATTTCACGCTCGCTACCCCTTTGGGGAACGCCAGGAGCGCGAAAAACGCTGCGTCAGTCGCTTCGGCAAGGAAGCTTGGGACCGCCCCAGCAAAGCGATTCTGGTGGCTACTCAAGTGATTGAGCAGAGTATAGACATTGACTTCGACGTTATGGTCACCGAGCCTGCGCCTATAGACCTTGTTCTTCAACGTGCCGGGAGACTCCAACGCTTCGGACACATGAGGCGCCCGGAGCAATTCTCGGAGCCTGAAATGTGGGTAATCGACCCCGAGACAGATGCCAACGGGGTGCCAGATTTCGGGTCTTCAGCGCGCATCTACAGCGAATACGTTCTGCTGAGATCATGGCTGGAACTGACAGACCGGAACCAGATAGAGATACCCAGGGATGTCTCGGGACTTATTGAGGCAGTATATACTGATCAGTGCGCCTGTAACGTTGAAGACGAAGCGCTCGCTCAACGCTTGCAGGCAGCCTGGGATGATCAGCAGGAGAAATGGCAAAAGCTCAACTACTTAGCCAGAACAGGTCTCATAGGCCCCCCTGACGCTAAGACTCCTCTGTGGCAGGTAACGGCTGCTGAACTCAAAGATGAAGAAGACCCGACCATCCATCCGCAACTCCGTGCCGCAACCCGCTATTCGGAGTTGCCGTCGGTCACGCTAGTTTGCCTCCACGGCTCGCCCGAGGACTGCTATCTGGACAGAGACTACACACAGTCGGTCTCTCTTGATAGTGAACCAGATGAAGAACTCACCAGAGCTCTCATGTTGAGGTCGGTCTCCATCAGCAACTGGCGTGTCTATCACCATTTTGTTGAGCATGACCCTCCCCGCGCATGGCGCAGAAATGCGCTGTTGCGCTACCTATTGCCGATCTGCTTCGACGCTAATGGCCGCTACGAGATGGACGAACTCATCATCGAGCTGCATCGCGACCTTGGTATAGTGTTCCACTATGACGCAGAGGAGTGAGACAATGAGCATTTCGTTCAATCTTATTGATGAAGCGTGGATTCCATGTGCAATGCTAGACGGGGAAATCAGTGACCTTGGCCTGTATGACACACTCGCTCGCGCCCATGAGATACGCGAAATCGTGGACGCGTCACCCTTAGTCACGGTGTCACTACACCGTCTGCTCCTGGCCATTCTGCATCGAGTGTTCGGGCCCAGTGATGCAGCGAACTGGGCGGAGCTTTGGCGGGCGGGAAGCTTCGATGAGGAACGCCTCGGTGAATATCTGAATGAGTGGCGCCATCGCTTTGATCTCTTTGATCCACAGCGTCCCTTCTATCAAACACCGGGAATGCCCGAGAAAATGCTCAAATCGATCAGCAAACTCGCCACCGAACTCGCCGCAGGCAATAACGAGACGCTTTTTGATCATACTCTAGATACTATGGTTACGGCTATGACCCCTGCGCGGGCTGCACGCGTCATCGTGGCTGCCCATAACTTTGCCGCCTCTGGGACTCACAGCGGGGAACACGGTAATCTCAAGGCGTCCGCAAGCCCTCTGAGGGGTGGGATAGCATTTCTTTTCAGGGGGGATTCTGCTTTTGAAACACTAATGCTGAACCTAGTAGCCTACGATCCACACAACCAGCAGCCTCCCGGCATAGTTGGAGTTGGTGACGATCTCCCAGCTTGGGAACAGGAGACTTCACCAAGCCCTGAGAATGTCTATCCGAGGGGCTATCTTGACTATCTCACATGGCAATCAAGACGCATCTGGATGCCGCCCCCATCTGACCGGCAGACGCAGTTGGTGGTGTGCCAAGCCGCTCTCAGCAAAGGCCGCGAGTTTCCTGATGACTGCTATCCTCGGGACCCCATGATGGTTCACCGGAAATCATCAAGAGGTACAGACCATCCCTGGCCCCCGCTCAAATTCACAGAGGGCAAAGCCCTTTGGCGGGACAGCATGTCACTTCTGCAATCGGTCCCCGGGCAAGTCACACGCCCTTGGGTCGTAGAATGGGTAGCCAGCCTTGACGCCGTAGGAGCTCTGGAAGGCGCCTCCAGATTTGGCCTATCAGCATTTGGCTTAACTTCTCAGATGGGCAAAGCTGCCAAAACGACGCTGTGGCGTCATGAGCGCATGCCTCTCCCGCTTCACTATCTACGCGATTCTGAACTTGTCGGCGACCTGGCCAAAGCGCTTGATATGGCCGAGGCGACACGCGCTGCCCTGCGCAAGCATCTCTGGCAGCTTGCAGCTATAGTACTGGCTCCTGATGAAGAACAGAAGCCCGACCCCGACCTGGTTAGCAAAATGGTTGAGGGCTTTCCAGCAATGTCGCTGTATTGGTCAGAGCTGGATACGCATTTCCACCGACTTGTTCTCGATCTGCCCGGAGATCTGAAGCACCGTACTGGCGTCCTTGCGTGGTGGTCCAATGAATGTGTGGCCCAGACCGCCATGGATGCCTTCGCCCGAACCGTCCGTGGCCTCCCCCAGACGCCCCGCTTCCTGAGGGCAATCGTTCGCACGGAGGGGCGGCTACGCGGAATGATATATGGTCACATCATCAAACCATACCGGGAGGTGAATTATGCCAAGACCGTCTGAACACCAGGCCAACTTCGTCGAGTACCTCGTGGGCCTCAGCGACCGAGAAAACCGAGGTGCATTGGCAGCTCTGCGCAGAGGGGTCGGGAAGCCGCCTGGCACTGTGCCAGAAACGTTCCCCATCATGGTGCCTTGGACCGGTTCTCTGAAGAGCCGCAGGGAAGCTGACTGCTATTTCCTGGTCGGCGCGCTCTTTGCGCTGCATCCTCAGAACACAACCCAAGGCAATATGGGCACTACCTTCGCGCTGATGCCAGACCCCAGCGACAGCCTTGAAAAGCGCTTTGTGGCTCTGCTGAATGCCGATGCGGAAGACCTGCGCAACCATCTGCGCCATGCGGTGTCGCTCGCCGGGTCCAAAGAGGTACCAGTCAACTGGGCTCAGTTGCTGGCGGATTTGCGGCACTGGGATCATCCGGACCGCTTTGTGCAGCGCGACTGGGCCGAGCAGTACTGGGGGCACAGCCAGCCCGCCGAAGACGAAGGGACCACTGAGCCGACTGGAAGCGAATGATCTGAGTCTTGACCAAATACGAGGAGGATGGAAAATGAAAATCGAGTTGCACATGCTCCAAAACTTTGCACCATCCTGTCTGAATCGGGATGACACAAATGCCCCGAAGGACTGCCAGTTCGGTGGCTTCCGACGGGCGCGCATTTCCAGCCAGTGCCTCAAGCGCGCAACGCGTACCCACCCGCTTTTCGCTGAGACCGTTGGCACGGAGACTGCCATCCGCAGCCGTCGGCTGATTGGCGAGATTGCTCAGCAGTTGGTCGATGCTGGTCGGTCGCAAGGGGAGGCAAATGCGGCCGCAGGTGCTATCATGGCGCAACTGGCAGGGAAGGTGGGAGACGACGGGAGAACCGCTGTAGCAATCTACATCGGTCGCGCGGAGATCACGCGCATCGTTGAGGCCATACAGGACAACTGGGACGGTCTGATGGGAGATGGTGAAGCAGACAGCAACACTGCTGAGAAACTGCGCAAAGCTCTCACCAAAGAGTTCAAAGACATTGCCGGTGCGGCCGACATTGCGCTGTTCGGGCGCATGATCGCAGAAAGGACCGACCTCAACATTGACGCGGCCTGTCAGGTGGCCCACGCCATCTCAACCCACAAAGCCGCCATGGAGATGGACTTCTACACTGCAGTTGACGACCTTCAGCCGGATGAAGACCCCGGCGCCGGCATGATGGGCACAGTCGAGTTCAACAGCTCCTGTTTCTATCGCTACAGCCTCATTGATCTACCTCAGCTCCTCGAGAACCTGGATCGTGACGATGACTTGGCAGCTCGCACCGTGGATGGCTTGCTTCGCGCTTCAGTGGCCGCCATTCCGACCGGCAAGCAGCACTCCATGGCTGCCCAGAATCCGCCCAGCTTTGTCATGGCGGTCGTGCGGACCTCCGGAGTGCCCTGGTCGCTGGTCAATGCCTTCGAGCGCCCGGTACAGGTGACCGACTACGACGAGAAGGGCCTTGTCCAGCAGTCCATCGAAGCGCTTGATGCCTACTGGGGGCAACTCGCCGATGCCTACGGCACCGATGGGATCGTCGCCATACCAATCTGCTATCTCGGCGAGGCGGAAGTCGAGTGCCTCAAGAAGTACAAGGTTGACACACTTGAACAGCTCTACGAAGCCGTTCAAGAAGCCATCACCAATAACGGAGGGGGATAGCTATGGCTGTACTCCTATTGCGACTGGCTGGCCCCATGCAATCATGGGGCACACAGAGCCGTTTCAGTGTGCGGGATACCGGCCGCGAGCCCTCCAAGAGCGGCATCGTGGGGCTCTTGTGTGCGGCTGCAGGAGTGCCCAGGAACGCTCACGAGCGCATTGCTGAGCTTGCTCAGATGCGTATGGGTGTTCGGGTGGACCGCGAGGGAACCACGGCGCGCGATTTCCACACTGCTGGCGGCGGTGACCTCAACGGCAAACCGTATGGTGTCGCCAAGGCCAGTGGTGCCACAGCGGCTACCGTCACCTCCAATCGCTACTACCTGGCAGATGCTGAATTCATCGTCGGGCTGGAAAGTGACGACACCGGTCTGCTCAAGCACTTCGATCGAGCGCTGGCGGACCCTGTGTGGCCACTATTCCTGGGCCGCAAGAGTTTCCCGCCAGGCCTGCCGGTACGCCTCGGTGTCCAGGTTGGGGAACTCGAAGAGGTTCTTGTCGCGTGGCCCTGGCGACCGCAGCATGAGAATGATGATATTCCCGAGCGTGGCCTGCGGCTGGTCATTGAGGTGGATGACTACCAGGAAGTGGCTCGCTATGACCACCCGGTATCCTTCGAAAAAGCGGACCGTCGTTTTCGCCTCCGCCATGTGAATATCAGTTGGATCCCGCCAAACCGTATCACCAAGGGGGAATCTGGATGTATCTGTCCAGGCTGATACTCGATCCGCGAAGCCGACGCACTCAGGCCGAACTGGCCGATCCTTACCAGATGCATCGCACCCTGATGGCAGCGTTTCCCGAAGACCTGCCTGACAACGAGCGTATGCTTTATCGGGTGGACACCGACAGGCACACCGGAGTGCCCACTGTTCTGGTCCAATCGCAGAACCAACCCGACTGGTCATTCATCGAAGACGATAGTCGTTACTTGCTCCAGCGGAAGCCGGTGTCGAATCCGGACTGCAAACGGGTTAATGTGCACGTAGAGAAAGGACAATTGCTGGCATTCCGGCTACGTGCCAACCCCATCGTCAAGCGCAATGGCAGACGGATTGGCCTCTACGATGAGCAGGAGCAACTCCAATGGCTGCAGCGCAAAGGCGCTGACGGTGGGTTCCGGGTCGTTACTGTGACAATAGTTGTCCAGGGCATGCAAGATACCGAAAAGGTCGCTAACGATGACAAGATGCAGATAAGACACTACGCCGCCCGCTTTGACGGTCAGCTCCAAGTCACTGCCCCTGAGCGGTTCAGAGAGACCCTCGAATCCGGCATTGGCCCGGCCAAGGCCTTCGGCTTCGGGCTGCTCTCAGTGGCGCCGGTGCGCTAGGGAGGTGAGAACTGCTGCGCCAGCTTCATATTGTTCCGCGCTTCGACGATAGCCTGACGTATGTCTATATCGAGCACGCGCGGGTTGACCGCTCCGAAAAGAGTGTCGCTGCATGGGACCAGGACGGGATCACGGAGCTCCCTGTGGCGGCGCTCCGGGTGCTGATGCTGGGGCCTGGCACCAGCATCACCCACGAAGCCGTCAAGACGCTGGCCGACAACAACTGCCTGGTCATTTGGTGTGGCGAGGAAATGGTGCGCTTCTATGCCCAGGGCATGGGCGGTACTCGCAGCGCTCGTCGCCTTATCAAGCAGGCGGCTCTGGTGAGTGATCCGCAGGCTCGTGCTGCAGTCGTCAGACGCATGTACGCCTACCGGTTCAGCGAGATAATCCCGGCCGATCTGACAATTGAGCAGATCCGCGGTATGGAGGGACAGCGCGTCCGTGAGACTTACCGCCGCTTGAGCGAGGCAACCGGAGTACCCTGGCATAGCCGCAGCTATGACCGAAACCGGTGGGGAGGCAGCGATCCTATCAATCGGGCCATCTCTGCCGCCAACTCATGCCTGTATGGGCTCTGCCATGCCGCTATCCTGTCAGCGGGATACAGCCCGGCGTTGGGGTTCATCCACACTGGCAAGCAGCTCTCGTTTGTCTATGACATCGCCGACCTGTATAAGACAGAAGTGAGCCTCCCCGCAGCTTTCCGCATCACTGTGGAGGGCCCGGGGGAAATCGAGCGCAGAGTCAGGCTGGCTATGCGCGATGCCTTCAGAGAGACCAAATTGATTGACCGTATCATCCCTGACATTGCCCAGATTCTCAGTGATGATGTCCCCGACGAAGAGCTCGGTGAATATGAGGATGATCCTGCCAAGCCTGGACGGCTGTGGGGGCCTGAGCTACAGGCCGACAATAGCCAGGGTGAGGCCCGGTGACCGTGCTTATTGTCGAGGCCGCAACGCCGGCCCTGCGCGGGTTGCTGAGTCGCTGGCTGATCCAGCCCCGGACAGGCGTATTCGTCGGGCGGCTATCGGCACGGGTCCGCGACAAGCTCTGGGAGCTTGTTACGACTTCCGGCAAGGCCAAAGGCGCCCTCATGCTGGAAAGTGCGCAGAACGAACAGGGCTTCCGCATTCGTAGTTGGGGCGACACCTCGCGAGAGCCTGTGGACTTCGATGGGCTGACGCTGATTCGTCGTCCGACAGACAGCAAGGCGGCACAGCGGCACTATGCCAAACGGGGCCGGAGTGACGAAAAGGAATAAAGAACAATGTGCACGTTTTATGGAGATAAATCGAGCAAAATGTGTAGCCGTACAACTTTTTTGGGGATCGTAGTGCATTCCCCACACACGTGGGGGTGAACCGTTATTCATGCGACTCACCTCCACTCAGGTTAGGCATTCCCCACACACGTGGGGGTGAACCGCATCGCGCACCGCCTCCGGTAAGTCAGTATTGGCATTCCCCACACACGTGGGGGTGAACCGTCCCAGAGTGCTTTACCCGCGCTGACAATGGGGCATTCCCCACACACGTGGGGGTGAACCGGAAGCGGGGTAGAGTAGGGGCTACTCGACTGGGCATTCCCCACACACGTGGGGGTGAACCGGCATCGTATAGCTACTGCCGTCTTTGCGAGTAGCATTCCCCACACACGTGGGGGTGAACCGAGGAGCTGGCCTGGCAGAAGCGGGCAATCGGCGCATTCCCCACACACGTGGGGGTGAACCGAAGAGAGGTGCTTGGTTCCAGATTGGTGAGGAGCATTCCCCACACACGTGGGGGTGAACCGCCACCCCTGGTGGGATGGCCTCCAGCCCACACGCATTCCCCACACACGTGGGGGTGAACCGGCGCAATATCCGCTTCCCCATTTGCGCAAGGTGCATTCCCCACACACGTGGGGGTGAACCGCGTGAGCGTAGTTGCTCCACTGCAGCGGCCTAGCATTCCCCACACACGTGGGGGTGAACCGTACGATATGGGGCTGCACTTCTGCCACGAAATGCATTCCCCACACACGTGGGGGTGAACCGGTAGTATTGTAGGCGGATGCGGGCACAGATACGCATTCCCCACACACGTGGGGGTGAACCGGTTTGGGATGCGAGCTATCGGTGGCATGGGTACGCATTCCCCACACACGTGGGGGTGAACCGTGGGAGTCAGCCAAAACGGGAATCCGCAAGCAGCATTCCCCACACACGTGGGGGTGAACCGGCGCTGGCGGTTCCAAACTTGCCGCAGGCGCGGCATTCCCCACACACGTGGGGGTGAACCGCTTGAACGCGAGTTGGAAACCAACCTGCAGCAGCATTCCCCACACACGTGGGGGTGAACCGGGTGCGGAGGCGGAAGCGCAGGTGGCACGTGAGGCATTCCCCACACACGTGGGGGTGAACCGAGTGAGGGGCGAATAATGTCCAAGGCGGACAGGGCATTCCCCACACACGTGGGGGTGAACCGGCTGGCTCTGTGGTGGGGCCCGCCGATATTGAGCATTCCCCACACACGTGGGGGTGAACCGGCGAATCATTCGCGAGATACGACCCCGACTCGGCATTCCCCACACACGTGGGGGTGAACCGGCCAGCATTTAGGCGGTCTATACGGTGCTGGTGGCATTCCCCACACACGTGGGGGTGAACCGGCAGATTTGTCAAGCCAACTGCGGGGAACTCCTGCATTCCCCACACACGTGGGGGTGAACCGCCGCGCTATACGCCGCTGTCCAGTCTTATCGAGCATTCCCCACACACGTGGGGGTGAACCGTGACTGTCCCGGTCGGCTACAATCGCGCTGCCGCATTCCCCACACACGTGGGGGTGAACCGCCGCGCAGGTTTTTTTCTGCATCCTTGCGGCCGCATTCCCCACACACGTGGGGGTGAACCGCTGAGTGCGGGGGATAACTTGGGCTATGTAGGCGGCGGACAAGACATCGATGTACTGCGGCCGCTTCTTACCGAGAGTAGCGTCATTCATGACCTCGCCTATGAAGCGATAGACCAAATACAGTCCCGAGCGGGCGACAGATCCGACTAGAGGCGATTAAGGGTGCCATATGAGTGGTAGCGGTGCAGATCGCGGGTTCGACTATCAAGCTGATGCGTTCGCCTACATCGCGGCTCACGCGCTGGCCGAACAGCCGTTGGGCTGGTTCGACGACCTGAGAGATGTGCCTGTCGCGATCCAGATGGAAACGGGCGGCCCAGGCGATGACATTCGGGTAGACCTGGTTTGTGGCATCGCGGTGGAAATCCAAGTCAAACATGGACTGACCAAACCCCAGGAGTTCTGGGAAGCCATGCGCTCCCTCGGACAGGGGCTCGTAGCCGATGAGCGACTGCGCGGCGTGCTGTTCGTTGACGATACCGCCTCAGGAACCATCAAGAACGACCTCCGCAATGACGTGACTCGTGTTGGGCAGGGCGTGACAGGCAATCTCAAGGGCATAACGCAGGAGGTCATCAGCTATCTGGATGAACACAATATCTCCGCGTCGCAAGTGTTTCCTCGTTTTCGGGTGGTTGTAGTAAACCTAACCGAGGGCTCCCATGGTGTCGCTGCTGCCACCGCGCTGTTGGCTAATGTCGTTCAGTCAGGGGCGCAAGCCCTGAACGCGTGGACGCTGCTTGGCAAGGAGGGCCATAGACTCATCAAGAATCGCGGAAGGAGAGATGTTCGGTCACTGGTCCAAGTGTTGGCACGTCACGTCGAGCTCTCCGACAAGTGCACGAATCGACAGGTAGTGACAGAGCGGTACCGACAGTGGTTGCTGAAATCGAATGATAGTTTCCTCGTGCCTACGCTGAACGTCAGCCTACCCATCGCCGAGGCATGGAGTCAGCTCCGGTTCCTAGAAGACGAAGTCCGCGACATTGGACCAAGTCAGGATGCGCTGGCACGACAGATCGCGGCGTATCATGAATGGGCGCGGTTCGCGGAGACGCGCCACTACACATCTTCCGCAATTGCTGCAGAGGACGCCATTCTCAGCAGCAAACACGCAGTCATCATCGGCGGCCCGGGCTCCGGAAAGAGCACGCTGCAAAGGCGCCTGACGCACTGGGCGGCAGAGAACGGAAAGACAACGGTGCATGTATTGCTGAAGCCGGTATCCCAGCTGATCGCGCGAGGGTACACTTTCGAGCAAGCAATGTGCGAAGTGGCAACCGACGGGGCTGACATAGCCGACCAAGATGCTTCTAGCATTCTGGCGAGTGCTGATTTTCTTCTTGCAGACGGTCTAGATGAGTGCGATCCCGGACGCCAGAACGTGGCCGGAAAACTACTATCGTGGACCAACGGACATCCGAATTGCCACGTTTGTGTGACGACACGGCCTGTTGGCCACGAGCCTGGCCTGTTGCCTGGTTTCCGGCATGCGGAACTGCTGCCATTGGACGAGACCACAGTGCCCGAATATGCGAGGAAGCTATTTGAGGCTACCATTCATGATCCAGCTTCAGCAGCGCATCGGTGGAAGGGCTTTGTGGAGGAAGTGGGGCAACGTCGTGGTGGCAACAAGGTGGCAACCATCGCGGCGCGGAATCCGCTATTGCTTACCTTCCTGGTACGTTTGTTCCTGAACGATGTGCCATCAACCGGACATCGCGCTGGGCTTTTCCAGCAGATACTCACGCTTGTCCAGAAGACACCACCAACCAGCCGCCTGAGTCAGGAGAAACCGCGCGAAGACTTCGCGTTGTCTACTATTGAGGCAATCGGGTGGGCACTGATAGCAAGCCCCGGGCAGAGCGCATCCGAAGTCGCATTCTTTGCAGTTCGCGACCTGGAGAATAGCTATGGCATACCGGCGGGGCAACTGCGCGACGGAGTCGAGGGAGCAATCGAGTTCTGGGAAGATCGCCGCCTTCTCGAAAGACTAACAGCGGGCCATCTCGATGCTCTGACCTTCGTGCACTTGTCGCTAGGGGAATACGCTGCTGGACGGTACATTGCTCGGATGGATGACAGGACATTCAGTGAGTGGCTTTACCGCAGCCGTCGACAGCCGCAATGGCGCGAGCCGATTGTGTTTGCAGCAGGCCATAGCGATGTAGAGAGAATCGTCCGTTCCCTGCTACACCTCGACAACGTCAGCGACCCAACCTCGACGGAGGCAATTCTGGCAGCAGCAGCACTTACCGAAGCAGAGAGCGCAACCGATGAACTGACAACGGCCGTCGTGAGACAACTCAGCGCGCGCTTGGAATCGGATATCCCTCTTGTTGCCACGGAGGCGGCACAAGGTCTCCTATCTCTTGCACGTCTTGCCCCGGAATTGATCGGAGGAATTGCGAAACCACTGCTTCAACACGAACAACGTTGGACACGTCAGAGCGCAGTGGCCTTGGCTCTGGCTGCAGGCGGCGACTTCATCAGCCTTGAGCAGACTGTTAGTTGGCTCGATAGCTTCCAGCTCGTCGGCAGTAGACATCCTCTTGGTATGATGAGTATCGAGCCGCGAGAAGCATACGAACTCCAAGCCACAGCATTACTTCTGGCCATCGGGAAGGTGCTCGATGAAATGGAGAGTGATGACGCAAACCCGTATCTCGAGCGCTTATTGGCCGCCAGGCACATTAGCTTCAGCATGATGAAAGACGTGCTCCAGTTGCTTAAGCGCAGGAACTGCTCGGAGTTGCTGGCGGCGGTAAACGCATCGCTTTCATTCCGGATACCCTGTGATTATCAGGCTATATTGGAGCGCTCCCGCAAGACAGATGCGGCGGTGCTGGAGGCTCTGCTTGCCGCCACAGGCCACAGGCGGGAAGCAGCAGCGGTGAACGAGGACCTACGGCCGATAGGTGTTGCCTCCGTCTACGGCGCCATGGGAATCCACGAAGTGGAATGGACCGATTGGGAGCTTCTTGGCAGGAGAATAGACCCAGATGTCGTTGTTGAGGTCATGCGCGGGGTGATCGCTGCTCTCGATTTGGATCCCTCTGTTGTTGCTCTTGAGGCAAATGTGCTTCTGGATCGACTAGAAGCCGCCCAGGACTACCAGTTCGATATCTTGCCTCAGGTACCGGCTGACCCGCATTGGGAATTGGCTGACTGTGCGTCGCTCGACCTAAGCAAGGTCGCCAGGGGCCTGTGCCACCCGTCGGCAGCAGTTCGATACGTTGCAGCGCACCTGCTGGTGCCTTGTGATCTCACTGACAATGAGCGTTTGATAATATTGGAGATACTCAACTCTGGACACGCGGCTGCGCTCGAAATCGTTGGCAAAGTGGCAGGTGCGATCTGGGAAGATGGAGCCGCGAGAGTGCTTCTCGATCGGCTCAATCGTTCTTTAGACGCCGGCTGCGAGTATCTTTACGAGCCCCTCGTGAAGTTGGGCGAGTCCGGTGAATTGGATGAAGTACGAGACGCGGTACTTGCCGGGTGCTACGCTGATAGTCCGAGCGTCGCAACTGGTGCAGCCAAAGCAATTGAGAAACTGCCGGAATCAATGCGGGCAGCCATGGCGTCGCAGCTTCATTCCGCTCTCGAACATTGGACAGAGCGTGGGTCGTGGTGTGAGAAATGCGATATTGCAGTGCATGACGGTTCCTGCCCCAACTGCCATGTATTGCCACCCAATCCTCGGCCACATTTCGTTCGTCAACTTGCACGTCTCGGGGAGGTGAGCATTGATGAGCTTCTGGCGTTATGTGAGGACAACTGGCACAACGTCAGGGAAGCCGCTATAGAAACGCTGGCAGAGGCTGCACAAGAGGATGAGATGATCATGATTCGCCTGCTCGAAGAGATAGGCGACGACAGCGCGCCCCTCGCCCTACTCGATGCCCTCCTGGAACTCCCACCAGACGCCATTCGGCCGGTCGCCACTGAGGCGCTGAATCTTGCCGAGTCGTCGGTGGCAAGGGTCCGAGCGAGGCTGATGTCGTCTCTTACAGAGGGTTGGGTCGACGATGATACTGCAAACGACCGAGCTCACGAAGCGTTAAACGACCCAGATCCAACGGTACGCGACGCAGCGACACGAACCTTGCGATCCCTAGACACAAAGAGGCGTGAACACTGAAGCCCAGCGTCAGTGGCGGATGTCCCCCGCAGTATCCGTACCATCGGCGGGCGGGATACACATCGCGTCTCCCATGATTTGGCCGGAGGATGCTGGCACTATGCGCCGCGCGTATACGGTCCATGCAGAGTCACCCGCTAGAGCGCTTCTTACGCAACACTCTCAGACTGTTGAGCCTCGCTGAGCGTTAACCCTTATGCGCCTGCAAGGCTTCTTGGACGTAAGATGGATCATGGTTGATTGGCGATGGGAGTTCGCCGTCTGGCATTCTCTTGTGCGCCAGCGCAGGCTGATTTGCATGAGCGGCAGACGGACCCGAGTGTGCGCTCACTGGTGCAAACGCGTACTCACGGTATCCGCTCAGCCGGTCAACTCACACGCTGTCGGAGCGCGCCACTCATGCCTGGGGAATATCTCCACTCTCCGCGTACGCCGCCCTGGACGCCATATGCTATACCTGATTCTTTTTCGATAGAGGCAGGAAGGATGAGATTCGCGTTGAACTATGCAAACAAACACAGGCAGAGCATGTGCAGACGTGCAAGTCAGTGAAGGGATTATGGGTGAACTACTTCGGGGGCTGGAACGGCGTTGACATGTTCAGAGCAAGGCAGTCACGTCATGGGTTCTGGGAACGAGGGTATGCTGTTCGGCACCGGAGCGTGACTTCCTTGTGTGGATCGGAATTCGCACTGAAGCAGCAAATACTGCCGTACTGCGTACGTTTGAGGTCACCATCGCGGTCAGATAAGCCAGAGAATGTGTTTGGCATCGGCCCAGTCTGTTGGAACCTCGTTGTACAGAATAGTGAGTTCACCCTTGGGCCGCTGGGCGACGGCGTAGAGACTGCCAGCACTAGCCAATCAGCAAGCCGAGAGAAAGCGGGGGGTTTAGAGTGTGCGCCAAGAAGAGCAGAGTGAACTTGCTCGACCTCATTACTTTGGAGGAGCTTCAATCCATTCAAGACAGTTTGGCCAAGGCAACGGGCCTTTCCATTGTGATTTTCGATGTGGCCGGTCACCCTATTACAGAGCAAACCCCGCCCCACGTTCCTTTTTGCACAGATGTCGTACAGTCTACAGATGCGGGATACCGTGCCTGTAGGCGTGATGACGACACAGCACAGAAGCAGGCGGTCCGACGTGTCAGTAGGGGGCCAGTAGTACACCGTTGTCATGCGGGGCTATGGGATTCTGTGGCCCCCATAGTTGTTGATGATGCAGTCTACGGATATCTCTGGTGCGGCCGGGTTCGGGCTAGAGAAGACGGCGAAATTGATAAGAATGCGCACACAGTCAAAGCTCGCGAGTACGGCATTGATCCTCAGAAATACCTGCGTGCTCTCAAGAAAGTTCCGGCAGTTCCAAAAGCACACATCGAGGCCTCAGCAAATGTCTTGTACCAGGTAGCGAACGCGATCGCAGGCCGAGCCCACGAAGCGCTAGTAGAAAAGGGACGGGCAGACAAAGCGTTGTCCGCTCTTCGGGAGCGAACCGACGAGCTTACGGTTCTTCATAGGACGTCTTCGGTACTCGCGAAGGTACGCGAGCCACGCGAGGCCTTAGCTCAAGTACTAGAAGATGCCCAGCAAGCTATGGGGGCTGACTGCCTTTGCCTCTACCAATATGATGCGCAGCAAGACCGCTTCCATCAGCCCGTTACCACCGGTGTACTGGATCAACGTGCTATGGCAGGGCCGACCACTGACCAGAGCATCGTGCGCTCGGTGCGTAGTAGGAGGAACCCCCGGTTTGCAGAAGATGCACAGGACGATCAAGTCCTTGCTGGTGAGTTCGTGAAGCGCGAAAGGATCGCCTCCAGTGCGGCCTTCCCACTACGCGTTAGGCGCCACTGTGTCGGTGTGTTGTTTATCAACTTCCGCACCAAGCAGGAATTCTCCAGGGCGCGTCGTCAAGCGCTAGCCGGTCTTGCGAACCAAGTTGCACTAGCACTCGATTACTATGAGGTCGTGGCGGAGCTCCGAGGCAAGGCCGAGCAGCTTGGACGCTTGCATAGACTCAGCGGGTCCGTGCTCAGACACCAGAGTCCGCGAAGCCTGTTCAAAGCGATCGTGAAAAGTGTTAGTACCGCCTTCAACTTTGATGGCGTCGCCCTGTATACAGTAGTCGTAGGAGAAGAGGAGAGTAGCATACGCGGTGAGTGCGCAGAAGGCAGAGGTCTAGAATGGTTCGCGGAGACTGATCGGCCTCTCGACGGCGAGGACATCCTCGTGGATGTGTGGAAGCACGGACAGACAGAGGTGATAAAGGGAACAGATAAGCGTTTCGACAGGCAAACATTTGAGAAGCATCAGCACAAGAACTGGGTCCGGGTTTTCATGCCGGTCAAGTACCTCGGGAAGGTCGTGGGCGTACTGGAAGCGGGGTACCTGCTGGCGAACAGGGAGAGCATTCAGAAGGAGGAAATTCAGGCTCTGAGATTGTTTGTACACCAGGCCGAGATCGCCATCGCCAACAGTCGGCGCTTAACGCAGAACCGTGCGTCGCTTAAGATAGCTGAGATACTTGCCGCGAAGCATAGTGCCCAAGCAATGCTGAATATGATCCTGGTAGAAATACGCAAAGTCGTACCGTACAGTACCTGCAACGTGTGCCTGCTGAACAAGAGAACCGGCGAACTCCGCCCGTTTGTAGCCCAGGGCGTTGACGCCGAGAAGATGTTGGCATTGCGCCTGAAGCCGGGTGAGGGTATCACCTGGTCTGTATTCGAGGATGGCAAGGCCAAGATTGTCAATGACACACGCTCGGACCCAAGGCGGAAGCACGTTCCTGGTACGTCGAAGAAGAAGGACGCTCTGCTGGTTGCACCGATCCGCTCAAGCACGCAGACGCTGGGCACAATCAATCTGAACCGCTATGGTGAGGTGTCTTTCACAGAAGAGGACCGGGATTGGATGAATAGCGTGGCCTGTCAGGTCGGAGTTGCGCTTGAAAGCGCCGAACTGTTTGAGCGATACGAGATGCTTGCAGATAGTGGGAAGGCTATGGTTGGGACACTGCCACTCGGTGATGTACTAGAAGAGATCGCCGAATGTACCCGTGCCACCCTCGATGTCCCGATCGTTAATGTGATGCTTTTAGCACTCGAGGGAGAACTGTCAATTGTGGCAAGCGCAGGATTACCCAAAGACTTCCACCTTCCACAGCCCCTGCGTATTGGTGTCGGGCTTTCGGGTTGGGTTGCCCAGACACATGAGACATACCAAACGGACGACATGGTGGGCGATAAGAAGACTGCATTCCCGAAATACCTCGAGCAGTGGGGCCATGTGTCCTACATTGGTGTTCCGCTGATTCACCGAGATGAACTGCTTGGCGTCCTCAATGTGCATACGACGCACCGACGCACGTTCAGTGATGATGAAACGAGAGTATTCAAGGCCTTTGCGGACCTGGCGGCCGCGGCTGTGGTCAGCTCTCGGGCTCTCGACCAATCAACTCGGGAGTTCGAGCTGCTTACGGATGCGGGAGCAGTCGTCAGTTCCCGGTTCGATCTAGACAACATACTTGATCAGCTCCTGGAAGAGGCATGTAAGTTGGTAGGAGCCGACGAGGGGTGTGTGAGTTGCACCGATGATACGAGGTCGCGACTCGTCCCCTTGTCTTCGTGGCCACGTCAGGGCAAAGGGCGAAGACCATCTTCTCTTGGCGAGGTGGAGGCAATCGCGCATTACGTTTGGCGGACGAAGGAGCCGTACTTGACCGGCGATGTGAGCACGGACCACCGTCATACCAAGGAGAGCGCCCATGTACGCAGCCAACTGGCTGTCCCCGTGTTCGCGCAAGACCAAGTAATCGGCGTTTTCAGCGTTACGTGCCATCGGGGAAATGCGTTTGAGGAGCGTCACAAGCGCCTGCTAGCCGCGCTGGCTAACCTCGCCTCGGTTGCCATAGAGAAGAGCACACTCCTAGCTTCCCTGCGTCAGACGGCCGAAGCTATTCACTCTGACCAAGCCGACTTCTTGCACCTCCTCATCGCCAAGGCCAGCAAGTTGGTGCGCGTTCTGTGTGCACCCTCGATATGGCTTCTCGATGCGCCCAATGCACGCATTTACCACGCGGCGGGTGAGGACGGTGATCCGTTCGAGGAGTGCCAACCCTTGCCACTGAAGGGGAGCATTTCAGGTAAGGTCATAAGCACTCGCGAGCCAATAGTCGTGCCGGATATTTCTGAGGAGCCACTATACTACCATGAGGATATTGCCGAGAAGGCGGGCCTCAGATCACTCCTTTCTGTGCCAATTCTGGCTGCAGATCGGCCTGTGGGGGTTTTTAACGTGCACACGGCTACCCCCCGCGAATTCCTGCAATGGGAAATCGATGTGTTGTCCGCCTTCGCGGCCCAGGCTGGCGCTGCTCTCGAGGTCAACAGAAACCTCTCGCGTCTTCGACTTCTGTACAAGTATGTGCAAGCACTCAACTCCGCGCCAGACCTGGCTGAGATCTCAGCACGCGTGACAGAGCACACGTTGGCGGCCGTCGGGGCAGACGTGACATGTCTCTGGCTCTATGATCGCGAGACCGGCGGATTCTACTACGGGGGCTCCCATGGGCTAGAAGAGGAGGAGATTCAGTGGGCGTTGCCGCGCCCCGGTGGAATGTCACAGGAGATCGCCGAGCATGGCAAAGCTATCATTATCCCCGATACAGAAAATGAACCTGTCGGCAAGGTCAACCCACATGCCATGCGGGTCGGCATCCGGGCCATCGCTGGCTTACCATTGTCTGCCGCTGGCAGCCCTATTGGTGTATTCTATGTTGATTTCCGTCATCCGCATTACTATACCGCGGACGAGATTGACACCCTGGAGACGATGGCCCGGCTAGCCGCTGTGGCAATAGACAATGCCCGTAGTGTTGAAGCCAGACGGCAGTTCCTCATCACTGTGAGCCACGATCTCAGGGCTCCCCTGAGTGCTGTCGATGCCCAATTCCAGATACTAGATCGGTTTGGATTTAGGCCTGATGTAGTACGAAAGACGTATGGAGAAATTCGTCGCCTGACACAACTTGTGGAAACCCTAACGGGTGTTCTGCGCGCAGAATACGCCACAAAGCCGCTGCGGGCCGAAGCCGTCGATATGGCACGGATGCTGAGCACCGTGGAAGACATGTGGTCGGCATTGATAGAGAAGCGTGGATTGACCGTGGCGACCCACGTCACTCGCGGAGCCAGAGTAGTCTGGAGCGATGAAGAGCGTGTTCGCTGCATTGTGTACAACCTGCTCAATAACGCGATCAAATTTGCCAGTAGCAGTGCCCGTGTGCTGGTACAGAAAACTCGTCGTAGGGCCTCCTTCACGATCGTCGTCGAAGACGATGGACCCGGAATGGCGCCGGAGTTGGTTCAGCGCTTTCAATTGGCGGCAGACGCCGTGCCAGGTCCCTACTGGGATGAAATGAGTTCTGGCATAGGCTACGCGGCGGTCAGACGTTTTGCCGCCGACATGGGCGGCGAATTGGCTATTGAGAGTTCGCCTGCAGGAACAAGAGTGTCGGTCGTGTTGCCTTTCCTCAGTCCCAATGATGGTTAGGAGAACGTCCCAATTGAGAGTGTGGTCCAATAATCGGGAGAGGGAGCTGAGTTACGATGCCTCCAACAATACTGCTCATCGAGGATGACCCCCTATGGGAAGATGCGATCGTCCAGACTCTAGAAGCGGAGGGTTATGTGGTAGAGGTGGCGCGAACCGCTGCTGACGGGCGGGAGATGCTTGGCTTGGGAGGCGAGTCGTCCGGCCAGTGCGAGTATGGTCTTCTCATCGTGGATGTAAGATTACCGGCCAATCATGAGGGACTGCAACTGGTCGCGCGGCTGCGCGAGGTACAGGACCAGAACCACGTACCGCTCGATGAACAGCCCCGGGTGATCGTCTCCACTGTTCTCAACCATGTCGCCGTGTCGGAGTGGAAAGACAGGTCCCGCTGGCACGTGTTCTTGGTCAAACCGTACAAACTCGACGAACTTGTTGAGAGCGTTGCATCTCTTCTTCAGTGAAACCAACACGTCTCGATACAGGGGCAGAAGTGCCAGAGAGTTCCACGGCTGTCATCAGGAGAGCAGGTGTGGGTTGCAGACGACACAATGATCTAAACATGTCCTGCTTGCACATGCCAAAGTGCAAGCCGCGTGTCAGTTGAAACAGAGGAGTTGATGCTCATGTCGGCGAGAATCCTACTCATTGAAGATGACCCCGTATGGGAAGACTCAATCGTTTCATCTCTGGAAGCGGCTGGTTATGCGATGGACGTGGCTCGAACCGTTGCTGACGCGAATGAGATACTTGGCTTGGGAGGCGAGTCGTCCGGCCAGTGCAAATACGATCTCCTCATCATAGACGTAAGATTGCCAGCCGATCACGAGGGACTACAACTGGTAGCGCGGCTGCGGGAGCTACAGGACCAGGACCACGTGCCGCTCGATCGACAGCCCCGCGTGATCGTCTCCACTGTTCTCAACCATGTTGCCGTAGCGGAGTGGACAGACAAGGCGCGCTGGAACGTGTTCTTGGTCAAACCATACGAGATTCGCGCACTGATGGAAGCAGTGCGTGAGTGTTTGTCAGGAGCGTGAACAGTGTCGGCTCCCTTCAAGAAATACACCGAAAGCACTAAGAAGACACCGCGTGAAGTCGAGTTGCTCGACCCGATCGAAGGCTCCTTTGCGCGGCTCTCTTTCCCTACCGCAATAGAGGAGACTGTCAAGGACGTATCGTTGAAGCTAGGGGCGAGGGGAGCCATCCTCGCGGGCTGGCTACCGATCCTGAGATCCTATGTGCCAATAGCCACATTCGGCATCCGAGAACCCACGAATATCCGGTCCCTATCACGCTTCGAGCAACGCCAGAACTGGTCACCTGTGACCATCCTGAGTGAGAACGAATTACGCTCAGTTTTCGGAGGAATCAAGCTCAGTTCTGCAGTCTGCGCTCCCTTCGTAGCCCGAGAAGAGCTGCAACTCGTGCTCTCCGTACTCGATGTGACCGGCGTTACCGAGGAGGACCATCTGCTTAACGGGCTTGTAAACGAAATCGCGAATGAGCTTGGCAGGCAGATCGAGAAGAGCATTATCCACGTGCTTGGGGTTGCCGCAGATAGACGCTGTACATTCGCGCGCCTATTGGCCCGTGACACCAAGTGGGTTTCCGTCATCTTCGGCGACATGCGTGGCTTCACACCGGCGACTGAGATACTGGGAAGGCTCGAGGGGCAAGTGACGGACAGCAGTGGAACCTGGATCCAAATGCCTCAACCAGCCGAACTGATCAATCAGTACTGCAAGTGTATGCTGGACGCATTGAAGCCCCACGGCAGGATCGATAAGTTCATTGGTGACGGTGTTATGGGGATCGTAGGGGACATACTTGAGGAAGCGGATGATCAGAAGACGGTGCTTAGAGGCATATGCACGGCGACGAGAATGTACGACGCCTTTGCCGCATTGCTTGAAGAATGGGACGACACTACCGGAGGTTGGATTCCGACCTTCCGGGAGTATTTCAACGAGGACATTGACCTCCGCGTCGGAATTGGTGTTGGCTTCGGCCCTGCAGTGTTCGATTTCTATGGATCAGACGAGTATAGGGAGTACACCGGCGTGGGAGACACTGTGAACACGGCCCAGAGACTAGAAGATAGGGCCTGCAAACAGGACGAGAAGGGTGACGAGTGCGAACCGATCCTAGTAAGCCAAACGGTCCGTGAACGTGCAGGCCCATTGTGTCTACCGAATCCAGAGCCGCATCCGCTTGTCGTCACAGGCAAAGCGAATCCGCTATTAGCCTATGGTGTGACATCATTCAACAGGGAAGAGTGTAATCGGGTTGTCGGGACGCAATGCGAGAACTGCCCAGGGGGCCAATGGCCGCTGTAGCCGTGGGACCCGCGCGCCTCTGAAGTGCCCCACTAATGGCCCTTGAAGCGTACGCCTAGTGGACACTCTGACGGGACGTAGTACAGATCCTGTGAGTTACCGGCAGCGCTGATTCAGTGGAGGCCTCGTTGTTAGAGGTGTCGCCGGACGACGTGGTAAGTACTACTCTACTGGGCCGCGCCCTGGGGATTCCGTGGGGGCCCTCACAGGCTCTGGCCTGTGCCGCCGCAAATAAACCTGAGCACGATGCGGTTGGCCAAGTACATTGCGACCGTTTCGGCCACCTGCTTCGTGTCAGTAAGGTGGGTTATGGCTCTGTTCTCGACTTCAGCGAAGGGGACGGCCAGGCCCAGAGATGCTTTGATGGAGGTCGGCAAAAGGAACCCCGCATCCCCCTTGAATAGAGGCCCGACGGTGCGATGCCATGGGGCGCTCATGCTGGCTTTCAGTGCGTGCCACGGAGCTCGCCAGCGGGTCCGGGAAGCAAGCCAGCTTCACGGGCAAACCTGAGCACTTGCTTATTGTTGGCTGCTCCCAGCTTATCGCGAATAGCATGAAGCTGCACGTATACGGTGTTGGGGCTCTTGGTCAGGTTCTCGGCGATCTGCGGGCCATTCAGTCCGTCAGCAAGACCCCCCAATACCTGCTGTTCCTGGGGCGTGAGCGTGGGCCATTGCTGTCCATTTCCGTCTGAGCGTTGTTCTCTCCCCTCGAGTTCTAGCCATTTGAGGTAGGGCTTTATCAACGGCTGTGCCATCTCGACTGCTTCGTCGACAGTGTCAGCGCCCAAGGAGAGGCGGCCATGTCCTAACAGATTATTGAAATGATTTACCCCGATACCAAGTTGACGAGCCGCATCTTTACGGGTCATGCCTTGGCCGATGAGCCAAAAAGCGGCCATTTGCCGCCATGTAAGTGGCTTCATTCGCAGCGGTGGCAGCGTCGCGTCAACGACGCCGCCAGCGCGCAAGGCGATGCGCAGTTCGCTGCCGCCGTCTTCGGTATGGGATACGTCAACGCGTTCCACGATGTCCTGTATGAGTTCCCTGCGTTCGGAAGCCGACATGCTTTCCCACAGCAGTTCCATATTGGTCAGAGCAGCTTCGAGGCCATCCCAGTCGATGTCATCAGCAGTCTGGGCGTCAAGCTCTTCCTCTACGGTCTGCAATTCGGTCTCAAGGGCCAGCTTGCGTTTCTCCAACTCCGCACGAAACACTTCATAGTCCACCGGTGTGATGACGCCGTCGGCAAGCTGCTCAGCCCATCGAATGAACCGATGGTTCTGTTTGGCCAGGTCTGCCTCTAACTGCTCATTTTTGCGCAACAGGTCTTTTCGCTGTTGCTGTCCCATGTTCTTGGCTTCGCGTCGCGCCTGTTTGAGAACATCTGGATCATCAAGCAACGCACGCACGTGTTCGAGGACTTCGTTCTCGACCCAATCGGCGCGCACGTTATTGCGTTGGCATTGGGGCGTCTGCATGAACGTTTTGCCGTTACACTGATAGAATCTGTGACGCCCTTGGCCCCGCCTTCCTCGCATCCTGTCGCCGCAATGCCCGCAGAATATAACGCCCGACAGCAGGTATTCGGGATGGTTGGCACCGCGGTCGGGTCCTTCGGCAGTACGGTCCTTGAGCATCTTTTTCACGCGCTCAAGCACATCAGGATCAAAGAACCGCTGGTCATAGTGCGCACCATGCACATACTCGTCTTCGCTGATACGGATTAGGCCGTAGTGTAGCGGCTGGCGGAGAATGTCGGTCACCAGCTTGCGATGCCAACTGTCGGTACCTTTAGCAGTCTTGATCCCCCGTGCCAGCAGTCTCTTGACGATGGTCCTAGTACCGCTGCCGGCGAGGAACTGGTTGATAATATCCTTCACGACGTCGGCCCGTTGTGGATGCGGCTCAATGCCCTGTCGGCCGTTGGGGTCGCGTTCGGGCTTCCACTGCCACCCAAAAGCCTTGCGCATTGGGTAGCCCTCCCGGCGCCTTCTTAGCTGTGCGTCTTTGCAGATCTGCCCTCCGATATCGCAGATCAGCGCATTGCTGGTATTGAGCAACTGAGCAATCGCGCGGCCGGTGGGGGTAGTCAGATCGATACCTACCTCACGGACTGAGATCAACTCAACCTCGCCATCCCCAAATACATCCTCGATCAACCGTGGCAATAGGGAATAGCTGCGAGAGAGTCTGTCCAGCCCGTACACACAGACAGCATCAAAATGTCGCTGATCGAGCTCGTCCTTGAGTTGGGTAAGCCGTGGCCGATATGGTCTCTTTGGCTTTTGCGGGTCATAAAGGCCGAGGCGTCCAGAGACGCCCTCCTCGGCGAAAACCTGGTACTCATAAAGGTTTTGGCCGTAGATTTCGTCCAATTTGGCCAGGCAGGCCTCGCGCTGTGTGTCCAAAGAGAAGCCCTCTACAGCCTGCTCCTCACTGCTTACGCGCACATAAATGGCGATTCTGGGCAATTGTTGGCTATCCACGATTGGCCACTCCCATCATTGTTCGTCCTTTATATGATAGCAGACTAGGCTTTATAATACAAGCCATCAATGGTTCCAGGTATATAGATGGTAAAGCACTACGTTCTGGCCATATTGTGGGCCAGTAATGTCTAATGGATCTAGTTCGCATAATCTGCAATTGCTTTTTATGTCACGTAGCTCGGGTGAGAACGGAGAAAGACGAGCCTCTCCGTTCTCAGCTTCCCGTTCGACAGGCTCACGGCCCTGAGCAACGTTGAAGGGTACCCCGAGACCATCGTCTAAGACAGCGCAACATTCCTACGCGAACTAGCGCCAGCAAACACTATCGCGAATCGGGCTCTCGCACTTTCCTCATCGCGATCTCTGCAAGCCGCCGTCCAACCGTCGCAATGACCAGCTCGCGGCCCTTGAGATCAGAGTCTGCACCGTGCGCCCCCCTGGCAGCGTCGCGAGCTTCGCGCGCTGTGTTGACATCGGCGTCCCCCAAGACTGGGGCTGTAACTGCATCGCTGGGGGTAGCGGCGCCGGCTTGTAAAGGCCGGCCCTGCGACGGGGTATCGCCGCCGTTTTGATTGTCACCCCCCATCGGCGCTTCCAGTCCGGTCTCTCGAGCGGTTCCTTCGGCAACCGTCTCCCTAGTCGGTGTACTAAGCGGACCGAGATCCGCATTATCAAACAGGCATTCTTGTCCGGCGCCCACCAGCTTCTTATGCAAGCTCTTCCTACTCACCGACACCACCCCCGGCCGCCAGTATCGGCAGTTGCTCAACAGCGGTTTTCTTGGAGCGGAGGTCGGAGTGGACGTAGACGCTGGTGACGGAGATGTCCGAATGTCCCAACAGGTCCCTCACAGTGCCGAGATCAACGCCGGCTTTGACGAGCATGGTCGCATAGGCATGCCTCGTTGAGTGGAGGGTAAAGCCACAGTCATCGAGCCCTGCTCGACGCAGCAGGCGGTTGAACATCCGACGCAGGGATGTGTAGCCTATACGATTGCCTGCCCTGTTGCGAAGCAGTGGGCCAGCGCTGTCCCCACGTGCGTTGAGGTATTCATCAAGTACCGTCTGCGTACGGAGGGGAAGAGGAACCATGCGTTCCTTGTTGCCCTTGCCAGTGACGTGTAGTTCGCTGCCATTTGATCGCAGGTCACCCAGATCCAGCGCTACTAATTCTGCGCGGCGCACTCCCGTGGTCAGTAACAGCCAAATAACAGCCAGCTCCAGCGGCGACTTGGCAGCAGATAGCAGCTTCTCGGATTGTTCAGACGTCGGATATTTGGGTAGCTGCCGCTCGCGACGCGGCAAAGGCAAACCTTGAGCGGGGTTCTCGCGCATCGCGCCGCAGTCGATGGAGTACTTGAACCAGGACCCCAGAGCGTGAATCTTTCGCCGGATGGTATTGGCGCTGAGGTGATTGAGGCTGGTCAGGTAGCGGAACAGCACCTCCTTTGTAATCTGATTTGGTCGCAGTGGTACATCATTCTGGGCGAACCACTTCAGGAAGTCTTCTGCGTCGTTTCGGTACGCTTTGACAGTGTTTGGCGAACATCGGCGGAAGTTCTGCAGGTAGGACAGATACGGCTGCAAGTAGGCATTTTGGTCAATGCTGCATGTGGATTGTGCTGTTTGCTTCATTCTCCAGGCTCCTTTTGCCTGAAGCCCGCCCTGAAAAAAGAAAGTGGGCGAGCAACTCGTAATCAGTTACTCGCCCTTCCATAATGTGTACAAAATGCACCACGAACAAATGTTCTATAGAACTTGCACCTGCATTCTCACTACTTCAGCCCTGACCACCCCCGCTTTCTCGCTCTCTCTTGACCTCGGCTTCCTGCAGCAGATAAAGAGCACTTTCACGAGCAGTTGCACCGGAAGGGACACCCTTTTTCCATCTGGCTACAGTGTTGCGACTAGCATTCAACAACTTGGCCCAGCCCTGATCGGTTGTGAAAAGCCACAGTGCCTCATGTAGTTTCTCAACTGGATAGTATCGGTCGCCTTCGTGGTAAATGAATTGAATCTGTCCTCGCCGTTCCCGCTGGCGCAAAGCGCTCGGCTTGCGATCGACGATCCTGGCCAGTGTCGCGAGATCGAAGCACTGTATCTCTTGAGCGTCCACCTCAATACTTGCTGTTCTTATTGTATCTGGCGAAAGTGTTGTTGTCTGAAGATCGAGCCCCGCAATGATACTGTGTACCTCTTCGGTCTCCTCGGAGTCGGCGCTCTGCGATCGCCAATAGCGCGCGACCGCCTCAGGTTCCAGCAATTTGTCAGCGTCATGGAGGTCATGAGCGGCATCCAACTGCTTGCCGCGTGCCCAGCCGGCGCGCATCCGCCTAATCAACCCTTCGAAACGACGTTCCAAGTAGTGCGCAAAGGGCAAATAGCGGGTAGGCACTTCGAAGGGACGGCCGCCATTCGCTAGTCTGTCCCCGCTCATCGACGCCAACGTGCCAATCGGCAGATATGCGGCACGATCTTGCGGCCAGAACGCATCATAGTCGGACAGTGCTTCAGAGAAAGCTTCTCTAACTACCAGCATCATTTCATCATCGTAGTCGCTGGCTGCTGGGCTCGCGGTTATCAGCCGGTTCGCCGTGCTTCCAATGAGGCGTCTGAATACATTCATCAGCGCGGCGATCTTGGCATCCCGCTCATCACGGAACTCCAGCATAACGGTTACCGAAGCTACCAGATAATTGATCATCTCCCTTTTCACGTCTTCATCCGCCTCATCCTGACTGCAATACCACTCCAGGTCCTTGACATCCAGGTTCGGTTGCACCAGAAAGCCGTAGGTGATGTCCTGAAACTGTGTCAACTTGCGCCATTGTGCCGTGATGGCGGCAAGCCTCTCGTCAGCGTCTTCATCGTCCAGTCCCACCGGTCGGCCAACGCCAAAGACCCCAGGCAGGGCTTTTACGAAATGCTTGTAAAGGACGGTCCCGTAGGTCAGCGAATCGTTCCAACTCTCTGGCACACCGGTCTCTCCCAGAGGATTGCTCCCGGACCTGTTGGGTATTATGAGACTTCTAACTGCTTCTGCCGTGCAAGCGGCGAGCGCTTTGGTAAAAGCTTCTTGCATCAGATGTTCGTCGGCGCCGCGGACTAGGCCCTGATAATCCAGGAAAGCCCCATAGGCGGGCACCAAGCCATTCGTGCTCAGATCCCAGAGCAGAGCTCGAGCCTCTACGCTACGATCGGCCTCATTACTGACGGCCAACTCGACCAAGCGTGGCACAAATCCTGGGATCAGTTCATCATACCGCGTGTAATAGTGCCATCCTTTGTACAGCTTCTCGTCTTCGGCGATCAACGACCTGTAACTGTCCAATTGCAGCCCGTCGTCGTGCAGCAGCACTGGCACTCCCCATTGCCACGGGGCGGTCCCACGGCACGCCACCCGCGTTCCTAACACGAGATCACCCGCGGCCGGAAAAGCCTCCCCGGAAAAGGCCCAGAGCAAAGGTTGGGGCCCGGTGTCACTGGCCAACAACTCTTCGGCTCCTGTTCTCTGAAAGGCATTGCCATGTTTTCGCAATTCTTCGCATAGTTGACGCACTGTCTCAGCCGGGGTGGCGGCCAGAGCGTTGTACGCCGCCCACCGAGTACCCGGACACGGAGAACTCAAAGCCTCTGCGTACGTATCACAGTGCGATACGGCATCCAACTGCGCCAATGCTTGCAGAACGCACACATCCACCAGTTCCTCTATTTGGCCGAATCGCTCATTGAGCAACTCAGCGTCTTCACTGTTGCCAGCTTGACCAATGGTCTTGACGCATACAGCGCACAGAGCAGGATGTTCGCTGCACACGTACTGTCTTGCTAGGCTCACCACTCGCTCCGGGGCAATGCAACGACATACTTCCAGCAACCGCGCACGCTGCAAGTTGTCACTACAGTACCGCACCGCACCAACAAGCTCAGAGAATGCTTTTTCGCCAAGCCGGAGCAAAAGGTGCTCAGCGCATTCCGCCACTAGCGCGTTGTCCGATCTTGTGCAATCTATCAGTATCCGACTACATCTTGGGGTCAAATGCCCGGACATGATGCAGAGTAGAGCTACCTGCAAGACTTGCTCAGCAAGGACCGGCATTATCGCTTCCACATACAGTTCCCTGTCATCAATCGTGGCTAGTGCCGCGATACGAAAGACGTCAGCTATGGCCGACTTTTCCCGCGACAGAAGCACCACGGGATAGTCGTTAAACATGGTTTGAGTTCCCGTGAGATCATGGGTGCTGAACTCCTCCGTAAATCGTCGCGCTGCGGCGTCTTCTTGTTGCCTGCTCTCCTGCAATGCGTCTATTGCCAGTCGCTCAGCCTTCTGCCCTAGCGCTATCCCCTGCACTATGAGACCACTTCCAGACATTCTCAGTGAGCTGCTAACTGTCAAAGGCCATTGCCTCCGAGTGCCAGCGAAAGAACTCCCCCAATTGACATCAATCCAGTGCATTACCATCTGCTTGGCCCAAGCCCCGAGGCCATCAAGTACGGTTTCCCACTCGCTTGCCGGTACGGCCGGCAATCTTGCACTTGACGGGCCCTCGGCCAAGGCAGCCGTGGGCAACCCAGCCATCTCCACGGCCAGCGGCCGCGCTTCAGCGCCACCATCTTGCCACAGAGCTCTGATAATGCTCAGTTGCAGTCTCAGCAAATACTCTGATATCGGATAGACCCCCACGTAGCGCTTTTCATCGCCACCAATCCGAATCAACATTGTGCCCGCCTGGCGTAAAGTCGGCATCAGCCCAACACCAACAGCCACCACATCACACTCCCCGAGACACGATGCAGCCCACAGCCTCCTCATACCTTCCAGTGCTTCTGTTACATCCTTAAGTAGATGCGAAAGCTCGTCACTATCAGATAGTGGCTCATTTACAACATGATCTACTAAGGCCTGTACACTTCCCCTGAGACTCTCGCACACACCCGGCACCCCATTGCTCACATGCTCCGCCAGCCCCCCCTGCACCGCAACCATGGCATCCCATGCTCTACAACGGACGCTGGGACTACCATCGTGCAGCCAACAGCTCAGTACCGAAGCCGCGTATGCTTCTACCCCCATCGCCTCGATCACCTGCAAGGCGTACAGCCGATCACCAACCCGACCACGAGCAAGCTTGGCTTCGATACATTCTTGCCATTCGGGTAGTTCGCATCCCTCGGGTACCGTAAGCGCCAGCTCCTGTATTTCGACATCGACGCTGGGTAACAGATAGCGCTTGAGCCCCGGCAGATGCGTCCCCGGATCAGATGCAATCAGTCCGATCGTCATGGCAGCAGAAAACAACTCTGAGTCCCTCAACTGGATCACGTCCGCAATATCATCAAGCCGATGTGCAGCGTCGCGGGCCAGACGCTCAACTGCGCACCGTACAACCCAGGCATTGGTGGTGCCGCGGCAAGCTTCCACCAATACTTCCGCCGTCTCATCATCAATCCCCTCAGGTATGACTGTCACAAGCCCCGCGCAATCCTTGTTCCATCTCAGAGTATTCAGAACACACGGCAATGCAGCAGCACCCGCCTCTCGCAGCGCCATGCGACACGCTATATTTGCTGTGCCACCTTTCACCACTTCTCCTGTCAGCCGCGTATAGGCCTCCTGGCTGCCCACTTCAGCAATGGCCCGCGCCATCTCATACCTCGTCACTTCATCGCCAGCAAGAAGCAGAGCACGATGCAGACGACCCACATCTTCGCCACTACGCGACGAAGCCATTGGCATACTCCTCATAGAAGTTGAAAACAGTTATAGTAAAACACTTGTTCGATTAGCTGTCAAGGCGCCGTACAATACCGCACGAAACACATGCGAAAGCGCAGGGGAACTGCACCAGAATTACAGTCACACTGACGCGGGGCTGGCCTAACTAACAGGGCAGCGATCGCACAGGATTCGGGCTGTTGTACAGGCCCTCAGCACGGAGGAGTGACGCACCAGCGCCAGATCTGCTGCCGCCTCAGATGCTAGTAAGTTCGTGGCGGGGTTGATACATCAAGAATCAAGGGCGTGATGCTGACGCTATTCTCAGTCGAGGCCCTATCGCACTCTTTGCGCAGTTCCGCCAACAGGTCACAAGGAGTTTCCCACTGTTTCGGATAATGGTAACGTTTTTCATCTTTGAACCAGATGACGACATAGATTCCGTGGCCACAACGTGCTGGGCGCATGTATTTCTCCCATAACTGGCCCTGGATCGGATCTATCAGTTCCCTCCGGCTGTAGTCCGGTCTGATTGCTTTGAGTTCGACCGCTACCTGTAACGGGTCGCGCTGAGGGCGGGGAAGTTCCACCCAGAAATCACACTGACGCGCGCCAACCAGGCGCTCTTCGATTCCGCTAACGCCCCATTGCCTCATTATCCTGCGTAAGTCCGGCCAAAGGACGTTCTGGCAGCGAACCTCGGACTTGGGTATCTCACCATCCCAGTAACCGGCGACACCATCCCCCCTGGACAACTCGGACTGCAATTCCTCCAATGCCTGACACGCGCAGTCGAATAGGTCGGCCTCAGTGTGCACTACCCTAAGTGATTCCTTTGCCAGAAAATCAACGAGTTCCGCGGCTTGCCACACAGCACGCGGCTTGCTCAGCATTTCATCTTCGATGCGCATGATCTCCCAGCTCAGCCACTCGGCGTCGGCAAACGCCTGCTCATCGCGCAGTCGTTGCAGTTCTCTGATGGCGACCTCGTCGCCGCCGACTTGCCGAATCGCTTGCAGCAGAGACTCGGCTATGCCGCGAGCATGGATCCAGTAGTCTTCTCCTGGCATTCGAACGAGCGTGTACCAATCCGCGAGTACGCGCACACTGGTCTGATCTGAACGTTCGGGCCAGGACTGTTCGGGACTCCACCAGTGCAGGTCCTGCACAGGAACGTCCGCAGCCGCTACCCGACGGGCAAGCTCCTGCCACGCCCTGTCGTCGTTTATCTCCAGGAGCATCATCAGCGGGATGAAGTGAGCCCACTGGTCCAGTCTCTCCGCATCTGGGACTACGTCCTTGTCGCGCGGCTTGCTGCCGTCGGCACGCAAGCACTCCAACAGGTTGTAGCATTCCCACAGCGTGTCAGCGTATTGCCCCTGCCGGAACGCTTTCCAGTAGCGCAGCAACGGCTGGAAGTGGGCCGAGTGGAACCAGCCTCTCTCCAATCTGGTCTTACAGCGTTCGACGTAAAAGTAGCCTTGCACCTCAACCAAGTAGTCTACGAGGGTTCGCAGGCCCTGACTGAGCGGATCTTCCAACAGGTCGCCGATAGTTCTTTCCCAGAGGACCTCGTCACGGTTGTGTAGCTCTCGCAATAGCTCCACATACCGGTCGTCGTCAGGAGCGTAGGCAAACCCGTAGCAGCGTATGATGTCGGATGTTTTCTGAGTCGAGAACTCATGACCACACCGTCTCAGATAGCAGAACGGCACTTCGAACTCTCTACGTTGCCTCCTGAGCGTATCAGCATCGGGATCAACCTGCTCGCGGAAGTAATGAACCTTTTCTACGCAATCAATGAAAGCCTTTCTGACGTAATGCGCAACAAGTGGTCCAACTCGACCCATCACGCGACCTACGGCGTCCGCTGTAATCGCTCGCCCACGGTTGGTCTCGTCGTCCATTTCCGAAACGCCGATCATAACGTTCCATGCTTGGTTGACTGCATTTCCCTCCGCCATGCGTACGAGCTCCATCATGTGCTGTCTCTCGGCAAGGATATCGTGAACTGGCTCGGGATGCGGCTCGGAATGCGGCTTGGGTAGCGGCCAGTGGCTTGTGAACTCGGGTGCCCGCGCTTGGAAGACAGACAGCCGCTCGCGGGAGGGGTCTTCTTGGAAGTGGGCCGTGAGCGCATTCTGAATGAAGCGTTCTTGACGTTCGTTCAGATCAGCCGCCGACACCGGCAGCAATTCAAAGATGCCATCATCAGCGGCGCTTCCCAGCTCCCTTGCCGTGGTGAAGAAGTGGAAGTCAGTGTCTTCGTCTTCTAGCATCACCATGACACGCTGCCATACAGAAGCAAACAGATATGGTCCTGCCTTCAATAAGTCCTGAAGCCGAGACTTGATCCCGTCGCTGCGAAAGCCTTGCGGCCATACACTCCATACCTGCGTCAACAGTTCTGGCGGGATGTCATCGAAACCGATTTCCAACGCATGGTCGAGCAACCCTTTTAGCAAGAGCGGCCGCAGGTTCCCGAGTGCATCAAAGTGTTCGATGGCTGCATCGAATGCTATCCGCAGTTCAGTGCGGTCCAAGGTGCTGGCGTACCTCTCAACCTCTGACTGAAGAACCCAAGCTATGCTCTCGTCCCGGGCACCACCTGTCAGCTTGGCGATATACTCGTTCGGCTCAGGAAATGTAGTTTCTCTATACGTCTGGAGAACCGCACCTCGCACTCGATGATCTTGGTCATGCAGCAGATCGAACAGGCCCGCTATCGCCTCAGTCTGGCCCGAAGCCACGATAGCGAATACGGCTTTCTGCCTGATCTCGGTGTTGCCCTCCTTCTCGTGTGCGAGGTCCAGCAATATAGGGTTAAGCGCGGTCCCGCCACCCCAGACGTGGGCACAGTGTGTACCCCATATCCTGCTCATCTCCGACTTGCTTTCGAGATAGGGCATGACGAAGCCCGGAACATCGTCAGGACGATGTTTGTGCAAGAAGGCGCCCAGACGCTCACCACGAGGCGGCATTGAGAACCAAGGCGCCCTGTGCTGGGCGATGGCATCATCTATCACTTGCCTCGTCAGACGTTCATCATCATCTTTCGACAGAGTGCAGATCTCGGCGAAGAGAGCTACCGACGGCTCGTTTTCCATCAAGTAGTCCATGAAAGGTGGCGACATGTCAGCGAGGAACGCACCTAGGCCGCGGTAAAGCGTGCAGATGCGATGTCCGGTTGTGGTTGATGCTTCGAGAAGCTGCCGTTGCTTGGGAAGCGGGACAGATGCAAGTGCTTCCGCTGCCAAGTACTCGCTATAGAGCTGGTGGTTGAACGAGAACCCTCCCCCGTGCTGGAAGAACAAGGGAGTACCCAGGAGCCAGCGGATCTCATCGGCATCGGCCCCATCACCGCCCGGATATGTACAACTCGAACCAAGAATGTCTGCAACTTCATCCTGGTCCCACGATCTCCGACCTGCGAACATTGCTACACATGCAAGCTTCTGTGCGAGTGCGCGCAGCTTGTTTATCGGCGGATGTGGAGTCGCACGGGTCCTGGAGCGGCCCGCCTTGAGCATATCCACGACACGTGTGGCCAGGCATTCCAGTCGTGTTCGCGGTAGTTCGCGGCCGCCCGTGAATTCGCGGGCCAGGTAGAAGCCATCGAAGGGCGTGTCGAGTAACGGCCTTATACCACGCTCCTCGCACACCCTGAAGAACTCTTGCAGAGAGTTCTCATCAGGTATTAGGTTGCGGTAATCGTCGTGTGTGAGGTGATCCGTTGAGTACGTTTCGAAGGACGGCCCACAATCCCCTAACCATTGATCACGCCAGACTGGACGCCGACATGCAAGGAATACCTTCACCAGGCAAGAAGCATTGTCAGCTAGGAAGTACTCCAGGTCCTGTATGAAAGCAGAATGTCTCTCCTGATGGAAGAGCACTTCGTCGAGTGCATCGAGGAACAAGGCAACGCCACTCAGGGACGCGCCTTTCGCTGCATCCCAGAGGTCTGCAGCCACATGACGCAGACCGCGCTCGATGTCCATGCTGGTGCCGAGGTCGCTTCCCAGGTCAAGCCACAGTGGCATCGGCTGCGCGGCGTCCTCCATGAATGAGCTGGCCAGGCGCATGTATCTACTCAGTAACAGGAAGCTCTTGCCGGACCCGGCGTTGCCGATGATGACGACCCGGTCAAACCTGTCGAGTTCGTCTTCGGCAATGCAGTCAAGACGAGCAGTGTCATCGTCTGGGACTAGGCTCCGGATGGCGTGACTATACGCCGGATCGACACCTTCGCGGTAGACGTACCTCTGCACATAGCCTTCCTGAGGGAAGCGTTGGCTCAGGGCCGCCCGCCAATCCTCGACGCACTGTTTCGCTCTGTCATATGTTGCGGGGTGCCACATATCAAGAGCTATTGTACAACGTGACTAATCAACTATCAACCACGGCTTGCGAGGCGCAAACTAGGCCACCGGATGCGCGGTCGGCAGAGCATTTCCTACTATCGAGACTGCGTCGTTTCATGCGACGCTGAATTCTGCATCATTAGACAGAAAACGGTTTGACTCTATAAGCGCGTATCATATATCATATAACATAATCAGACCTCAACTGGGCGGGCGCCTTGGTGAGCGGGGCATGGGTCAGGATGGCGCTACATGACCTCGCAGCAGGCAGAGAGTTCCAGGAGAACGATCTCGCCGTCGGCGACGATGCGGTACTGTCTTGCTTGTCTCGCATGTGCTTGCTGTGTGCAAGTTCTCGCGCAGGATGCTGAGCCGACCACACCTCTTGCCGAAGCCAAAGCCCTCTATTCCTCCAAGGAATACGCCAAAGCCCTCGAGCAATTCTCGGCCTTGATACAGAACGCTCCCGACGACTTGCAGAAGGCCGAGGCCACGCTATGGCAGGGACGCTGCCACACCGCCCTGGGTAACAAGGCAGACGCCTTGGAGGCCTACCAAAGCGCCCATGAGTTGGCCGAGGAATCGTTGATCGGCATTCAAGCCCTGGAGAACTTGGCGTCAGTCTATGTGTCGCTGGGTGACTACGAAAAGGCAGAAGACACTTTCGAGAAGGCCATAGCGGACTACCCCGAAATCTGTGACGCGGATTTAGCCTCACGGGACGTGGCCTACTACTCCCGTAACCGTGCAGCACTGGACAGCACAGTTACTTATACTGTAAATCAATTGACTGAATTGGCCACAGCGTTTGAGCGCAACAAGCTGCCACAGGCAGCCGCCCTTGTGTACCGCAAGCTGGCCATCTCTTACCCCAACAGAAGGGGTTCCACTGTTTACACTCTGAAGGCAGCGGACCTGCTGCGTGACATCGAGGCAACGGCGGCGGCACTCCCGTTCTATCTCCAGTTGCTTGCCGCCTCAGGCGACAGAGCCTATGCCGACAAGGCGGTCAACTCCCACAACCAGCCGCATCTTGATGTGGTCGCCCAGCCCGCGCCGCTGAAGATGGTGCAGGCGGCTGTTGGCGGTGTCAACGAGTGCCTTGGGGAGGAGCACCGGCTGTCTGACGAAGGACTGCAGCAGTTCGGCAAGCAGTGGCATGAGGCACTCACTACGACGTTCAGTCCCCTTGGGCAGCCCTGGGAGGATGCATGGCTGCAGATTGCGGCGGACTATCCGCAAGAGCCATGGTCATCGCTGGCCCAAATCGCGCTCGCGGAGTGCTATGTTCGGGACGCTTTCTACTTCGAAGCCATCTCTGTTCTCGGTGCTGTCAAGGTGTCAGCTGACAAGTTCCCCGCCGTGGTGCAGCGCAAGTACCATGTGCTCGCTGAGGCGCGGCTGGGACTGGGCGATTTCCAGACCGTGGCGCAGAATGCCGAACACCTCTTCGGGCCTGACCCGATCATCGCCTCCGAAGCCATGCTCAACCTCGCGCGAGCCGCTGAGTTTTCCGGCGACTTTGCGGAAGCGAATAGGCTCTACGGTAGAGCCGCACGCGACAGCAAGGTTGGCTGGCATCGCCGCCAGGCTGCCTTCGCTGTCCAACGCATCGCCTCATACAAGCCGTACCGCGTGGCGGGCGGGCGCGTCTTCGTATTGCCCGACGATCGCACAACGCGGGGAGACTGGTATCTCGGCTACGGCACTGGCTACCACGTTCTCTGCGCCCAGAACTTCCTTGTGGATCGCACGGGTGGCCCTGGCCCCGCACTCGCGTATGCAGTACACACCACGGATCCGGCCGAGAAGTCGCGCCTTTGGGTCACTGCCAAGGAGGACAGCGACCCGGCGGCGCTGTGGGACCCGGTCAACAAGGTGCACCGTCCGGCCAATCGCGATGACTACGGCGAGCAGTACGCGATAGGGAAGGGCCCCGATCTGCTCATCGATCTTGAAGTGCCCGCGGGAGATCGCATTCTCAGCTTCTACTTCGTTAATGATCACAATTACTACGAGCCCAATCGCGAATACACTATCACGCTTGAGGCCGGCGATGAAACGCTGGCGATCACGGATGTCAAGGATTTCGCCGGCGGAGTCTACAAGCGATTCGCAGTCAGGGGCCCGCTGCAACTGACGGCCCACATCTGCCGCAACGTCAGCATGAACACCATCTTGTCAGGTGTGTTCCTGGACGGCGTTACGCCACTGATTTCACCTCCCTATTCAGTAAACGAGTGCGTCACCGCGCCTCCGCTAGATTTGCGCTCACAGTATGATAGGCTTCGCCTGGTTGTTGTCCGAGATCCCGTAAGAGCTGCCACTTACACGTCCCGGTTCTTTGACCTGACGCAGGACTTGCGCCAGAGCCTCGCCCAGGCAACCTCACCAGACACCGCGCCTTGGGCATGGTGGACGCTGAGCGAATGCTACCGGCTGATGGGGCAATTCCGCCGTAGCGAAAGCGCCTTCGACCGGCACCTGGCAGCGCTAGCTGAGATGTACGAGGGCGAGGAGCTCCTGAGCACTTACAGAGAAACAGCTCGGCAGCTCATGGATGGGCTTAACGGAGAGCGCTCGACTCACTTAGCACTCTCACGCCAATGGGACTATAGGGACGGCGAACACCGCTGTGACAGGACCTGGGATGCGTACATATCTGCGCTGCAGGTTGAGTATGCAGATGAACCGTGCCAGATTGAGGAAGCTCTGCGGAAGGTGGTACATGCGCCAGAACTCTATGTCACCCGTTACGCCAAGCGCTGTGCCTTTCTCTTGCTCCAGCAAGATTTCCCCAAGACAGCGGCGCAGGCCGACACTCTGGCCTCGGCGGCCCTAGCCGCGAAGAGCGCAGGAGACAAAGAGCAGGCCTTGGAGCTCATGCAGAAGGCGCTTGCCGCCGAGCCGGGTGATCGGGACAGGCCCTCTATTCTCTTCAATCTGCTCGTACTCCAGGCCAATACCGGTGTACCTCTCGAACACCTCCAGACCACTTACCAGCAATTGGAGCCATATGGTAAGGAACGCCGCTACGCGAGTTTGGTCAGAAGTGGCTTGTACGAGTTGGCAAATGCTCACTACCGAGCCCAGCAGTATCAGGATGCTCTTGAACTGCTCAAGCAGTACGGACAGGAGTACGGTAGTGACCAACGTTTGCAGAACCTTATAGCAGATTGCCGACAGTGTCTGCTCAGGTAGATGGCGGCACCCTATGTTGCTTGACGGCCTTCAGCCAGGTGCAAGGAACGCACGAAAGGTGTAGATTGAGATTTTCAGGACCGGTTCAGGTTGCCAGAATGGATTTGGGAGGCGCTAGAGATGTCCAGACAGATGGCATTGTATATTACGTTGGTGGTTACACTTGGCCTGCTGGGCCTATCATCAGTTTACGCATCAGCGCCCGAGGGTGTCTCAGTGAGCATCAGTGGTCCCAGCGAAGGCTGGGTCAATGAAGACCTGAGTTACAGCGCTAGTGGAGACTACAGCCTGGATTCAGAGATACAGGAGGAAGTGGATGAGGGCGAGGCGACCGTAGAAGAGGAGTACAGCTGGTCATATGGCCCGGCGGAGTTAGTGGGAGGTGACGCACAGTCGCCATCCATCACGATCCGGTATGCGTACGAACACGGCGGTGCTTACCATACCGTATCGGTAACGTATACGGTGACCGTGACTTACAAGGACGGCACCTCTGACGGCGGCTCCGCCAGCGACAGCATAGAGGTCAAGGTCAAGAGGATGACCATATCCGTGGGTAGTAGCAAACCAGCTATCTGCGCGGGTGGAGACCCCTCAGGCCCCCACCAAGCCACGATAACGGCCACCGTAACGGACGGCTTTGATGGTATCCCAGGTGAAACCGTGAGTTTCTCGGCCGATCACGACTACAACCAGAAAGAGCCGTCCTTCAATCCCGAGAACCAGACTACCGACGAAAACGGCGAGGCGCAAACTACGCTCACTTCGGGCGACGGTGTGGTGACTGGCGAGGTCAAGGCAACGTGCGGACAGCAACATGATGAAGAGACGGTCAGCTTTGAGGAGCCAGAGAAAGAGATCTCGTTCGAGGACCCCATTACAGGAGAGCCAGTATACTGGCTCTACGCCGACGGTCAATCCCAGTGCAAGGTCATCCTCAGTATGACCTACGGCGGGGTTGCTGTCGCTGGCCACGATGTCGCCTGGACCTTCAAGTTCTGGGATGCCGAAACTGATCCTTCCATGGATCCGGAGCCGACGCCGGAATATGAGGGAACTGGGGAACCCCCGTATGGCTGGGTATCCCCAACTGGTGGCCAGACCGACCAGGAAGGCCTCGCGGACACCATCTACACTGTGGGAACCGTAGGGGGCAGCATTGCGTTTATAGCCACGGACAATAGTGTGTATGTGAAAGAGCAGGCAGGATCTCAAGCCCGCGGCGTTCCGATCGCTGCGAACCCAGGTTGGAAGGCTACCAGCAAGCAGCGAGGGCTGGGAGACGAAGGCGGAGACATCCCGGTTGAGATCATCGGCGTTTGGTGGATGACAGCGGGCTATGTGGAAGTGGAGGAATGGCAAAGTCACATCAGGGTCAACAATGAAATGCTCTATCCAATGGTGAAGCTCAAACCGGCTGTGGAGAACGGTACAGTCCCGGATACCACCGAAATACACATATGGTCTGGTGCAACTGATACAGATGGCTTCTATATGGAGTTGGTCAAGGTGGCGGGCCCGGATGCGGAGGGAGCTTACAAATACTGGCCTGCAGAGAACGAAGAGCCCCGCATAGGGCCTTCAACCGATTCCAACCAGCACATTATCGGTGTCAGTCATACCAGTAACGATGTGGATGAGTACACCACACACGACAACCACGATGCCACAGATTCTAACGCCATTGTATTCGGGCACAACAGAGGGAACGGGCGATGGTATGAACTTGAGGATGAGAACACCTTGTGGGCCAACCTCGAATATCTTAAATGTGCAGGCATTGAGAAAGTGTACGTGGAGTCCACAGAGGACACCGAGTACTGGGATGTGATCGCCGCGAAAAATCAGGCGGACCTTCTCTATTTTTCAGGACACGGGTCTGCGGCCACTGGCAGGATCTGGCGAGAGCCACAGCTGCCTACACCGGTGAATTACAGTGACATAGGTGTGAGCAACTGGTCTGTTGACTTGGATGTGTTCGTCATCGCAGCATGCGCCGTGCTGAACATAGCCGACAAGACCGGACACGATATCAACGTGGGCCTCGGATGGGCGAACAGTTGTGTTCGCTCTGGTCCCCTTGATAGTCTCTGCGGTTACCACGACAGTGCACCGGGCGACGCAGGTGGTGTCCCGCAGCAAATTGCTCAGCAATTCAGCGCTCGTTTCAATGGATACAACCCGGCGTACGCTTGGGGGGGTGGCAACAACGCTGTCGTAAACACATACTGGTGCGTCATTACTGCCTCCACATACACTTGGCATGCTCAAGATCCGGAAACAGGGGAGTGGATTGACCGTGCGGAATCTTACTAGGCCTTGGTCCGTCTTAGTAGGCCTCTCGGTAGTCTGCGCGCTGACCGCGATTGCGCTCTCAGCTTCATCTGTGGAAGCACCAACTGTGGTACACGGAGATGTCTGGGTGCTGCCGAGGCAGACTTTTGCCATCGCAGCCTGTTTTGCCGACGGCGAGGTATGGGTGAGCCTCGCGCGTGGGGTCATGGGCGTCTTTGATACCGGGGGGAACGTGAAGCGTTGGCTTTCTGCCGATTTCGTACGGGGCATGCCAGTCTACGACGGAGTTCGTGGGCGCCTGTATATCAGCGGTCCACTGGAGTCAGCCGTATACGTAGTGGATGCCCAGACGCATGAGCACGTTGAGACTATTCAGGTTCCAGCACCGGTTCACCCTCTGACCATCGCAGGCGACGTGGCGTACGCGAACGCGTTTGATGAATCTGTCCTGTATGTGGTCGATCTGGTGACCCAACGAGTGCTACAGGATGTGAAGCTCTCGCAGCCGGGTCGCGAGTCCGTAGTGGTCGGAGATAAGCTATACGTGGCCACCGGGGCGGAGCCGGGCCCAGGCAGCAAGTGGAGTATGTCAGGTGCTGCTGTTGACATAGTCTCCCTGACGGATTTGCGCCTTGAAAAGACGCTTGCAGTACCCGGTGCCCATCTGCGGGCCCTGGCCTGGGACAGTGGGAACTACGTCTACGCCGCAAGCAATGTCGCGGGGAAACTGGTGAGGCTGGACACAAGCACGGACACGCTGGACGACGACTTCGGGCTTGACGTGGGCCGCGTCAAGGACATCGTGATTGATCCGGTGCACAGGCTTGCCCTGCTAGCCTGTGAGGGGGCGCGTGAAGAACTTTCAGTTGTCTCTCTGGAAACACTGCAAGAAACAGCACGTTTCGAGGCCGGTTCGGGCTTCATGGCTGTCGAGCGGGAGCCCGGCGGTGCGTTGCGCAATATTTGGGTGCCTAACGTCAATGGCAGCTATGTCCTACACCTGAATGCCAGCGAGCTAGTGAGCGATTGACTGACATGGCCATAGTCTGTAGTGTCTGGAGAGCAGTTCCCACAGTCAGGTGCCTGGACAGGTGCGAGCAGTTCGCCGGCTGACGATGACAACAAAGAGGGCGGCTCCCCGATATATTACCGCTATGTCATGACATGGGACACCACCGAGGAGCCGCTAGGCAACAATGGGCCGCATAGCCTCGCCGCTACCGAGCAGATTGAGTTCCAGGAGTGGGTAGTGGGTGAGGGTTGGACAAACGACTACGAAGCTGGCCCTTCGGCCGTATCGGCCATCACTAATAATGTCTACAGCAGCGGCACAACCGCCTCCAATGGCACCATAGATTACTTCAAGTGGGATTCGGATGGCGATGAAGCGCTGGCCCACCCGCACATCAGCTTCTCCATCGAGGATTCCGATCCCCACAAGTATTGCGCCATCATCAGGTTCCGCGAGACCGGGGCCGGGGCCACCTGGTCCGACGGGCAGTGGTCCTCGATGCGCGCGACTTTTGACTCCACGAGTGCCGACATTGACCTCACCCAGCCGGACTACCAGGGCAATTGCCTGAATGAAAACGACCACGAGTGGGGAACCTATACATACGACTTCATTGTGCTGGAATACCAGGGGGCCAACCCGGTGTGGACGCAGGCGGCGGCTCTGGACTGGAACTTCCTGAAGCGCTACCGGGACAACTACTCCGGGGGCTACTGCCTGCGGGTGGCTGAGAACGCGCCGGACGGGGAGGTCGGTCACAAGGTGTGGACGTTCGTGCCGGAAGAGGGTGGCCCTGAGTTACGGGTGAGCTACTGGCTGGAAGACGAGTGCGAGCGGGATGCGGCGAAGCTGGACATGATCACCATAGACCCGTCGCTGAATGAGCGGGCCAGCGCATCGGGGCCGCGCGAGACGGGAGTGCGCCACGAGGGCACGGATGAGGACGGAGATGGCGAGGCGGACGGGATCAGAGTTTACGGGTTCATGGACAGCGACGAGGCCGGCACCTGGCGGGTGTTGTGGACAGGCGTAGACAAATGCGGCACCTACAGCCCCTACCGCCGCACCCACGACAACCCACCCATGCTGGTGGCGAATGAGAGAGCGAAACCACCAGCAGTGCTGCTACTGGTGGATGATACCCTCGACACAGCGTTCGATGAGCACTGCTGGAAATGGGAGTACTGCGACGACCAGTTCGAGGTGCGTCTACATAACTGGTTCAAGTACCATGCCATACTTGATCCCTCTTACGTGGGTGATTTCAACAATCTAAACACAAACCCTATTCCACCTGAGAAGCGAGGCGATTCGCGCCTACGCGCCGGTCACCTGATAATTCTGGGTGAATGGATGTCTCAGTGGAGTGCTGTACAGTTCGGTGGAGGCATGCTTGGGGGTACGTACAAGTACGGCAAAGGCACTGTTGAGAAACCCGATAGATGCGGCGTTGAGCAGAACAACATAGGTAACTGGATGGCTGACCATTCTGATTGGGATCAGGAAGCGCTATACACGAAGTGTCTGATGCATGAGATCGTTCATGCGTGCGGGGAACCCGGCCACTGCACGCAAGGTGGCCAGTCGTACTGCATCATGCATGCGGCAGTGACCAAGGACGTACATGGCCGCTGGTGGCGGGACAAGACTGAGGTGCCTGACTACGCCAAAATGGAGCATATGTTCTATGGTTGCACTCGGTCGCAGGCTACCCAGCACTGGCAATACATGCTCAAGCACACTAGACACTACTAGATCGGAGGCCGATCGTGTCTAGACAGCGGTTGGTTCCCGTGCTGTTGCTCTTCCTTTCCGTCAAATTGCCAGGGGCAACTGATCAACTTGGCTTGCAGTCACTGCTCATCGGCTGCTACCGCTACCTGCCGGGCGACTGTACAGGCATCTTTGTTCCCGCGGCAAAGGATGACCTGCGGCGCGTAGTCGGTGGTACACGCCCCGTTTGGTCGCCTGATCGCTCGCGCTTCGCGTATGTTACTAACTCAGTGATATGGATTGCAGACCTTGACGGCAATCGCCGCGGGGAATATGCCTCCGACGATCTCGACACGGGCAAGGGCGGCATCTGTTGGTCCCATGATGGTGAAGATATACTGTTCGGGTCTGATGTCTCCGGCTATGGCATAGTTGGTCGCCTGCGCGCGGATAACATAGGGCTGCGCGGCGGCCCGGACATTGGCCCAGGTCTCGAGGAGTTGCTGCTGGAGGAGGGGCAGACCGGTCTGCGTTTTCCGGCTGCCTCGCCCGACGGGCAGCATATTGCTTTCTGCCGCTCAGAGGGTATTCTCGGTGTAACAACACTCGTCAGTACGCTCTGCTGGGCAAGAACAGATGCCCTCAGGTGGCACTCGAGAGAACAGTCTGCAGATACCCCACTGAGTGTCTTTACGGTGGCCCCAAACCCGGGTTATGAGCGCCATCAAAGGCCTTGTTGGTCGCCCGACGCCCAGCGGATCGGTTTTGACATTACCGACACGCGGACAGGGGCAAACATGGCAGCCTGGATTTCTCCATCTGAAGGCGAAGTGCACCCCGTGCTTCATCCGAAGTCGGACCGCCTGACAACACCGCACAGCACGTGGTTTCTGGGCTGGCTTTCGGAAGGAGAGATGCTGATTGGATCCGGCCGCAGCAGTGGCGCCAAGGACCTATGGCGCATCTCTGTTGACGGGAAATCCTATAGCAGGCTGTTCCGCTCACATTTTGGCCCAATTTGGGATGTCGCCATCTCACCTGACAGGCAGAAGGTCGCGTATGTCGTCACCGCGTGGGTCTGTGGACCGGGAGAGTGTCATAGCACCAGCGGCAACACAGGGGTACTCGTGCTGGATCTCGATACCTCCGAAACCACGTATCTCTTCGACAACATGCTTGAGATGAAAGGAGATCTGCGCGACAGACCTCGGGTGCCATACTGTCTGGCCTGGTGAAAAACTGGGCGCTGATGCGCAGATCACAGTGGACGACCGACCTGCCTCGAGCCCAGCGCATGACCGGCGAGAAGGAGTGAGGTAGTGATGTACCGCTGCGTTTGCCTACTGCCTGTTATTGCTCTGGTACTGGCCTGCGGGGGCTTGGTGATGGCGGCTGGGGATATGGAGTCGTATCGCGAGGCGATAGAGAAGATCGTTGCTGATGAATTGACGCCCGACATTGAGGTGGCGGATAGGTTGCGGGGAGTGGAATTTCAGGAGGGCGAATGGCCGGAGGCAGGAGTGATGCGCGTCGTCATCCTGGCCGATTACCGGACGGGCCGGAGCCACAGTGTAGCTGTGGACGAAGCGGCGGGGCAAGTGGTGGGCTACCTTGCACCCGATCCTGCGGGCCCGGTGCCGATGGAGGTCATGCCCGCTGAGCAGGCCGTGGAGATAGCCGAGCAGTTCTGCAGCAGACACCTGCCGGAGTTGTTTGCTGAGGGCGGCGACGTGGCTGTCACGGTCGAGGAGGCGATTGGCCAGAACGGAGCGCGAGTGGTCCACCTGCAGCGGACGGTAAACGGCGTGAACGTCCCGACACTTGCCGACATCGGGGTACGGGTGTATGACGGCAAGGTTGTGTATATGCGGCGCCGGCATGAGCCGCTGGATGGGAAGCTGCAGCTTCCGGGCGAGATCGCCCTGGAGCAGGCCCAAGCGGTAGCCGGACAAAACGTGCCTTGGGACAATTTTGAGCCGCTGCTATTCTTCGACTGCGTGCATGAGGTGATCGGCACCGAGGCGGGACAGTGCAACGTGTGGACGGTATGGGCGGAGCTGAAGACCAAGAATGCCGACAACAGATTTCTCGAACGCTTCAACTGCTGGCGGATTGACGCTAACGGTGGCGAAGTGGTTAGCAGCGAATGGAGCAAACCGACCCGGGAGCTATACTTCCGCTATCAAGCTGCCGGCGGCAAGCACTTTCCGCTTGAGGGCAGACCGGGCCTGCCACCGATGTTGGAGGATGCCCGTCCGGTATGGTCACCGGACGGCTCGCAGATTGCCTTCCTGTCGGACCGTCCGCGCCCGGGCTATCCGGCATGGATGAAGAGGCCAAACGGGCTGTTCGTGATCAATGCCGACGGTACGGAGTTGAAATGCTTGGCCGGATTGGCCTTCAAGCCACAGTGGTCGCCGGATGGCACGCGGATCGCCTACACTACCCGCCCCGCCGGCGCGCTGTACGTGGCCTCGCTCTCTGACGGTGCTGTGCTGGAGCTGACGCCTCCGGAAAATGCCGACTATGAAGAGGCGGTATGGCTGGACAATTCGCAGCTGTTGGTGGATGCGCCCGACCACGACATGAACGGGTCCCTGGTGGTGGTGGATCTGGAACACCCCGAACTCGGGCCGCAGGAGACAGGCATCCGCTACGGAGCCGATGATGCATACTTCCTGCTCGCCTCCCTTCCAGGGGGCGAGGGTGTGATCTGCGGCAAGTACGGCGGAGGCCGTGGACGCGAGCCGTGGGACTTACTGCGAGTGAAGATGGAGGGACAGCAAGCCAAGGCGGAGGTCGTGTGCGAGCAGCCGGATGAAGGTCGCGCCGGGGATTTGGCCGGTACTGACAGGGTGTTGCTATGGGATGACCGGCCCTCGACACGCGGCGGCGAAATGTGGATGGTGAACCTGCAGACCGGCCGGTCCGAGGCATGGAAGCCGCCGGATCCGTGGCTCCCGGAGGAGTTGGCCGGCAAGACGCGCGCCCGCCCTGACGATGTGTGCTTCTCGCCGGACGGGAGCAGGATCGCGTTTGTGACCGGGGCTGCTGATCCGCAGCGGCAGCGAGGCAGTGCCTACCTCATCTGGACATGCCAGCCGGACGGCAGCGACTTGCAGCAGGTCACGCCCTGGGAGAGCTCGCTGGTGCCGATGGTGGGCCAGTAGGTATGCGGCTTCGGCCCGAACGCACGGGATGGTCGCTATTGTCATTGGCTTTTCCGTTCTGACTGAGTCGCCCCGGAGAAGCTAGCCTCGCTGTAGCATCCTCCTGCGCTCCAATAGGTGTAGCGGCATTCATGAAACGGTTATGCCTCCACCAGCAGCAAGTGGATGCGCAGAGATAGCCTCTCGCATTTGCCGGTCGGCCACGTGCAGGTAGATGGCAGTGGTGTCCAAACGACTATGACCGAGCAGATGCTGAATTGAGACCAGATCGGCCTCACCGCTTTGCAGGAGCAGTGTCGCGAAGGAGTGCCGCAGCGTGTGCATGGACACTCCGGGCCGCCCGATGCCACTACGTTCCAGCGTTTTCCTCCATATGATCTGCAGCCGAGTAGCATAGATGCGATTGCCGCGGTTGGTGGCAAACAGGTAGTCGTGCTGGCGTGATGGGCGATACTCCAGCCAATCCTGTATCGCCTCGGCCAACTCCTCCACCATTGGGATCAGTCTGGTCTTATTGCCCTTTCCTCGGTCCACGCGCAATTGTCTGCGCTCCATGTCTATGTCTGAGATTCTCAAGTTGAGCAGTTCACCCCGTCGCATCCCGGTGTAGATGAAGGTCGCCATGATAGCATAGTCCCGGAAGGCACAGAGAGCGGTTCTCTGCTTAAGTGCCGCCTCCAGCAGGGCCGATAGCTGCTTCTCATTGAGGTATATTGGCAGGTTCTTCTCGCGTGGGGGAGAGCTGACCTTGGCGATGACATCCTGCCGCACGAGATCGCGATCAGCCAGGTATCGCCAGAAGCCCTTCATGGAGCAGATGCGCCTGGCGACACTGTTGTTGCACAGGCCCCGTTCGTGCATCCATACGATCCAGGAACGGATCATCTGCAGGCTGATTTGCTGTGGAGTGTTGACCTGGAACTCCTGTTGCAGATGTGTGAAGAATTGTTTCAGGTCAGAGCGGTAGGCGGAGGCAGTGAGGGGGCTTAGTCCCTTTTCAGCGCGGATGTAGAGCAGGTACTCCTCAGCCAGTGTGTACATAAGGTCTTTCATCTTACGTGCACATCCTTTCTGTGCACCGGAAGCGAAAGGACCTCGACATCTGCGCTGAGAAAGTGCGCCACCTGCCGATGTGTGACAGGCCTGTGAGAAGAGGCATGATAAAAGTGCTTATATGCCTCTTCTCACCCTCACCTTTGACCGAATCGCGGCTAAGCTGTGTCAGAGAGTGGGTCATAAGCCGAATTCTGTGCCTCGGGGAGGTGGTCACCATTTCTCTGCGATGCGCGTCGCCACGCACCTCCAGCGGTCTACCCGGGGACTCAGGCGGGCCACCTGTACGCAAAAGCGTGCGTCCCCCTATGTGACCTTGCTCCAGGCGGGGTTTGGCCAGCCGGCGTGTCACCACGCCGCTGGTGCGCTCTTACCGCACCATTTCACCCTTGCCGGGCCGCCAGCAAAGTCAGCCGCTGCCTCGGGGCCACGGCCAACCTGCCGCAGTTGCACCTCTCGGCGCTCCCGGCGGTGTAGTTTCTGTGCCACTTTCCGCAGGGTCGCCCCTCCTGGGGGTTACCCAGCGCCTTGCCCTGGGGAGTTCGGACTTTCCTCAGACAGTGCAGATTCGCATCCGCACCGCCCGCGGTGACCTGACCCACTCTCCAGATACTATTATACCCGATTTCGCAGTCCTTGTCTCGTCATAATTCGCCAGTTTGCTGAAGCCCGGGACTGTCCAGGCGGCTGCGGGGCAGGCGGGGGTACGCGCCGGGCGTCCGGGATGGATTGTCCATCAAGACGTGATAGCCGGGATACCGAGCCCGCTGGGGTCTGCATTAGCCCGCATTATTCATGAATGCGTAGGTCGGGCATCTCTAGGTTGCATTGTTCGCGAAGGCGTAGGTCGGGCTTTCTAGCCCGACGCCGTTACCAGTCAGGGATCAGCCAGGCTGGAAAGCCTGGCCTACGTGGGGTTGCACTGTGTCATTTTCGAGATGTTTTAGGAAAGGGCGCTGTGCGGCTGGCAATGGCCTTTGCCGGCAGTTTCGCCTCATCTGCGATGGTCTTCGTGAATAGTGCGGGTTAGTCGGGCCGGCGGGGCGGAGGTTGGTCAGGCTCGCCACAATTACGCGGGCTGAGCCGCCAGGTCAGGTTGGACTAAGAGCGGCCTCGGAACCTAGTGCATCAGGACTCGCGGGCTCGTAAGATGCTGCCCCCGGTAACCAAAGGACAGTCTCTAAAGGCACAGTCCCCCGATTACGGCAACGGTAGACTCGGGCAGGAAGACGCTGCTGCTTTTGGTGGCTAATGAAATTAGGGACGCTAGACTGGAGGCTAGGTCGAACTGATTCAGGAGCGATACGATGGCCAAGCCCAAGTCTAAACCGCAACTGAGCCTGGAATGCGCCCACCTCTATGACGATGCCGCCGGCATCCCCGATAACCACTGGTCGCGGCTGTTCTTCGAGCATATCTTCTGCGCCTTCGATGACGCCGACTTCGCCGACATCTATGAAGAAGGCGGTCGTTATCCGATCTCGCCGGCGTTTTTGGCTTCAGTCACCATCCTGCAATATATGTTC